>Ga0134128_10001534_pt1 | contig 29537 bp, 24 predicted proteins | sample KB31754_FD_96462 | JGI IMG/M metagenome (GOLD analysis project Ga0134128, IMG submission 96462) | Terrestrial soil microbial communities with excess Nitrogen fertilizer from Kellogg Biological Station, Michigan, USA - KB3-175-4 | ecosystem: Environmental > Terrestrial > Soil > Unclassified ... | reverse complement strand
GATGCTCCGGCGCCTTGCCAGGCCCGCCGCTTGGCCGATTCGCTGTGCCGTACCCGACAATTGCGGCAATCCGCCGCTGATAGTGCGTGACGTTAGACCCCAAAATGGGATCAGACGCCCTCTTAGGCGGCAAGGGCGTCTATGGCACCTACGTGCGGTGCGGCGGAGCAGTGCGCTCGAAGGAGCTGAGCAGCTGCAGCGTGTGCAGCGAGAGCTGGTCACGCACCCAGCCGACGGACGTGTCCCACTGCCGGCTGAACCCGGGTCGCCGCTCGAACCCCTCCCACACCTCTTCCAGCTCCGGTGGCACCCGTGCGGCGGGCATCCAGAGGTGAAGCAGGTTGCTGACGGTCGGATTCAGCTCACTGATCGATCGCGTCAGATCACCGGAGACGGAGCGGATCCGCTCGATGCGCTGGGTGAGCGTGGTGAGCACCCAGTCGTGCAGCGCGAGGTCGCGGACGAGTTCGAGCACTGCGTCGGCGCGATACGCCTCGCGCAGCTCGTAGGGTACGAGCAGACTGATCGCGCGGATGTTGTCATGGCGCAGCTCGAAGTTGGCCTGCGGGGTCTTGCGGTCATCGTTTTCCGCGACATACAGCGCGGTCCAGCGGGTGCGCGTCCACTGCGACTTGATCGGCGGGCGGCCGTCAAGCAACGGGGAGGACTGAAGCCGCCGGGCCAGTCGCTCGCACACCGCGCCCACGTCCAGGCATCCGGCCGGGCTTTCGGTCAGCCCGGCGAATCCGGCCGCCAGGTCACCGGCGTCCGCGCGGCCCAGGGTCTCGAGCCGGCCCGGATGAGCGGTGTAGTGCGACCACGGCTGGCGGCGTTGCGAACCGGTCGCGTCGATCCGGGTGAACGTCGAGGTCTGCAGGATGCGGCCGCCGGTGACCGCGGCGTGTGTGAGCAGCGTGCCCACCGCGCGCACCCGCGCCCCTTTCGACGTCAGGACATTGCAGTCCACGCCGTTGACGACGTCGGGGGAGAGCGCGTGGTCGATCGGCCGCTGCGACTCGAGCACCGGCTCGCCGGGCAGCAGATCGAGCAGCCGGGCCGTCGCGTCGCGGGTCAGGCTGGCGCCGTGGCGCAGCAGTCCGGTGCGGACCTCGCCGACCGCCACGGTCACCCGCGCCGCGGTATCGCCCGGCGCCGCGGGGTAACTGGGGCTAGCCTGCGTGCGCATGATCAGAAATCCGTCATGAACGTGTACGCGATCCGGCCGGTCACTTCCGGTGCGAGCTGCATGCCCTCCTGGTCCGCGCGTTGCAGCACCCGCTCCATCACCTCGTCGTCCTGGCCGACCTGGTCCAGGATCACCCGTACCGCGTGCTCGATGCCGAGGAAGCGGTTGTCCAGCAGGGAAAGCGTGCGGTAGCCGTGGAACGGCATCGCGCTCGGGTTGAGCTGCATCACCGCCGGCATCGCAGACCATTCACTCGGCAGTTCCTCCGGCAGCGGCCGCGGCTGGATGATCGTGCGGCCGTGATCGCGCAGCAGGCCGAGCCGGGAGAGCTGCCAGACCGCGGCCAGCATCGGACAGGACCACAGCCGCGAGCCGTCCTTCTCCTGCGACCACAGCTGCACGTCCACGAAGATCGAGTGCGTCCGCGCCTCGGCTTCGACCGGCGGCTGCCAGCGCTGAACGCGCAGCGCCTCGGCGGGACCGGCCGGGGAGCGCTGGCCGTTGGACAGCCAACCCGACTCGGCCACGGGCGGACGCGAGCCGTCGGTGCCCTCAACCGGAACCGAGACCAGCCGGCCCGCCACGATCGCCGCGACCTCGACCCCGTCGCTCACCGCGCAGGCCGATTCGCGCGCCACGTAGTCGACTCGCACCTCCTCCCGCGCCGCGGCCTCGCGCAGCATCGGAATCAGGTCGGCCGGCGGGATCAGCTCGCTGAAATAGTCGTCGACCAGGAAGCAGGTGCTGATGCGCGGGCGCTTGGTCAGGCCGCGCGAGGTGAAGGTGTGCACGGCGGTCTGGAACCACGGCGCGACCTGCGCTATCCGGGAGCGCAGATGCCGCTCGCCCAGCAGGAAGTCCTCCATGTAGAGGTGGTCGAGTTCGACGGACAGGTGCGAGTACGCGACGTCCTGCACCCGCCGCAGCGTCGTGGTCTCCCGGAAACTGGTGTCCATCGCGGTCAGATCGATTCCCAGACCGCGGGGTCGGTGATCGCCTGCGCCAGCGACTCGTACGCCTCGACGGTCTTCTTGTTCGCGATGCCCAGCGTGTTCACATCCCGATCGGTGATCAGCTGTTCGCGCCACTGGAGCACCGCGTCGAGGTTCACGCTGCCCAGCCGCACCGAGCGGCCCAGGTTCAGCCGCGCCGCCAGGCTCTCCAGGTCCCGGTCCATCTCGAACAGCCAGTTCTGCTGGGCCGGTTCCAGATAGGCGTTCGCGCTCGAATGCGGATCGATGTACGCCGTGCGCACGAACCGGATCAGGGTACGCATGACGTCTTTGTCATGGCCCGTGGACGTTGCCGAACTCAGCAGGCCGCGCTCGCCGTACACGAGGTCGGCCGCGGCCCGCACGTGCTGCCTGGTCCAGCGGTGGAAGACCAGCCAGCGGGCTGGGACCATGCTCAGCGCCGGCCGCGCGGTGCACTGCAGCGCCAGCTCCACGGCGAACGACCGGCCGGCGCTCAGGTCCACCAGGATCAGGTCGAACTCCTCGTCCAGTTTGATGAACAGCTGGGTGCACAGGTCCACCGTCGTCTTGTCCACGTTGAACTCGCCGCCGCCCCGGCTGCCCGGCAGCAGCACGAGCGAGCCCGCGCCTGGCGGCTGTCCCGAGCCGCCCACCTTCGACTCGGTCCAGACGTTGATGCGCTGCGCCTGGGCCGCGCGTCCGCCGAGGAAGTCGTGCAGCCCGTTGCCGATCACGCCGTCGATCGCGCTCTCCACGTCGAAGATGGTGCCGATCGTCGGGGAGCCGAAGTCGAAGTCGAGGTAGCAGGTGTTGTACCCGCGCAGTGCGGCACGGTAGGCGAGGTTCGTGCTGGTCACAGACCGGCCGGTCCCGCCTTTGTGTGACACGGAGAAGATGATCATCAGTTGGCTACTCCCGGCCGCCGCGGGCGTCGAGACGCGCTTGTGAGTTCTTATCCAGCTGTGCGACCGCGTTCACGCACAGCGCGATCGCCGTGGACGGCTGGGCGTCGATCAGGGCTCTGGCTCGTTGCAGCGAGGTGCGGATCTCTTCGAGGCCGCGCTGCATCGGCGAGGCGCTGAGCGCGGGCGTGCTCATCTGCTGCTGGTTGAGCAGGAACTCCGCCTCGCTGACCATTGCGGCGGCGGTATCGCTGAGCACCTCGCTGTGCGTCTGACGGGTGTTCAGCGCATTCGCCGAGGAGATCAGCGCGTCTACGATCCGCGCGTTCGTGGACCACAGCGGCTCGTCGTACCGCACGTTGATGCCGTCATAGGCCCGGCCGGGGTCGTCCCACAGCCCGGAAGCCTTACCGCCGTCGATCCGCCTGGAGGTCAGGTGGTTCCACAGCTGCGTGGCCAGGCCGAGGAGCCGGTCACGGGTCCTCGGGTCGATGGTCAGCTCGGCCAGCTGCGTGGTGCGCTTAAGCAGCACCGGCGCGAAGTCCGCGAGCTGATACGCCATCGGAGAGCCCATTTCCTCCGAGCCTTCGAGCTCGATCTTGAGGCCGGGCTCGTGCAGCGCGAGCGCCGGATCGTCACGCAGCGCGCGACGGGTGATCCGGGACCGGGTGGCCAGCTCGGCCAGCAGCGGTTCGACCCGCTGCAGATCCGCCTCGCTGGCGGTGCGCTGGCGCAGATCCTGGATCAGCAGGCCGGAGACCGCGAGGCTGTAGTAGTCGTTCTCGGTGTCGTCCACCGTGCGCCAGGGCAGGTCTTCCAGCGGCCAGCGGCCCTCGCCGAACCTGGCGAGCCGGGACCAGTAGATCTGGGTCAGGTCACGGCGCAGGCCGAGGGCCGTGGCCAGGCGGTCCTGCAGCGGATTCAGCAGGCCGAGCACGCGCACGCGGTCGCGGGTCAGCTGCTCGATCGCGTCCAGAGCCATCAACGTGAAGTAGAGGAAGGGCGCCGACAGCGCGATTCCATCGCGCTGAGTCGTCGCGATCCCGGCGGCCTCGTCCAGCTCGACCGGCGGCGCGTCCTTCGCGATGCCCCAGGTCCAGCCGAGCTCGAACAGCACGCTCGGGTCGTCGATCCCGGACTCGATGGTCACACCGAGCCGGGCCTCGCTCAGCCGGCCGCGCACCTCGTTCATCCGCCGGTTGAACCCGCTGATGACCAGCTGGGTGTCGCCGCTCTCGCCCTGATCGAGCATCCGGATCAGGTTGCGGCCTTCCGGCGTGTCCGGCTCGATCAGGTTGGTGGTGAAGCCTCGGGTCAAGCCGACCAGCGCGCCGGTCAGCCGCTCGTCGACCCGGCGGCGCAACTCCGTCGCGCGCTTGAGCCAGCTTCCGCGCGCGGTGGTGCGCTCGTAATCCTGCAGGAACTCCAGCGCGGACAGGCACAGGGTGATCGAGGTGGTGAACGAGACCAGCAGGTCCAGGTCGCGCTGCTCGGCGGAGAGCTTGTCGCCGGTCTTCCACGGGATGAACGCGCTGCCGCCGGCGAAGGAGGGCGGACCGTTGGGAACGGTGTAGCGGCCGAGGTAGTCCTCGAGGATCTCGATGATCGCGCGCGGGATCTGCGACTCGCTGCCGAAGCCGTGCAGCGCCGCCTTGGCGTCCTCGGAGGTCTCGTCCGGGTCCGCGAGCCGCAGCGCCGAGAGCGCCGTGGCCGGCTGGAGCACGCACAGCAGCTGTTCGGCGTCGGCGATCGAGTTCGGCTCCTGCCGGCCCTGCCAGCGCCATTTGCGATCCTGCATCGCGAAGTCGCCGACCGCGCTCCACACCTCAAGCAGCCGCCGGCGCGGTTCGATGTTCTCGACGTTCGCTCTCATCGGCGCTCCGAACGTGGCGTGGGCGGGAACGAAGTGCGGGTGAGCGTCCGGCCCGGCGGGTCCCTGCCCCGTCAGACCTCGAAGTCAGCGGCGAGAGTCTATCGGTTCGGCCCGGTCGGCTCGAAGCGCTCTGAATCATCGTACGTCGCGTGTCGGGGCGTCAGGTGGTCATTTGGATCAGGTCGTTATTCCCAGCGCCAGCAGCATTCCGCTGTAGCCGCGACGCAGCGGTTGGGCGCCGGTGGGGATCCGGTGGATGCGCACCTCCGTCGCTCGGTCCGCGAGGCAGTCGCGCAGCTCCGTTGCGCCGACGCCGACCGCGGGGAACGGGACGCCCGCTATCTCATAGCCCTGCGAATACTCCATGAAAGCGGCCGCGAACGGCGCGCCGGGACGCAGCGCCCGCAGGAACCGCGAGACCGCGCGGTCGAACTCGGCATAGTCGGCCGTGATCGACTCGGCGACGAAGAACATCGTGCCCAGGTCCCAGGTCTGCGCTGGCAGGTCGAAGACGCTGCCGTGCTGTATCCGGCCGCGTTCGGCGAGCCAGCCGCGGGCCTGCTCGAAGCGGCCGCGGCAGTCCTGGGGGGAGATCCGCTCCCAGTAAGGCCGCCAGATCTCGCCGCAGTGCGCCAGGTGTGAGCGCAGCCAGGCGATGTTGCTGTGGGAGTAGTCGACGAGGGTGACGCTGCGGCACAGCGGCAGCATCGCGAGGCCGGGATACAGGTTCGGTCCGCAGCCGACGTCGATGCCGTGCGCTCCCGAGCCGTTCACTGCCGCCGCGCCGTTCACAGCGCCCGGGCGGCCGGCGTGTTCGGCGAACCAGGCCTGAGTCAGGGCCAGGATCTCCTCGTCATCCGCGCGCAGGCGCGAATAGTTGTGTACGAGGTAGTCGAAGGGGTCGAACGCGTCCCACGGATATTCGGAGTTACGGGTCGGTGCCGCGCGCATCTGATCCATGGATGGTGGCCATCGCTCGCAGTCGCAGTGTCTGAGTGTGCGGTGTCGACGAGGATCGTGTCGACGAGTACTGATTGTCTCGGCACCATAGCAGATCTCGATCAGGCTCCGACGTCTCGCGCGGCGGGTCGGCAGGGTTGGGCCGCAGCTCAACGAGGTACATCGCTACCAGTACGAGCGCGGCGCCGAAGTACCCGCGCGCCGGTAAGTGCTCACCGGCGAGCCGGGCGGCCAACGCGCCGAACACCGGTTCCATCGTCATCACCACCGCGGTCCGGGTCGCCGAGATCCGCCGCTGCGCGAAGGTCTGCACGAAAAACGCGGCGGCTGTGCACAGCAGCGCGGTGTACCCGAGGGTGAGCCAATCTTGACCGCGGCTCGGCAACCCGATCGCGCCACGGCCGAGCGCAGACGGCAGCCCGACGAGGAGGCACACGGCCGTCGTCGTCGCGAGCTGCACGACGGCCAGCGCGTACGGATCGTGCTGCTCGGTCCACGCGCCGACCGCCGTGATGTGGGCGGCCCAGCCCACCGCGCAGAGCAGGGTGAGCAGCTCGCCGGTCCCGATCAGGCCGCTGCCCGGGAGATCGAGCGTCAGCAGGCCGAGGCCGATCGTGGCCAGCGCGGCCCCGGCCCAGGTGGCCGCCGCGATCCGGGTGCGCAGCACCAGCGCGCTGAGGGCCGGGGTGAAGACCACGAACAGGCCGGTGATGAATGCGGACACTGATGCCGGGGTGGTGCGCAGGCCATAGGTCTGGGTCAGGCAGCTGAACGCGAGGATCAGGCCGATGAGCACTCCGTGCCGCCAGCCGGTGCGGCCGAGTGCGCGCAGCGCGCGGGGCCGGATCGCGAGCAGCACGGCGGTCGCGAGCGCGAAGCGTTCGAACATCAGGTCCGCGACCGGCACCTCGGCGAGCGCGTCCTTGGTCAGCACGAAGGAGCCGCCCCAGACCAGCGTGACACCGAGCAGTCCGGCCGTGGCTGAAGCCGTTCCGCGCGATGGCGCGGAATATGGGTCTCGTCCCATCTAGAAGATGTACAGCGTGATCGTCGAGCCGTAGTCGACGCTGGAGCCGCCGCCTGGCGACTGCCGGCCGACGCTGTCGACGAACGGGAGCAGCCGCGTGGTCTGCACGCTGAAGCCCTGCGCCTCGAGCGCGGCCGTGGCGTCCTCGACCGTCATGCCGGTCACGTCACGCACCACGACCTGCTTCGGGCCGCTGGAGATGGTCAGCGTGATCGTGCTGCCCGCGGGCGCCGATCCCTTCGGCGTGTAGGAGACCACCGAGCCCTTCGGTACGGTGCCCGAGGAGGCTTGGTCCGTGGCCACGGCCACTGTGAAACCACGCTGCTTGAGCGCGTTGGTCGCGTCATCCTGGTTCTGGCCGGACACGTTCGGGACCGTGATGTCCTGCTGCCCCTTCGACACGGTCAGCGTGATCACAGCGCCCTGCTTCACCGGCGTTCCGGGACTAGGCGAGACCGAGACCACGTCGCCGACCGCCACCTTGTCGCTGTACGTGGTGGCTATCGTGTACTTGAGCCCGTCGTTCGCCAGCGTGTTCGTAGCCTGAGACTGGGTGAGGCCGACCAGGTTCGGGGTGTTCTCGAACGCCAGGCGGCCGTACAGCCAGGCGCCTATTCCGGCCGCCGCGGCCAGGATCAGTATCACCACGAAGATGATCAGACCCTTGTGTGAGCGGCGCGGCGGTGCGTCATCCACGACGTAACCCTGACGCGGCGATGTGCGCGGCCTGATATTCGGCTGGGCGGCGGCGAAGTTCCTCGTTGGCTCCGCGGTGCGGGTCGGTTCCGGGGGCAGCGGCAGCGTCGACTCGGGACCGGGGCGCGCGCCGAAGTTCAGCGCGGTGTCCGGCAGGTTCGCGTACACGGCGCGCACCTGCTCGCGGAACGCGGTCGCGTCGGCCGGCCGGACGTTCGGGTCGCGCGCGGTGGCCGAGGCGACCAGGGCGTCGAGCGCCGGGTCGAGACCCGGCAGCAGCAGGGAGGGCGCCGGGACCCGCTCGGTGACGTGCCGCCGCGCGATCTCCATCGGGCTGCCGCCGGTGAACGGCTTGCGCCCGGTGAGTAGCTCGAACAGCACGATCCCGGCCGAGTACACGTCGGAGCGCGCGTCGCAGGTCCCGCTCTGCACCAATTCCGGGGCGAGGTAGGAGACGGTGCCGATCAGGCCGCCGCCGGGTACGGCGCCGCCGAGCGAGGAAGCCAGGGTGGTCCCCGGCCCCTGGTCGGCGGTCGCGGTGCGGGCCAGGCCGAAGTCGGTGACCTTGACCGCTGCCGCGTAAGAGCCCTGCCGGCTGTTCAGCACCGCGTCGTTGAGCAGCACATTCTCCGGCTTGACGTCCCGGTGCACGATTCCGGCGCGGTGCGCCGCAGCCAGGCCGGCCAGCATCGCGTCCAGCACCTCAAGCGCCTCGCGCGGGGCCAGCCGGCCACGGCGGCCAAGCAGCTGGCGCAGCGTCTCGCCGGGGACGTACTCCATCGCCAGGTACGCCAGCGGCGGCTGACCGGACTGGTCGTAGACGGCGACAATGTTCGGGTGACTGAGCCGTGCGGCTGACTTCGCCTCGCGGATGAAGCGGGCGACGTACTCGGGGTGCCGGGCCAGCTCGGGGTCTATCACCTTGAGCGCGACGAGCCGGTCAAGCCGGTTGTCCCAGGCGCGGTACACGGTCGCCATTCCGCCTTGGGCAAGGCGGGACTGCACGGCGTACCGGCCGTCGAGCGTCCGCCCGATCAGCGCGCCGTCCAGCACCGATCCATGCCGCGAAGGAGCCTCCACGTTCACCGAGTGTAGGCGGTGCTTGCGACAGCGGGGTCTGCCGAAACGCGACTGTGTCGAAGCTGGTACGGCAGGGCTCGAACGCCCGCGGTCCGACGGGGGAAATGCCTGCTCAGAAGGCTGGAGTCTCGGCGAGGCCGGGGGAGGAGGCGCGGGCGTGGAAGCGCTGCGGGATGCGTCCGGCCAGGTGCGCGAGCCGCCCGGCGGTCACCGCGTGCCGCATCGCCGCCGCCATCCGGGCCGGGTTCTGGGCTCTGGTGACCGCCGAAGCCAGCAGCACGGCTGAGCAGCCCAGTTCCATCGCGAGCGCGGCGTCGGAGGCGGTACCGATTCCGGCGTCGAGGATCACCGGCACGCTCGCGCCGCGCACGATCAGTTCCAGGTTGTGCGGGTTGCGGATGCCCAGACCCGAGCCGATCGGTGCTCCGAGCGGCATCACAGCTACGCAGCCGGCCTGTTCGAGGCGGCGCGCGAGCACCGGATCGTCGTTCGTGTAGGGCAGCACGGTGAACCCATCGGCGACAAGGGTCTGTGCCGCGTCGAGCAGCTCGACGGGATCGGGTAGCAGCGTGTCCTCGTCGGCGACGACTTCGAGCTTCACCCAGTCGGTCTCCAGCGCCTCGCGCGCCATGCGTGCTGTACGCACAGCCTCGCGTGCGGTATGGCAACCGGCGGTGTTAGGCAGCACCTGGATTTTGAGCGCGGTGAGCAGATCAAGCACTGACCCGGCGGTGCCCGGAGCTACGCGCCGTAGCGCGACGGTGGTCAGCTCGGTGCCTGAAGCGACGAGGGCATCCTCAAGAGCAACGAGGCTGGGAGCGCCGCCGGTGCCCATGATCAGCCGCGAGGCGAAGGACTTTCCGGCGAGCTCGAATGTGTCGGTGGCATGCGCGAGCGCTGCACTTTCAGGCACTGCTCCCCCTCGTTTTCGCCGCAGTTATCAACGCTGTCTTCATCCGCCCTGAACTGCCGTCAGGATTTCGATCTCGTCGCCGTCACGCAGGCGTCTGGAATCCCATTCGGTGCGCGGTACGACGGCGTCGCCGACCGCTACAGCGATACCTGTCCGGCTAGGGCGCAGTTGGCTGACGACCGCGCCGAGCGTGGTGTCCGCGGGATAGGACTCAGACTGTCCGTTCACCACGACACGTATGGGCGTCATGGTCATGCAAACGCGGCCTTCTTCGCGAACCGCCCGAGTTCCTTGCCGAAGCGCTGCGGTACGAAGGCCGCGGCCTCCTCAGGCAGCTGCCCGGTTACCAGGCACTCGGCGATCGCGTCAGCCGTGATTGGCGTGAGCAGCACGCCGTTGCGGAAGTGTCCAGTGGCCGCGATCAGGCCTGGCAGATCGGTGGCACCGAGAATCGGTGCGTTATCCGGTGAACCGGGCCGCAGGCCCGCACGTACTTCCGTGAGTGGCAGCTCACCGACATCAGGCACGAGACCGTGTGCGGCGCGCAGCAGTTCGTAGACGCCGCCCGCAGTCACCTGCGTGTCAAAGCCCTGCTCTTCAACGGTCGCGCCGATGACCAGTTCACCATGCTCGCGCGGCACCAAGTACACCTGCCGCCCGCGCACCACACCGCGTACCGCGTGGCTGAGGAAAGGCGCCGCGCTCGCGGGCACCGAGAGGCGCAGAATCTGGCCTTTGACCGGCCGGATCGGCGGCAGCACTCCGGAAGGCAGGCCCGGGATCGAGGTCGAGCGGCAACCGGCGGCCAGCACGACGCGCTGGGCGTGCAGGATCCGGCCGTCAGCCAGCCGCACACCGGCGGCCGCGTCGTGCTCGATCAGCAGTTCCGCGACGCGCTCGCGATGCAGTTGCACGTGCGCGCGGCCGATCGCGGTGAGCAGCGCCGCGATCAGCATCCGGTTGTCGATCTGATGATCACCCGAGACCAGCAGGCCCGACTGCACGTCCGGAGCCAGCAGCGGCTCATGGGCGCGGCACTCGCGGCCGGTCAGTGGCTCGGAGGCGAGCCCGAGGCGCTGGTGGAATTCGGCCAGATCGGCCAGGACCGCCCGGTCGCCGGAGTCGAACGCGACGGCGAGCGTGCCGCCGGCCGAAAAACCGGCCGAGGTGCCGGAGACCTCTTCCAGTTCGGCGACGAATTCGGGGTATCGGCGGGCCGAGGCGAGATTCAGCCGCAGCAGCTGTTCCTCGCCGTAATGGGCCTCGGTGACCGGGGCCAGCATTCCCGCCGCGGCATGCGAGGCACCCGAACCGGGTTCGGGATCGACCAGCGCCACCCGAACTCCCCGTTGGGCAGCTCGCCAGGCGACCGCCAGTCCGATCACCCCGGCGCCGACGATCACCGCGTCGTAGTCGGTACGCGGCCGTGCGTGCGGGATGGCGATCTCAGGCGCATCCATCGTTCCGCTCCCTCCGCCCAGCTCCCAAAGGGCGCAGGGCCAGGTTCAAACGGTCGGGGGCCGCGTGCCCCCCTCTCAACCCGCCGCGGCGGGCTCCCGTGCTGCTGCTGTTCGTTACCGCAAGTCTATCCGGCGCCGCCCCGCGTAATCGGTCGCGTTGAAAAGCTCACGCGGGCAGGACGGCGCCGTGGACGTGCGGCATGGGTGCTCAGCCCGCGGCGGCCGGGGGTGCGGTCAGACCGGGGGCGATGATGTTGAACCAGGCCAGGATCGCCAGCAGCAGGCCGATCGCGCCGAGGATCAGGCCGCCGAGGGCGGTGGCGCGAGCCCAGCCGGGGGTCTTGCCGCTCAGCAGCAGCGCCGGGGAGGCCAGCACGCCGGCGCCGAACAGCAGCGCGGCGAGCGCGAAGATGCCGCCGAGCGCCGCCTGGCCGTGCCAGCTGCTGTGGAACGCGTCGAGCGAGGCCTGCGTGCTCTGCGTCTTGGTCTTGAGCTCGGCGACGTACTCGGCGCGCGCGCCGTACACGGTGCCGAGCCAGCCGCCGGTCAGCGAGACGATGGCGAGCACGAGAGAGGTGAGGCCGAAGGCTCCGGAGACGAAGCCGGAACCGACCGGCTCGTCGCCGTCGTCATCTCCCTCATCGAACTCGGCGAGTTCCTCGGGCTGCTCCGGCTCCGCGATCTCGGGCTCGGAGACGGCGGTCGAGACGGTCTCCGTCTCGGACTCCTCGCCGTTCTGGGTCGTGGTGTTTTCCATAGGCCGACACCCTAGGGCTTTTTGCTGAGCGTGGGGTAAACCCGGGGCTGGAAGTTTCCGCCGATCGGCCGTCGTTGCGATTCCGGGCCGCGATCATCCCGTGGCGTGGCTATCCGTTGGGCTGTGTCGTATAGCCATGGCAATCTGGATACCGTGACATCCCTTTCCGCCGAGCTCGAAGAGCTCGTTCCCGCCTGGCTCACCCTGCCCGAGGTCGCAGAGCGCCTCTCCCTTCCGGTCAGCCGCGCCCGTCAGCTGCTCAAGGAGCGCCAGCTGCTGGCGGTGCGCCGGCCCGAATCGAAGGTCCTCTCGGTGCCCGCGGCCTTCCTCGACGGCCCGCAGATCCTCAAGGGGCTGCCCGGCACCCTCACCCTGCTGGCGGACAACCGCTTCTCCGAAGAGGAGGCGCTGCGCTGGCTGTTCACCCCGGATGAGTCGCTGCCCGGTACCCCGGTGGAGGCGCTGGCGCAGAATCGGGGCACCGAGGTGCGCCGCCGCGCGCACGCGCTCGGTTTCTGATCAGTGGCGATAGTTGACGGCGCCGCCCGCCTGTATCTGTGCACTGACGGCAGGCGGGCCCGCGGCGATCTGGCCGAATTCCTGGACGCGGTGCTCTCCCGGGGCGTCGACATCATCCAACTGCGCGAGAAGGGCCTGGAAGCGCGCCGCGAACTGGCCCTGCTCGAGCAGTTTGCCGAGGCCTGCGCGCGGCACGGCAAGCTGCTCGCGGTCAATGACCGGGCAGACGTGGCCGTCGCGGCGGGCGCACCGGTACTGCATCTCGGCCAGGACGACCTGCCGACGCCGTTCGCGCGCCGCATCGCCGGGCCGGGCGTCGTGCTCGGCCGCTCGACGCACAGCGAGCAGCAGGTCGACGCGGCGCTGGCTGACCCGCTGACCGGATATTTCTGCGTCGGCCCGTGCTGGCCGACGCCGACCAAACCCGGTCGCGCGGCGCCAGGGCTGGGCCTAGTGCAATACGCAGCCAAGATGGCCCCGCCGCAAGACCCGTCGGCGCTGCCGTGGTTCGCGATCGGCGGCATCGACCTCGAGACGGTCGATCACGTCATCGCGGCGGGCGCGCGCAGGGTGGTCGTGGTCCGCGCGATCACCGAGGCGGCGGATCCCGGGGCCGCAGCGGCCGAACTCGCCGCCCGTGTCCGCGCCGCGGATCGGGTCGGTGGACCGTGACGGCTGCTAGGGCGCGTTTGAGAAGTATCGCCGGGGCCGCGGCGCCTGCCCCGCACGCTCGCTGTGTTGGCGAAGCACCCACAGACGACCCGGTATGAGGGTGCTCCGCCGCCTTGCGATCGCACGCGCCAGACGCCGCGGCCTTATCCGACGCTACTTCTCAAACGCGCCCTAGTCGCCGAGCGCCGGTCAGCCGCAGAAGATCAGGAAGCAGGTCCTGGTCGAGGAGGCACGCGGCGTCGGGCTTGGGCTGGCCGAGCGGGTAGCCGTCGCGCTGGCCGTGCCCGTCGCCGCCTTGGTCTGCGTCGCGCTCGGGGTGGGGGAGTGGCTCGGCGTAGCGGAGCGCGAAGGACTCGCGGTGACCGAGAGGCTGGTGCCGATAGTGCCGTTGGCTCGGCCGGTGGAGGTGGCGCCCGGCGAGGAAACCGGGATCACGTTGGCCGCCCCGCCCTTCGCCGTCGAGTCGCCGCCGCCCTGGAAAGTCATGAAACCGATCGCCCCGACGGCCACCGCCGCCGCGGTCGCGCCGCCGAGCAGGACGGAGCGCTTCTTGCGCCGCGCCGCCTTCGCGCGTGCCTGGCTCGCGGTGGACTGGCTCGCCCGGCCGGGCGAGCGGCGGTCCCGGCGACGCGCGCCCGGCCCAGTCGTCGCCGCGTGCGCCGGTGCCGGCTCCCAGACCGCCTTGATCGCAGGCCCCTGATCAGACGCTGCGTCAGGTCCGGCGGTCGGAATCAGTTCCGCCGAGCCCTGATAGTCCAGTCGGCGGCGGAATTCCGCGGCCTGGCCTGGATCGATTCCCAACTGCCGGGTACGCTGGCGCGGCTCAGGGCTCTGAGCCCACGGCTCGTCGTCCCGGTGTCTCTCGGATCGCCGGTATGCCTCGCTCACAGTGGGCGTGACCCTACCAAACCCCGTTGGCACGCAACACCAGCCCCACCCTTCATTGCCGACTCATTGCCTCGTCTTGAGCCGTCCGCTCCGCGCCCGGCTGCGTCGCCTTCGTGCAAAGATACGGAACGGTTGCGTATTGGAAAGTGGCAGGGTAGGCTCCCCGCATTACCGGGATTACGAAACGGAACGGTCCCGATTCATGCGGGGCCTGGGGAAACCTTGGAGGGGATCCCGTGGCACAGAACTCTCCCGCGGCGCGCGCCGCGGACGGGCCGCCCATCGCCGACGCCGGCCACCCGCGCCGCTGGCTGATCCTAGGCGTGCTGGTCTTCTCGCTACTCGTGGTCGTGCTCGACAACACGGTGCTCAACGTCGCGCTCAAGACCATCGCGCTGCCCAAGCCGGACGGCCTCGGCGCGAGCCAGTCCGACCTGGAATGGTCGATCAACTCCTACACGCTGATCTTCGCCGGACTGCTGTTCACCTGGGGCATCCTGGCCGACCGGCTGGGCCGCAAGCGGATCCTGATGCTCGGCATGGTGCTGTTCGGCATCACCTCGGTGCTGTGCGCCTATGCCGGCAGCCCCGGCGAACTGATCGCCGCGCGGGCCGCGATGGGCTTCGCCGGCGCCGCGATCATGCCCAGCACCCTCGCCGTGATCGCCAACGTCTTCCCCCGCCAGGAGCAGGGCAAGGCCATCGGCGTGTGGGCCGGCTCCGTCGGCCTCGCGGTCGCCATCGGCCCGGTGGTCGGCGGCGCGCTGCTGGACAGCTTCTGGTGGGGCTCGGTCTTCCTGATCAACGTGCCGATCATCATCATCGGCCTGATCGCGATGACCGTCATCGTCCCCGAGTCGCGCAATCCGAACCCGGGCAAGCTGGACCCGGCCGGCGTGCTGCTCTCCATGGCGGGCCTGGTCATCTTCGTCTACGGCGTCATCCACGGCGGCGACACCGGCGACTGGGGCAAGCCCGCGGTCTGGGGCCCGCTGGTGATCGGCGTGGCGCTGCTGGCGCTGTTCGTGGTCTGGGAACGTAACACCGACCACCCCGCGCTGGACGTGCGGCTGTTCAGCAACCGGCCGTTCTCCGCGGCCGTGATCTCCGTCGCGCTGTCCTTCTTCGCGATGATGGGCAGCCTGTTCTTCCTGACCTTCTACCTCCAGTCGGTGCGCGGATACACGCCGCTGCAGGCGGGCCTCTGGGTGCTGCCGTTCGCGGCCGCTCAGGTGATCTTCTCGCCACTGTCCGCGAATGTCGTCAACAGGTTCGGGGCGCGCTCGGTCTCCTTCAGCGGCCTGCTGCTGATCGCGGTCGCGCTGTCGCTGTATCAGTTCATCGGCGTGCACTCGGCGATGTGGGTCTACGGCGTGATCGCGGCGCTCCAAGGCGTCGCGATGGCGCTGGTCATGCCGCCGGCGACCACTACGGTCATGACCTCGCTGCCACGCGAGCGCGCCGGGATCGGCTCCTCGATCAACAACACGGTCCGTCAGGTCGGCGGCGCGCTCGGCGTCGCGGTCCTCGGCACGGTGCTCACCTCGGCGTACCGCAGCCGCATCGAGCCGGTGCTGACCGGATCCGGAGTGCCGTCGGGTGTCGCGCACAACGTCAGCAGCTCGATCGAGGCGACGCAGGGCTTTGTCGCGCAGTCCGCGGCGCAGCACCCGCAGGCCACCCAGCTGCTGGGCCCCGCCAACAACGCGTTCGTGCACGCGCTGCACGTCTCGACGCTGTGCGCCTCGGGGGTCGCCGTAGTGGCCGCGCTGCTGGTGCTCGCCTGGTTGCCGCGCCGCGGCGCGGGAAGTGGTTCCGGTGCCACTCATGGCGCGCCTCAGACCGCCCAAAGCGTGAGCGCATAGGGTCATGAGGTCAATCTTGGAGGACGGTTCCGAGCCGGATAGATGAGCACTCGACGATGAAGATGAAGGACGAGGTCCAGCCCGGTCCGCCCGCGCCCGCAGCAGCGGCGCGGCGGCCGGGTCGGCCGCGCAGTGACCAGGCCGAGGAGGCGATCCTCGACGCCGTGTTCACCCTGTTCTCCGAGGGCGCCACCTTCGACGCGCTCTCGATGGAGATGATCGCGGGCGAGGCGAAGGTCGGGAAGGCCACCATCTACCGGCGCTGGCCCAACAAGGAGGCGCTGGTCATCGACGCGATCTGCCGCCGCCTGCATCCGGACGCGGAGAAATTCGCGCCGCCCGGCGCCTCGGTGCGCGAGGATCTCATCTTCCTGCTCGAGAAGATGCGCCGGCACCTGCAGGAGGAGAGCAGTGGCTCGGCGTACAACGTGCTGACGAACGTGGGCAAGGCGAACCCGTTGCTGTACCGCCGGTACCACGAGGTGGTCATCGAGCCGCGCCGGGACCTGTATCGCAGGGTGCTGCAGCGCGGCATCGCGACCGGGGAACTGCGCGCCGACCTCGATGTCGAGCGCACGATGCTGATCCTGACCTCGACCATGCTGAACGTCACCCGCCACCCGCTGGGAGATCCGGTGGGCCGGGAGTTCAGCGTCGGCCTCACCGACGATCTGCTGCGCGGCGCGGCACCGAGGTCAACCGACGCGGACGCGGTACGCGTGGCAGGCGTCGACAAGCCGGTGAAGGTCAAGCGCGGCGGTACCGAGCCCGTCAGCGCGTAAGCACGGTGCCCAGACGCGCTTGAGCCGAACCTGACCAGAGGACCCGTCAGGCGCTCTCGCGCCACCGGGAGGTAATCGGCAGCCGCCGGTCCCGCCCGAAGGCCTTGGCCGAGATCTTGGTGCCCGGCGGGTACTGCCGGCGCTTGTACTCGGCCGTGTCGGTCAGTTTGAGCACCCGCTGCACCAGCTCCGGATCGAAGCCGCGCGCCTCGATCTCCTCGCGGCCGTGATCGCCGTTGACGTAAAGCTCCAGGATCTCGTCGAGCACCTCGTAGGGCGGCAGCGAGTCGGTGTCCCGCTGGCCCGGCCGTAGCTCGGCGCTCGGCTCCTTCTCGATCGAGTTGCGCGGGATCGGCGCAATCTCACCGCGCCGCTCCGCCTCCTCGTCGCGCCACCTGGCCAGCGCCCACACCAGCGTCTTCGACACGTCCTTGATCGGCCCGAACGCGCCGACCGCGTCCCCGTAAAGGGTCGAGTAGCCAACCGCGAGTTCCGACTTGTTGCCGGTCGCCAGCACCAGGTGCCCGCGTTGGTTCGAAAGCGCCATCAGCGCCGTGCCGCGCACCCGCGCCTGAAGGTTCTCTTCGGCGAGGCCGGTGAGCACGGTGCCCGAGTCGGCGAGGGTCTTGAGGTACGCCTCGACCATCGGCGCGATCGGGACGGTCTCGTAGTGCAGGCCGGTGCGCCGGGCCATGTCCCCGGCGTCGTCCTTGGAGTGGTCCGAGGAGTAGCGGCTGGGCAGCGAGACGCCATACACGTTCTGCGGGCCGAGCGCGTCGCAGGCGATCGCCGCGACCAACGCCGAGTCGATGCCGCCGGAGAGCCCGAGCAACACAGTCGAGAAACCGTTCTTGCGCACGTAATCGCGCAGACCGGTGACGAGCGCCTGGTAGATCTCGCCGAGGTCGTCGAGGCGCGGGGCGATCACGGCCGGACGCGGCTCGTACGGTTCGGCGGGGCCGGTCGAGGCGACGACGCGGCGGATCGCCAGGCCATTGCTGGCGATCGCGTCCTGCGCCGGGCCTTCGGCCGCCGGGAGTTCGAGGTCGAGGACGCACAGCTCCTCAGTGAACTGACCCGCGCGGGCGAGCACCTGTCCGTCCGCCGCGACGACGAGGGTGTCACCGTCGAAGACCAACTCGTCCTGGCCGCCGACCTGGTTCACGTAGACGACGGGGCAACCGGCCTCGGCGGCGCGCCTGGCCAGCAGGTCGTGCCGCACGTCGTCCTTGTTCAGTTCGTACGGCGAGGCGTTGATCGACAGCAGCAGCCCGGCGTTCGCCTCGGCCACCGCGGCGACCGGTCCGCCGTCCTGCCACAGGTCCTCGCAGATGACCAGCGCGACGTCGATCCCGCGCACGCGCACCACCGGCAGCACGTCGCCGGGCACGAAGTACCGGTACTCATCGAACACGCCGTAGTTCGGCAGGTGGTGCTTGGCCGAGCGCACCAGCACCGAGCCGCGGTGGATCACGGCGGCCGCGTCCAGCGGAGAGCCGGCGGGACGGCCGATGCGCGGCGCGTCGTCCGCGATGCCGTCGAGGTACCCGGCGATCACCACCAGCTCGCCGAGCCCTTCCTGCGCGAGCCGGGTCGCGAGCTGATCGAGGGCGGCGCGGGCGGCCTGCACGAACGAGGGGCGCAGCGCGAGGTCCTCGATCGGGTAGCCGGTGAGCGCCATCTCGGGCGCGGCCAGGATGTGCGCACCGTCCGCGGCCGCCTTGCGGGCCGAGTCGAGGATCAGTGCCGCGTTCCCGGCGAGGTCGCCGACGGTCGGGTTGATCTGTGCCAGAGCGATCCGCAGCTGCGCCATGACCCAAGCATACGCCCCTTCTCGTCGTACTGACGAGAAGGGGCGCTGTGCTCTGCGCCACGTGGCTGCGGATCTTAGCTGGCAATCAAGCGGAGCTCGCCGATGACGAGGTCGAACTCGAGGCGCCGCTGGCGGTGCATGCGTAGAGGCCTGATCCGGAGGTCGAAGTCGTCGTCGATGAGCCGCTGGACGAACCGCCGTACGCGCTGGCTGAGACCGCGGTGCAGTGCTGCGTCACCCAGGTCTGCACCTGGCTGGTCGCCGAGTTGCCGCCGCCGGGACCGCCTCCCATGCCGCCACCGAGCATCACGTACTTCAGCTCACCGGAGGCCACGAGCTGCTGAAGCTTGGCCGCGGTCATCGCCGGGTCGCTGCCGGTGAAGCCCCACATGGAGATCACGTCGCGCCCGGTCTGCAGCTCGATCGACGCGGCCGAGTTCGAGTTGGCCACCGCGATCAGCCACTTCGCCGAACCCTGATGCGCTTCGAGATAGCTGATCATCGCGGCGGAAAGCTGCGAGCCGCCGCCCGGCAGGCCACCCGAGAAGCCGCCGCTTCCGGCTCCTGAGCCGGATGACAGGCCGGGGAGGTCGCCGGGCAGGGCATCCTGGCTGCTTTGCCCGCCCTGGCTCTGTCCACTCTGCCCCGGTAGGCCGAACGGACCGCCGAAACCGCCTTGGCCGCTGCCGCTTCCGGGCGCGGAACCGGAGCCACCGCCGAACGACGGCAGCTCACCGGCCTGTCCGCCCGGCGCTCCTTGGCCGCCGAAGTCACCTCGTCCGAGGCCCGCGAACGCACCGCCGGGACCTCCCATCGAGCCGTTCGATGGACCGGCCAGTGGGTTGGTCCCGTTGACCGTGGAGTTCGCCGCGGAAGCCGCGAACGCCGCCGGCCCGGCAAGCCCGGCGACCAGCAGCGCCGCCAGACCCACCGCGCCGAGCCGCGCGCGCTGGCCTGGCCGCAGCCGCACGGCGATCAGCGCCGCGACCGCGACGATCGCCGCCAGCGCGATGATCGGCACCAGCCACGTCGCGTAGGAGGCTCGGTGCAGCAACGCGATCGACCACAGTGCACTGATACCGACCGCAATCGGGATCGCCAGCCATGCCCAGTTGCGTTCGTGCATCCGCTGCCAGACCACGGAGCCTCCGCCGCCGACGAGCGCACCGATCGCCGGAGCCAGCGTCGTGACGTAGTACGGGTGCATCGTGCCCTGTTGATATGAGAACACGACGAAGTGGACGGCCAGCCACAGCCCCCACAACAGCAGTGACGCACGAACCGGGTCCGTGCGCGGGGCCTTGCCGCGCAACACCAGCGCCGCGACGCCGAGGATCGCAGCCGCGGGCAGCAGCCAGGAGATCTGCGCGCCGAGGATGTCGTTGAACAGCCGGCCGAAGCCCGAGGTCCCGGAGAAGCTCGCGCCGCCGCCTGCGCCGCCGTTGCCGGACTCGTTCCCGGTGATGCGGCCCAAGCCGTTGTAGCCGATCACCAGGTCCCACACCGAGTTCGTCGACGAACCGCCGATGTACGGACGCGAACTCGCCGCAATGGCGTCGACGATCAACATCCACCAGAACGACGCGAGTGCGAGCACACCGGTGAAGATTGTCAGCTGCCTGATGCGGCGCCAGAACCCACCCTCGGCCGCGAACAGGTACACCAGCACCAGCGCCGGCAGCACGATGTACGCCTGGAGCATCTTGGTGTTGAATGCGCAGCCGAGCATCACGGCCGCCCACAGCAAGGGGCGCAGCCGCTTGGTCCGCATCGCTTCCAGCGTGAACCAGGCCCCGAGCGTCATCAACAGCACGAGCACCGGGTCCGGGTTGTTGTCCCGGTTGATCGCCACGGTGATCGGAGTCAGGGCCATGACGAGCGCGGCCACCGCGGCTGCTGCGTGCCCGAAGGTTCGGCGCACCGCCGAGTAGAGCACGCCGACTGCGGCAACGCCGCACACTGCGATAGGCGCCAGCATCGCGAAGCTGGAGAACCCGAAGATCCGGGTGGAGATCTCCATCACCCACAGCGCGAACGGCGGCTTGTCCACGGTGATGAAGTTCCCTGAGTCGAGCGAGCCGAAGAACATCGCGGACCAGCTCTTGGTCCCGCTCTGCACCGCGCCCGCGTAGAACTCGTTCGCGTATCCGTTGGCGGTCAGGCCCCAGAAGTACAGCATCGCGCTGAGCCCGAGGATCGCCAGCAATGCGGGTCTGGCCCATCGAGGGTCCTCGGGCCGGCCGAGGTAAGCGCGCCGCAACCGCGAGCGCTTGGCCTGCGGTCCTGGGATGGCAGCGAACGGCGCCGGCCAGGTGATTTCCTCCGGCACCACCGGAAGCTGGTCAGTCATCTGAGATACTCCGCTACGGGCGCTCGGGCTGACCGGTGCGCCGGGGATTGAATACCCAGGCCCGCATCAGCAGGAATCGGACGAGGGTGGCCATCGCGTTCGCCGCGATGAGAGTGGCCAGCTCGACCGCGTGGGACGTGGCCGGCGCGGCGGCGTGCAGCACCGCGAGCGCGCCATTGGTAAGGGCGAGACCGATGAGGAACGCGACGCCGCCTTCGACCTGGTGTCGCAGGGCGCTGGTACTGCCTCGCACGCCGAAGGTATAGCGCCGGTTGGCGGCCGTGTTGGCGATCGCGGTGAGCGCCAGCGCGAGGGTGTTGGCGAGGTAGGCCGGGCAGACGGCGCGCAGCACCCAATACAGCAGCAGGTAGGCGAGAGTGCTGGCGACGCCGATGACCGCGAAGCTCGGCAGCTGGTTTCGCATGCCCTGCGGCAGTTGTGCGGCCAGCACCCGCGCCTGGACCGGCGCCTTGACGCCGCCGCGAAGTGCCTGGCGGCCGACCCGCCACATGCCACGCAGGTCTTCGAGGGCGGTCTGCACGATGTCCACCCTGCTGTCCGGGTCGTCCACCCAGTCCACCGGGACCTCATGGATGCGCAGCCCGCTGCGCTCGGCGAGCAGCAGCAGTTCGGTGTCGAAGAACCAGGCCTGATCCTGCACCTGCGGAAGCAGAGCCTTGATGATCTCGGTACGCCCGGCTTTGAAGCCGCACTGCGCGTCCGAGAAGCGGGCGGCCATCGCCGAGCGCAGCATCAGGTTGTAGGTGCGGGAGATGAACTCGCGCTTCGGCCCGCGCACCACGGCCGCGCCGCGCGCCAGCCGGGAGCCGATCGCCAGGTCTGAGTGCCCTGACATGAGCGGCGCGATCAGCGGGAGGAAGGCGTCAAGGCCGGTCGAGAGGTCGACGTCCATGTACGCGACGACTTCAGCGTCGCTGGCCTCCCAGACGGTGCGCAGCGCGCGGCCGCGGCCTTTCTGGTCGAGATGTACCGCGTCGACGTGCGGATAACGCTCCGACAGGTCGAGGGCTACCGCCCACGTTTCGTCTGTTGAGGCGTTGTCCGCGATCGTGATGCGAAAGGGGTAGGGCAGGCTCTCGGCAAGATAGGTGTGAAGGCGGTCGACGCTGTCGGCCAGCACCAGCTGCTCGTTGTAGACGGGGATCACGATCTCCACGAGGCGGGTGCGCTGCCGGGGCGGCGGGGCGCCGTCGTCGAGGCCGGGCGGTCGGTCGTAGATCACTTGGCTCATGTCGAACCACGGTTGTGCCGGCCCGTTCAGCTGCCGTGAGTCCTACCTGAGCCTTCGATGAAAATCGGCGCGCCGGCGGTGGACGGACCGCGCCGGAAAATGAGGCGGCCTCGTCGCACGGGGGAGCGACGAGGCCGCGGCGGAGAGTTGTCGAGGACTCTCCGCGGGCGTCGGAGGGGTTCGCCGCCACGGTCCCGGGGGAGGACACAACGGGCGGCGAGGGGCGGTTCCGACGCCGAGCGGTGCGGGGATCCCCACGGGGGGAGGGACCACGCACGCACCGTGGTTAGGCGTCTGACCCCCACGGGGGGAGGGGCCGACGCCCGGACGCGCTCCGGCATGATCCCCACGGGGGGAGGGACCCACCTGCACGCGTCACTCGGGGCGAGGCCCCATCGCACGGGGGGACGACGAGGCCTCGAAGAGGATTATTCATGGGCCTTCAGCGCTTGGCGACCCTTTCGACAAAACTTCTCGCTCGGGAGGCCGCCCTTCACCCAGCGTGACGGCAATTTGCCGGTTTTGCCGGATTTGAAGCTTTCAGACTTCAGCGGGGCGTGACTCTGAGTCGACGATTCGTCGGTAACCAAAAGTGGTCGAGTAGGCAGCGTATGTTCCCGGGCGAGTTTCCTTGCCGACCGCAATACCTCAGCTCGCGCAAGCAATCCAGTCGAACGTGGCGTAGTGGTCCGCGGTGTAGAAATCCTCGCCGCCGGCCCCGGTTACCACGCGGCGCGCGCCACGGGTACCGGAGCCTGGGGTCACGACGGTGAATTCGTGGTAGTAGCCGTAGCGCTCGCGGGGGAGCGCGCCGCTGTAGTTGCCGTAGACCGTGTCGTCTTCGGTGTAGGGGTAAGGGCCGCCCGCTGCGACCAGCCGCAGCGTCGCGATTGCCTGCGAAGGCAGCTGACTGACCGTGAGGACGGCCATCCCGGTGGGCGCAGTACCCGAGGCCGAACACGCGACGCCAGTTGGACCAGCCGATCCGACATGATGCGCCGGTGCAGCCCCGGCCGCGCTCGCACAGCCCGAGAGCACCAGCACGGCCGCAGCAACCGCAACCGTGGCCACTTTCACCTGCGCTGCTGGTCCAACTCTCGACTCTCGCCAAGTATGTCCAGCTCCGGCGCCATCACTTCTCTGCAAACCCATACGCACGCGGACATTGTCGCCCGTCCGCGCGTCGCGTCACCCGTGCCGCGCCGTCGCCGCCACCGCCAGCTCGCCCAACACCTCGCGTGCTTCGGCGGTGACCGGTGCCTCGTCGAGCGCGGCCAGGGCGGTCTGTGTCAGTTCGCTGATCCTCGCCTCGACTTCGGCCAGCGCACCCGTCTGCGCGATGACTGAGCGCAGGGTCTCGACGCCGGCTTCATCGAGCCGCGCATCGCCGAGCCCGGTGCGCAGCGCCTTGGTCTGTGACCGCGTCGCTTGCTGCGCCGCGAGTGCGACCAGCACCGTCTGCTTGCCTTCGCGCAGGTCGTCGCCGGCTGGCTTCCCGGTCGCGGCCGGGTCGCCGAACACGCCGAGAACGTCGTCGCGCAGCTGGAACGCCTCGCCCAGCGGCAGTCCGTAGCGTGAGAGCGCGGCGGCGAGCGGGCTGTCCGCCGTGCCGGTCGCCAGCGCCGCGCCGAGCTGGAGCGGCCGCTCGATGGTGTACTTCGCCGACTTGAACCGCAGCACGGTACGCGCTCGCGCCAGCGACTCCTGCGGCGTCGAGACCGACAGCCCGCGCGCCTGCGCGAGCACGTCGAGGTACTGCCCCGCCATCACCTCGGAACGCATCAGATCGAACACGGGCCGGGCCGCCTGGATTCGTGCCGCCTCGAGCCCGCACCGGGTGAACAGCTCGTCGCACCAGGTCAACGTGATGTCCCCGAGCAGCACGGCCGCCGCGGCGCCGAATCGCTCCGGCTCACCCTCCCAGCCGCCGTCCCGATGTAAGCGCTCGAAGCGGCGGTGAATGGCGGGAGCACCGCGCCTCGTGTCTGAGCCGTCGATGTAGTCGTCGTGGATCAGCGCGGACGCCTGGAGCAGTTCCAGCGAGGCAGCGGCCCGCACCGCGGCAGCTTCAGCCGCCCCGGAGCCGGTGCCGAGCCGGTCGCCCTCGGCAACGCCGCCATTGCCATCGCCGTAGTCACCGCCGTGGTCTCCGCCCGCCGCACGCCATCCCCAGTAGCAGAACGCCGGTCGCATCCGCTTTCCGCCCTCCAGGAACTCGCGCAGCGCCGCGATGACCGGAGCCAGGTCCGCGCTCACCTCGGCCAGCAGCGTCTCCTGGCGATCGAGGAAGACGGTCAGCTCGGCGCAGACCCGAGCGCGCAGGTCGTACCGGTCGAGCGCAGGAAGCTCCTGGGGATCGCGCGGTCCGGCGGCAGGGGCGGGGGCAAGGCCGTTCACGTGCTCGTCTTTCACAAAACCCGAGCCTACGTCGTCTCATTCGCTGAAACGGCCCTGGTACCCCCTAGGCCGGCGGATACAGTGAACGTATGGCACTCGGCATCCCCAGCGTTCGTCCGGATCGGGCCGTGACCGTCCGCGAACTGCTTTCACGGGGCGCGCCGACGATGTCATTCGAATTCATGCCGGCCCGCACCCCCGAGCAGGAGCGGCAGCTGTGGAAGGCGCTGCGCCGGATCGAGTGCGTTGGCCCGGACTTCGTCTCGATCACCTATGGCGCCGGCGGCTCCACCAGGGAGAACACCGCGTCCGAGGCTGAGCGGGTCGCGACGGAGACCACGCTGACCCCGGTCGGCCACCTTACCGCGGTGAACCACTCGATCGGCGAGCTGCGCCGGATCATCGGCCGCTACGCCGATGCCGGGGTGCGCAACATCCTGGCGGTGCGCGGCGACCCGCCCGGCAACCCGCGAGGTGAGTGGGTCAAGCACCCGCAGGGCATCGAGTACGCGGCCGAGCTGGTGCGGCTGGTCAAGGAGTCCGGCGACTTCTGCGTCGGCGTGGCGGCGTTCCCGGAGAAGCATCCGCGCTCGGTGAACTGGGACGACGAGATCCGCAACTTCGTGGCCAAGTGCCGCGCCGGAGCCGATTTCGCGATCACCCAGATGGTCTTCGACGCGGAGCACTACCTGCGGCTGCGCGACCAGGTCGTCAAGGCCGGATGCGATATTCCGATCATCGCCGGGCTGATGCCGGTGACCCGGGCGGCGCAGATCGAGCGGATGGTGACGCTCAGCGGCGGCACGTTCCCGAAGCAGCTCGGCGAGCGCATCCACGCGGTAGCGGACGACAACGCCGCCGTGCGCCGCATCGGCATCGACCACGCGACGCAGCTGGGTGCGCGGCTCATCGCGGAGGGCGTGCCGGGCCTGCATTTCATCACGCTGAACACGTCCACGGCGACGCTTGAGGTACATCAGAATCTGCGCGAGGCACACGCTTCGGCGACTGGTCTCGCCGCTGTCTGAGGACCACGCGGCTAGCCATTAGGCCTCTAGCGCCGCGGCCGAATGAGTTCCGCGGCGTGCCAGCCTGACAGCGCAGTGAACGAGAGCCCGCTTCCCGGACGCGCCGAGGCGCCGACGTGGAAGAGTCCTGACACCGGCTGCCGTACCGGAGAGCGCAACAGCGCCGAACGCAGGCTGTTCACCGCCGGTCCATACGCCGCCCCGCCGGGCACACCAGTCGCCGCTGCTCGATCCGCTGCCCCGATCGTGTGCGCCACGCGCGCCTTTCCGCGCACGTCGATGCCACGAGCCGCCAGCAAGCCGAGGACCTCGTCGAACTCAGGCTGCTGATCGCTCGTCGCCGGGATGTGCACGGTCCAGGCCGACGGCTGCTCAGCGGCCACATGGACGCGCATCGCAGGACCGTTCTCCGCAAGCAGCACGGTCTCGTGCGGCATTGTCGGCGCATCGGCTTGGTCGACCACCAGGCACATCGTCGTCACCGCGGCCGAGTAAGAATGCTCACGCGCACTCCCGCCGAGCAGCCGCGCCAGCACTGCCTGGTCCACGCCCGCGACGACCACGTCCGCAGCGATCCGTTCGCCGCCCTCCAACACCACGCCGCTCGCCGCTCCGGACGCGGACCGCTCGATCCGCTCGACGCGCGCCCCGTAGCGGATCTCAGCGCCGCGATCCAGTACGCGCTGGCCCAGTTCCTCGGCGAGCCTGTGCATGCCGCCCACGATCCGCCACGCGCCGAACGCCTGCTCGAGGTAAACGCGGGCCGCGAGCGCTGCCGGGGCGCGACGAGGATCATCGGCTCCGGCCTGCCGCGCGTAGTCGTCGAGAAGGAGGAAGAGACCGGGCGTGGCGAACCAGCCGCTCGCCAACTGCCGCAGCGAGCGAAGGGGCGTCAGCGCGCGTCGCCCGGCCGTCGTGCGCAACAGGCGGACGAGCTCGCGCCCGCCCGCGCCGGGAGCCTCGATGAGCGCCGGCCGGATGGCGTCCCAGACCTGGCTTCCGTGATCGACGACTCGCAACCATGCCGCGCCGGCGCCGGCGCCGAGCGCTTCATCGAACGCCGCCACCAAGCGGCCGCGCGACGCGTTCGGCAGGTCGAGTCGGCTGCCCTCGGGGAAGAGGTAGCGCCGAACGGGATCGATCGGCCGCAGATCGAGCCGGTCTTCGAGCGTGGCCGCGGCGCTCTTCTTCCGCGAACCGGTCTTGATGAAGAGGTCGCGGTACGCGGCGGGCAGGGTCAGCGTGTAGGCGCCCGTGTCGAACACGAGGTCGTCGTCGTACCGCCACGAGCCGAGAGCGCCGCCGACTGTATCAGTGGCTTCACACACCAACACGCTGTTGTCGCGCGTTGCCAGGCGCGCTGCGGCCGCAAGCCCGGCCATTCCGGCCCCGACCACGATGATCCTTGCCACAGCGCACAGACTCTACCTGGCTGTGGCTGTCGTCCTACTCGCGGCCGCTGGCGGCGCGTCCGCTGCTGCCAGTGCAGACGGGCCGGGCGGTGCCTACGACCGCGCGCCGACCAGCGCCGCCAGGACACGCCGCGCGGTGCCGGTGATCGAGGCGCGGCTGCCGTGCTGGCTTTCCCACAGCGCCTCGGCCCTGGGATCCGGCGGCGGCAGGGGCTCCAACAACTGCGCAGGCGGGATGACCCGACGACCGTCGGCGACCGCGACACGACCGCTCGCGCGACGGACCGTGCGCAGCAGGGCGAGCGGATCGGGGTCCGTCGCCGCGGCGCGGTAGCCGCCGATCCGCCAGTAGGCGTCGGCGTCGACGGCCACAGTGAACCGGCCCGGGTGCGCGCGGCCTGCGCTGCCGTGTGGACGGCTGGAAAGGTGGGGAACGTGGTGACGGTGGCGCGCTACCGGCTGCGTGCGTGAGCCGCCGTCCTCTTTGGCAGCGTCTCGCCGACGCTCCGCCGGAGCCTGCGCTCGTGCGCTTGGCGACTGCGCCGCCTCCGCTTGTGACCGCGCCGCCGCGGTGGCGGTGACGGCGGCGCTACTTCGAGCGGATGGCGCGTCGGCCTGAGTCGGGGCTGGCCGGCCAGTGTCCAGCACGGCTAAGTCGAGCTGCGCGCCGCGCAGCAGCGCCGTCGCGGACGCGGCCGCGTGCGGTCCGAGCGGAGCGCAGGGCTCGGCAAAAATCAGCACTCTGCCACGGGCGGCAACCGCGAGCTGGTGGAACCGGTGCGCGTGCGGCGACCATCCGCGAGGCAGCGGCGCGGCGGCCAGCATTCGAACTCGCGGATCGTCGCCGTACTCCCGACGCAGGGCGGCTCTCGTCTCCTGTGGGCAGCCGTCATCGAGCACGACGATGTCGAGGTGGTCGACCCCGCGCTGACACAGCGCGGCGCGCACGGCCGCGACCGCGGTATCAGGCTTGTGCCGCATCGCGATCAGGACCGAGACGGGCTCACCGGCCTCGGGGGGTCGTGCGGGGGTGCTGCGCAGGTGAAGCGGAGCGGGACTGACGTGGACCTTGCGGCGGCGCGAGTCGCGCAGCATCGAGGCCGCAGCGGCAGATGTGGCGCTGACCAGGCCGGATGTGGCGACGGCAGTTGCTACGAGCCCCATCCCGACACCGATCGCGGACAGCGCCCACGGCGGCGTGGCGGGGAGTGAGGCCGCCCGGAAGCCGGATTCGAATGCTGAGACCCGCCGCCCCGAGATGGCCGGAGCGGACGCGCGCGCCATTCGGAAGGCCGACGCGTGCACCATTCGGGATAGCGGCCCGCGGGTCCGCTTAGCGGCCAAGCCCAGTGGTCCAGGGCTCGGTTCTCCGTCGAACAGTGCGATGGGGGTCACGTAAGGAGCATTACCCGGCCAAGTGCTAGACGCAGGATGAAGCACTCCATCTGGAGGATAAGCGGATAGTTAAACCGTATCGGCCCAACAAATCTGATGATCGGACAGGCGGGTTGCTCGGGACCGCCTGAGCCTGAGCCAGTGGGGCGCTGATGGGTGCTGGCGCCGCCTGGCGCGTTCGTGCGTGTGTGCGAAGGCTGGCATCCGGTGGTGCTGCTGCTGCCAGCTTCCGGCGCGACAACACGGCGAGGCGGATCGCGCCGCGCGGGGCGGTCAGGTGCACCTTGGTTCCATGCTCGACGCGAGGTCGGGTCGAATGGAAATTGCGACGCGGCAATCACGCTCAGCACTCAGCGAAGCTTGTTCTGACAGCGAGTCGGAGTGCCTGTGACGCTCAGTAACGGGTGACGGGCGGGGTCCGAGCGCGCACCCCCACGACGCGCGCGCGGACCCCGCCGCACCCCCTCGGGCGCGCCGACACCACTCTCCCCTGCGGTGTCGGGCGGCGCCGACGTCCCCTCCCTGTGCACCCCACCCGGGCTAACCGGCGGCGCAAAGAGCTTGCAGCCAGCCGATCCACCAAGTAGGACCACCCGAGTCCCGGGATGGTTGTGGACGCAATTGGTCACGGTTTGGTAACCATCGGAGCCGAGACCGCATGATTTTTTGGTTTCGAACCCGGTTTTCCATGGTGGCGCAGGCTGAGCGCTAAGGGAAGAGCACGATCCGTAGTCGTTTCGACCGGATCGGCGCGACACGCCCGGGTCGCACGACTCGATCCGGGCCCTCATCGAGTAGCGGCGGCGTGGAGCTGCGATGACGTGGGCGCCGCACGAACGGTGTCACTGAATCGAGCGAATATTCGAGATTCGGCTGGATGGCGGGACCCGAGCGGGGTAGTGTTGGACTCGTTCGAACAAAGATTCGAACAGCGTCGCCGCCGTCCGCAGGGGGCGTCACCGCGCTCCCGCCCGAGTCGCACCGGGCTGGTCATCTGCTGTGAGCGCAGGGAGGCACCGGGGAAGCCTGCGGCCGGCGGCGACGTGGTCCCTCCCGGGGCCTGGGGGATTTGCCGGGACCCGCGTTCTTGTTCGCGGGTCCGCGACGGAACCTTCGGCGGTGCGCCGCACCTGGGCGGGTCCGCAACCGCCGTGTCCGTAACCACTGTGTCCGCACTCATACGGCAGGGGAGCCATGACGATCGCGATGTCAGAACAAGTCGACGCGGAACCCTGCGACGTCCTTCGCGGCGGCGATGGACCGGTGTATTTCCTGCTCGGTGGCCGGCTCTACGTGGTGCACGAAATCCTCGGCCGCTGGATCGAGCCCGATGTCG
>Ga0134128_10001533_pt1 | contig 29556 bp, 26 predicted proteins | sample KB31754_FD_96462 | JGI IMG/M metagenome (GOLD analysis project Ga0134128, IMG submission 96462) | Terrestrial soil microbial communities with excess Nitrogen fertilizer from Kellogg Biological Station, Michigan, USA - KB3-175-4 | ecosystem: Environmental > Terrestrial > Soil > Unclassified ... | reverse complement strand
TGTGTGGGAGGATGCGCTCGAGTTTCGCGCCGCGAGACGCCTTCAACAATATGGTGGCATCGTCTTTCAGATGCGGACTGAGGGCGGTCCACAGCTCGTCGATGTCGTTCGCAACCACGATCCGCTCATCGTGCGGCGCGACACGCCTGAGCGCCGCGGCGAATTGTCCGACTCCACCGATGAGCGCGAGAGGTGCCGCGACCGCCGCGCGCGCGACGTCGTCGTGACAACGATCAGAGTTCGCGCCCAGCTCGAGCATGGAGCCAAGGATGGCGACCTTCTGCATACCCGGTGCCGCGGCTAGCATTTCGATCGCCGCGACTGCAGAGCCGGGATTGGAATTGTATGCGTCGTTGATTATGAGTGCATGCCCGATTGTCTGCCAGTTGGCGCGCATCGGTGGTGGCGTCAGCAACGCGATTCCGCGCGCTGCCGCCGTCGCGTCGACGCCCACCTCGCGCGCCGCTGCAATCGCGAGCATCAGATTTCGCAGGTTGTGCGCGCCGCGAAGCGGCGAGCGAATCACCGCGCCATCCACGGTTGCCGTTCCGGTTCCATCGCTTTCCAGCTTCCACGAGTCGGCGTGAACGTCACCGTCATCCAGTCCGGCTGTGATCAGGCGCAGTGGCGACGCCGCCGCCGCGAGATCGGCATCGTTCGACGGAACTATTCCGACGGCCACGTCGTGGAACACTGACGCCTCTTCACGAAGTACACCCGCGATGTCTCCAAATCCTTCGAGATGCTCTTCCGCGATCGAGGTGACGATCGCGACGTCGGGATGCGCGATGTCACGCAGCAGCGCGACCTCGCCCGGAATACTGGTACCGATCTCGATGATCGCGACGTCGGATTCCGCAGGTAGCGCAAGAAGGGTTAACGGCACTCCGATGCGATTATTGAGGTTGCCCGTAGTCGCGTGTACCGCGAGGCGCGATTCCAGAGCAGACCGGAGCAACTCCTTTGTACTCGTCTTGCCGTTGCTGCCGGCGATCGCGATTACCGGTCCACCCCACGCGCGCCGCTTGAAGCGCGCGAGATCGCCGAGCGCAACGAGCGTATCGTCGACGAGATACACCGGGACGTCGAACTCACCGATTGCCGGCGCGCGGCTGACGATCAGCGCGCGCGCGCCAGCAGCGACCGCGGCGGCGAGAAAATCGTGCGCGTCAAAACGCTCGCCGATGAGCGCCACGAATACGTCCCCCTGCTGCAGCGAGCGCGTGTCGGTCGACACATTGCCGAGTGCGTGCGATCCACGCGGTGCGTTCGTCGAGATCCGCGCGGCAAGGGCGTGCGCGAGCCGGTCCGCGGTCCAGAATCCGCCGCTCAACCCGCGCGCCCCAGAAGCTCGGCCACGATCTGTCGCTCGTCGAACGGATGCTTTTCTGTGCCGACCACCTGATACGTTTCATGCCCCTTTCCGGCAAGCAGGACCGTGTCGCCGGCCCGGGCCATGTTTATTGCGCGGGCGATCGCCTTGCGACGATCCGTGATGCGGTCATGGGGTAGCGACATTCCGCGCTCGATGTCGTCGATGATGGTGTCGGGATCCTCGGTGCGCGGATTGTCGCTCGTGACAATGACAGCATCCGCGCCAGCTTCGGCGGCGGCGCCCATGATGGGTCGCTTGCCGGGATCACGGTCGCCGCCGGCCCCGAACACGAGAATCAACTTCCCCGACACGAAGGGGCGCAGCGCAGCGAGCGCTCGCACGAGCGCGTCCGGCGTATGAGCATAATCACGGAGTACTGGTGGCTCCGCGGCGATCAGCTCCAGACGCCCCGGCACCTGCGGAACCTGTCGCAGCGAATGCGCCAGTACGCGCAATGGAATTCCAAGCGAGAACGCCGCGCACGATGCGGCGAGCGCGTTGATGACGTTGAAGTCGCCGACCAGCGGCAGACGAACCGGCACTGACTCATCGCCCGCCCTCAGCGTCCAGCTGCTTCCCGTAGCGTCGAACGCGACATCCTCGGCGCGCACGTCGCCAGCGGCAAGGCCGTACGTCATCATCCGCGGCGCGGGAGGCAGCGACGCCCATTCGGGTTGATCGGCGTTGACAACCGCAACGCCGGTGGTCTTGAGATACGAGATGAGCTTGGCCTTTGCGCCAAAGTACTCTTCCATCGTGCCGTGGTAATCGAGGTGATCCCGCGTGATGTTCGTGAACACAGCGGCATCGAAGCTCATGCCGAATACTCGGGCCTGATCCAGTGCGTGCGATGAGACTTCCATCGCAAGCGAGCGAATGCCCATGTCGACCAACTCGCGCAAAACCCGCTGGAGCTCGTCCGGTCCCGGCGTCGTGAGACCGAGACCGCCCGGCACGACCCTGCCTTCCGCGCCGACCAGCACACCCAGTGTCCCGATCGAAGCCGCCGGCGCGACCGGGAGATCGAGCAACGCGCGCAGAATGTTGACAGTCGTAGTCTTTCCGTTGGTCCCGGTCACGGCAATGGCGCGCAGGGACAGCGCTGGATACCCATAGCGGGCGGCCGCGGCGCGCGCGATCTCGATGCGCTTCGCCGCGACTATCGGGTCTTTCGTCGCGCCGATCAATGCGCGATACCGAGCTTCACGACTCGTCCCGGCTCGAGCATGGTTCCCGCGACCGGTGTCAATGGAACCGCGACTCCCGGCATCAGCTCGACTCTGAAACCAGCTGCATGCAGCGCGCGAACCGCGGAGCGGAGCGGCAGGCCGGTGACGTCAGGCACCGCGCGTGGTGAAACGACCGGCGGAATCGTTCGTGTCGTGGAGGGCAGAGTCACTACGTAGGATTCACTCGTGCGAGGATCGGAATCCACCGGAGCAGCGTGCGTCAGATTGCGCAAAGAGTCCGCGACGTCCACGCTGTCGATCTTTCTTTCGCTGGCAAGCCGTGTACGCTCCGCGGCTCGACCCGCCGGCGTCGTGTCCGGGCGGGGAGCATGTACGGACGATGCAAGCTCGCCACGATTGAGCGCCGCGTCGCGTGCAGCGAGTGCTGCGCGCAGGACGACATTGGTCACTCCCCCCGCCACGATTCCACCATAGAACCCCATCTGAGGATTGTCCAGCTTCACGAGAATGACGAATTGCGGCTTGTCATCGGGAAAGAGCCCGACGAACGACGCAGTGTACGATCCGGCGATGTAATGGCCGTGCGCATTGCGAAGCGCGGTGCCGCTCTTTCCAGCGACGTCGAGTGTTGCAAGATCGGCTTTCGTGGATGTTCCGCCGGCGACCACGTCCCGCAGCATGGTACGCACTTGCGCTGCAACCTCCGGCGTCATTACGCGACGCACAACCTGGCGCTCAGCGCTGTAGCGAACCGTGCCGTCCGGCGAACGGATCTCCTTCACTATGTGCGGCATCAGGAGCTCACCTCCATTCGCAATCGCGCTGTACGCGGTCACCATCTGCAACGGTGTCACAGACACTTCGTAGCCCATCACCACCGACGCGGCCGATGACGGCGTCCAGTCCGCCGGATCACGCACGACGCCCGGCGACTCTGCTGGGATCGCCACGCCGGTCGGCGTCCCGAACCCCATGTCGCGCAACAGCTCGAACTTCTCGCGGACCGACATGCGGTCGGCGAAGCGCACGATGCCAACGTTGCTCGAATGCTTGATGACGTCGGTGAGCGACAGCACCGAGGGATGCTCATCGGCATCCGTGATAGGGCGGCCACGACCCGGGATGACGAGGTGACCGCCGTACGTGTCGATGGTCTCGTCGGGCCTTGCGCGGCCCAGTTGGATGAGGCGCGCGGCGACGAACGGCTTCATCGTGGATCCCGGCTCGTACGGCTCCGTGACAGCAGTATTCGCAACGGCCGCCGGATCCGTCCGGTTACTCGCCATCGCGAGTACGTCGCCGTTATTCGGATTCATCACGACGATGTCGCCGCCGTCCGCGTGGAGGCTGTCGACCGCGACCGCGAGCGCTCGATCGCAGATTTCCTGCAGCTCGCGATTGATCGTGAGAACTACAGTGTTGCCGGGGCGCGGATCGTCCGCGTCATCCGGTGCTGCGAGCGGGCGTCCGCTCTTGTCGCGCGCGACGCGCACCGTCGCGGTGTCGCCCCGCAATAGTGAATCGAGTGCGAGCTCGATTCCGTCCAGCGCCTTTCCGTCAGGGCCGACTCGCCCCACGATGCGCCGGATACCACCCGAAGTTGCGTAGACACGATCCATCACCGGCTTGGAGTATACGCCGCGCAAGGCGATCGCCGGTGCAACCGCGTTGGGAAGAAATGCGCCGGGAACGTCCACCCACTTTCGCATCGTATCGAGTGACATGGACACGAAGCGCGGATCGACGCTGGCAAGCTTGAGATCGCGCGCGAGCGCGGCCCGGTTTTTCACCTGACGCGGTGCCACACTGATGCGGACCATCTCCCTGCTCTCCACGAGCGGTCGCCCGGTGGCGTCGAGGATCTGTCCGCGCGGTGCTGGAAGACCGGAAGTGACATAGTGCTGCCGCTGACCGATCCTGCTCCAGTAATCGCTGCGAAACAGCTGCTCGTAGCCCGCCTTAGCGATGAGCGCCAGCGCGAACACGACGAGCACGCCGTGCACTATCGTGAGGCGACCGGGAGTCTTGAAGAACGCGCTCATCGCTCGATCGAGCGAACCTGACGGTCATCCGGCACGCGCATCCCCAGCTTCAACACGATGGGGCCGAGCTCCGTGCGGCTGGATTCATCGCGGATGAGCGCGGAGAGACGGCCGCGCTCTGCTTCGAGCTGTACTATGCGTCGGTCCAGATCGGCCATGTGCCGGGCCTGCGTTATTCCGTAGCTGCGTCGCCAGATCACCGCGCTAGCGACGACCACGAAGCCGATGAGTAACGCCGCCATGATCGTCCGTCCGCGCCACTTGCGCGAGCGCCGCTTTGCGGCCGGTTTCGCGCGACTCGCACCGCTCGCCTTGCTCATGCTGCCTTCCGCCAGGATCGGAGGTGCGCACTGCGCGCTCGCGGGTTGCGTGCGATCTCATCATCACTCGCGGTGATCGACTTGCGCGTGATCAGCGTGCCGCGCGCCACGCCGCCGCACGTGCAGACGGGCTGGCGCGGCGGGCACGTGCACGCGGTGCTCCACGCACGCATCGCGTGCTTGACGAGCCTGTCCTCGCCGGAGTGATACGAAATTATGCTGAGCGTTCCGCCAGGCCTGAGCATGTCGCGCAAAACCGGCAGCACACGCTCGAGGCCGTTCAGCTCGTCGTTCACCGCAATCCGTAACGCCTGAAAGAGACGGGCGAAGTCACCGGGACCGGCCGACGCGCCAAAGGCACCACGGATTGCGCCCACCATGTCATCAGCGATAACGAAGTCGCGCGTCGAGCGTCGTCGAACGACCTCGTTGGCGAGCCTCCGCGCGCGAGGCTCGTCGCCGTATTCGCGGAATATCCTCGTCAGCTCGCCGAGCTCGGCGCCGTTGAGCAGGTCAGCGGCCGAGTCGCCGGTCGCCGACATTCTCATGTCGAGCGCGACTCCGGGCCTGAACGAGAAACCGCGCTCGTCGCGATCGATCTGCGAGGAAGAAACGCCGAGATCCGCGAGAATGCCATCGAAGGATTCATTCTGTAATTCAGGGATCTCGTCGATCCGCGTAAAGTCGCCCTTCACCACGTGAAAGCGCCCGCTCTCAGCGAAGCTCCTGAGCCGTTCGCTCGCCGCGGCAATCGCGTCGGCATCGCGGTCGATTCCCGTCACGGAAGCGCCGGCCGCGAGCAAGGCGAGCGAGTGTCCGCCACCGCCCAGCGTGCAGTCGAGTACGCACTCCGCACCCCCAAGTGCGCCAAGCACCTCGGCGACCATGACCGGGTAATGGTAACCACTCTCGAACGATCGTTCAGTTATCGGTGGCACGGTTGCTTTCCAAGATACGGCGGCGGCGGGGAGGCAGCCAATATACAAAAATCCGCCCCGGCGCGAACCGGGGCGGATTGTGGAAACTAACGGCCGGTCGTGGCCCGTGAGCCTATTTGCAGAACTTCTTGACCTGCGCGTCCGAGGCCGGCAGGAACTGAGCAATAACGGGGAGGAACTGCCCCGCGGCAGCCTTGTACTTGTCGTCGGTCGCGCCGGCCTGGAGGCCGGTCTGCGCGAGCGTGAGATTCTCACGCGCGGTCTGAGCCAACGGGCAGCTCTTGGACGTGTTGGCTTCGTTGTATGCACTCTGTGCTACGGAGAATGCCGACACACCGGCGAGGAACTTGGCATCTACCGACGGCTGAATATTGTCGGAGAGTTGCAGCATCTTGATCGCCGCCTGGAACTGTGCGCGGTCCTTGGAGGCGTTGGCCGCCTTGTACATGTTGTTACCCTGCCCGAGCGCATACTGGGCAATCGTGCTCTTGTCGGCGCCCGGTGCGGCGGCGGCGCGCTGGAGAATGGCCGCGACGCTGTCCTCCTGATTGGCTTGCGCGTAGCTGTCAGCGAGCAGCAGGAGTGCCTGCGGATTATTCGGATTTGCGGCGATCGCACGCTTGAGCACTGCGACGGCCTCGGGCGCACGGTTCGCCTTGCGCAACGCGGAGGCAAGCGAGAGCAGCAGATCGCCGTTGGTCGGATACTTCTGCACGCCGGCCTGCAGCACGGTGATGGCCTGCGCGGAATCGGCCGCCGAGTTCATGCTCGCGTAGGCAGCAGCCATCCGCGTGAAGTACGAGCTGTCAGCCGCGGCGGTATCGGCGCGAATGAGCTCAGGGCCGGTGGTGACTGCCTGCTGCCAATCCTGTGCTGCGAGATAGACGAGGAACGCAGTGCGGAGAAGCTGCGGATCACCCGGAGAGCGGTCGAGCAGTTCCTTCACGAGCGGCTCCGCCTCCTTGGCGTGGCCCGATCCTGCGAGCTCGTTGACGACCTGGGTTATGAGCTTGTCGTTGGTTGGATCAGCGCGGATAAGAGCAAGCAGCGTCTGGCGCGACTTGGCACTGTCGCCGATCACCTTGTACAGCTCGGTGTTGAACTTGAGCGCTGCCACGCTCTTGGGGTCCTGCTGCGCGATTACGCTGGTTACGGCGAGCACCGAATCGGCGAGGCGCACCGAATCAGCGTGCGTGGTTGCCTTCTGATACTGCGTGTACTGCACGTTTGCGGCGCAGAGACGCGCGAGCGTCGCCTGCGGATATGCGGCGATTCCCTTGCGAGCTGCGGCGAGTGCACCGGCGACGTCACCGCCGCGAGCCTTGCTGATGCATTCCTTCTCGCCATCGATCTGTTTGATTGCGTCGCGCACGGATTTGGAAACCGCGTCCATCGCGTCGCCGATCTTGCTATTGCTGGCGGCGGGAAGTGCCTGCGAGAGTGTGTTGTCGCGCGCCAGAACCATGCGCGCGTTTACGGTATAGGTGCCCGTGGTTCCCTTGTCGATGGAACCCGTTATGTACTCGTCGGCACGAAGCAGATTCGCGAGAGCCTTCTCGTCGTTTGGCGCGAGGGGCTCGCTGGCCGAGAAGCCCGATTGCTCGAGCGTATTGTTTACGTCCTTGGTCGGAAGAACGTAGACGTCCTTCGGATTGAATTTGTCCTTGAGCTGGTTACGAAGCTCATCGGCGGCCTTCGCGCCCGTGCCCTTTTCCTGACTCTGGAAGGTCATCACGGTAATGCGCGCTTTGGCATCCTGCGCATGAGCCGGCGCAACGCCGCCTAATGCGAGGGCCGCGAGCGCCAAAGAATAACGTGCGTTCAACTGAGACTCCTCCAAATTGTAAACGTTTGTACACCACTACAGGGGCCAGGTTCGCCAGCTGTCCGGCCAAATCATATCATGATGGGCGAGGAGGGATTCGAACCCCCGACATCCTGCGTGTAAGGCAGGCGCTCTAACCAGCTGAGCTACTCGCCCAAATGCAGAAAATGCGCCGCGACGGGATTCGTACCCGCGCAGGTTCTAGCGTTTGAGGATTGCAACCGGTATCAGGACGCAGTAGGCGAGCACCAGAAGCACGGGAGCAAGAGTCTCTCCCCCACGCCAGAGATCGGCGTATCCGACGATGAGCGTTATGGCCGCGAGCCCCCACCACATGAACCTGCGAATGGCCGGACTATCCGCAGCAACGGTCGCGTTTGCCATATTGATGGTTTCTTTCGGCATAGTCGCGAAGTGTACGGGCGGCGGCCAGCGGGTGTCAAGCGAGAGACCCTACCTTAATCTGTTGTTAATTGAACGGTCATCCAGAGGACCGCCAGAGGGGCGCGCTATTCCCCTCGCGAGAGCCACGCGCGCCGCGGCGTCTCGCCGCGATCGGCTGTTGCGGCCATTTCGGCGCACTTCACGCTCCACGGGTTGAACTTGTTAACGCTCGCGCCGCGTTTCCACACAGCGACCGCGCGGGGACGCTCACCCGCAAGCCACAGAGCGTGACCAAGCTCGAAGTACGCCTCCACGAGATTCGGCCCCAGCGTGATGGAGCGCTCGAAGAATATCTGCGCGTCCTCGTACATCTCTCGCTCGGTGTAGACGAGGCCCAGATAAAAGTTCGCGTACAACTTTGCGCGCGCGTCCTCGTCCTGGCGCAGCGCTTTCGATAGATGCTCGATCGCCTCGCCAAAGATTCCCTTCTTGAGGCAGATGTAACCGACGTTGATACGCGCCAGTGCGTTTGCGGGCTCGCGACCAAGCACGTATTGAAAATTCATCAGCGCGGCGTCGAGCTTGTCCTGAAGCATCTGTGCCCACCCGAGCAGCGACTGCCCCTCGGTGTTGGTCGGCGCGAGCTCCAGCGCGCGCGACAATGCTTCTTCCGCTCCCTCGTAGTCACCGAGTGAGATCTTGGACCAGCCCCGCTCCAGAAACGTCGAGGCACCGATGTGATCCTCGTGAACCACTGGCCGCGCGCCGGCAAACTGCGGCGCCATCGCGGGCGACACGTTGCGGCGCGCCTTCCATTTCTCGACGAGATCACGGATGTCGTCCTTCAATCGCGTGAGCTGTCCGAGGGAACCGTCGACAGCGCGATACACATCCATCAGCGAGGCCTTGAGCGCGGGATCGTCGCGCATCTGGCGCGCTTCGATCTCCTGCTTCAGTTGCTCGAAGGTGATCCGAAGATCGGCTACGCTGTCAGCCATTCCAGTCGCTCCTCAGAGACCATTCCGGTTATCACATTCGCCATCATCGACAACGATACTACGTGGTCGGCACCGGCTTCGAGCAGCGCGGCTCGTGGCATTCCATATATAGCGGACGACGCCTCATCCTGGACGATCGCGCGTCCGCCGGCCGATCTGATCTTTCGCAGCCCCGCCGCGCCATCGCGTCCCATTCCCGTGAGCACGACGCCAGTGCAGCCCGCGCCGAACACTTCGGCAGCCGAGTCGAAAAGCACGTCGGCGCACGGTGTTGCACCGGAACGCGGCTCGACTGGACGTTGCGTGAGCGTGCCAATACCGGCCGCGCCGGCGACTGCCGTATTGGTTCCACCACGTGCTATATACACCACGCCGGCGGAAAGCGGCATTCCATCCTCGGCTTCGCACACACGCATGCGGCTCGTGCGCGCGAGGCGCTCGGCCATTGCACCGGTGAACTCCGCCGGCAAATGCTGCGCGATCACCACCGCGGCGGGAAGAGTTGCCGGAAGCTGGGGGACGATTTCGGCGAGCGCGCGTGGGCCTCCTGTCGAGGACGCTACGACCACCAGCTGCGTTGCGGCAACGCGAGGCAGCACCTCCTCGGGCGGCGGCGAAATCGTCTCGCGGCCGACGACCGACGGCGGCGGAGCCAGCGTCGCACGTGCCGCGGCGCCGAGCGCGTCGATCAGGCGCTCGCGAACGATCGGGAGATCGAGGCTCACCGGGCCGGAAGGCTTCCTTACAAAGTCAACCGCGCCGAGCTCGAGTGCGCGAAGTGTGGCATCACCGTACTGAGCCCCACCCGCACTCAGCACCACGACTGGACGAGGTAGCTCCGTCATGATGCGCCGGAGCACCCTCAGTCCGTCCAGCCTGGGCATCTCGAGATCGAGCGTGACGATGTCCGGATCGAGTCGACCAAGTTGCGTCATGGCATCGACGCCATCGCGTGCGAAGCCGATCACGCGGAAATCCGGATGTGCGTCGATCATCTCCGCAATCAACTTTCGCATGAACGCACTGTCGTCCACCACCAGCACACTGCGCACGCGCTGCGGGTTCCCGGTCATAGCGGCTTTCGGTAGATACGCTCGCGTATATCCACCGGAACCAGGTGCCGGCGCGCCTTTCCGAAAATCGTCTCGACATGACCCATGATCAGGTAGCCACCGGGCCGCAGTGAATCAAACAGCGAGTCGGCGAGCGCTTCCTGAGTCGCACGATCCAGATAGATGACGACGTTGCGACAGGCAACGAGGTCGAAGGAGCCAGCGAGCGGCGGCTCGCGAAGTATGTCACGTCGCTCGAATCGCGTGATTGCGCGAACCGCCGGGATGACCGTTCGTCTGTCGCCCACCCTCGGGAAGAGCTCATCGAGCAACTCCGGTGCGGTGTCGGTGAAGGACGCCGGCAGATAGGCGGCGCGATTTGCGGCCTCGAGCGAAGAGCGATCTATGTCGCTGCCCACCACGGATACGCGAGCCAGCCGCAGGAGCTCGCCACGGGTGCGAGCGTGTTGATGAAAGAGGGCAGCCAGCGAGTAGGCCTCCTCACCGGACGCAGTCCCCGCACTCCAGACGTCGATGCGCCGAGCGCGGCGCCAGAGCTCCGGAATCACGTGCTCTGCCGCGGCTGCAAACGTGTTCGGATTGCGAAAGAAGCGCGTGACGTTCACGGTCAGAGCATCGATGAGACGCTCGTACTCGCCGCTATCGCTGTCCAGCAGAGTGCTGTACTGCGCGTAGGTCGCGGCGCCGCGCGCGCGCATCCGGACGGCTATGCGACGCCGGACGCATCCGTCCTTGTAATTCGTGCAGCGGAACTCGCTCTCGCGCGTGATCTTCTCGGCGAGATCCTGAAATCCGTCGTCGGTTGGGTCGTTCTGCATATCCAGCGTCATAGCGCGTCCAGATGGTGCGCGCGACGATACGCTTCCCTGGCCTCGTCGAAGCGGCCGTCACGCTGCAGCGAATCGGCGAAGTTCCGGTGCAGCTGCGGAAGTGTGGAATCCTCGATCAGGCCCCGCTCCACGGTGCGCAACGCATCATCGAAGTCTCCCCGAGCCTCGTACGCAACCGCGAGGTTGTTCCACAGGACCGCATATGATGGATACACCTGCACCGCTTCGCTCAACAGCGCTATCGCGCGATCGAGGTCGTTGACCATCGCCGCAGCGAGACCGGCGTAGTGGAACCACACAGGCGGAGGACGCCGTGTGCCCCATAGCGTGCGCGCGGCGGCCAGCGCCGCGTCGGCGGTCTCATAGTCTCTCGCCACGACGGCCATCGCGGCCGCGTTGGTCTGAACCAGCGGATCGCCGCGCCCGCCATGAGACAGCGCATCGGCCATCGCCCCGCGCGCGCGGTCCATCTCGCCCATCTGTTCGTATGCGTACGCGAGATTCACGTACACCGCGGGCCGCGACGCCTGCTGCTGCGTGACGTAGCGCTCGAACGCGTGCGCGGCGGCGGGCCACTGCTCCTGTCTCAATGCGACGAGGCCCAGGTAGAACGAAGCTTCCGGATCGTTCTCGCGCAGCGCGTCGACGCGCCGAAACTCGCGCTGCGATTCCTCGTACATCCCGGTCTTGTAAAATGCGACGCCAAGATTGCGATGCTCTGTCGCCTTGTCGTCTGCACGAGCGGGTGTGCGCGCGCGCGTGCTGACTCCGACGCGCATCATGTAGCCGGTCATCAGCAGACCATAGAGCGTCTTCGCCGTGACGAATTCGCCAAGCTTCGATTCGGCGATGAGTGCGCTCACGTCACGCTGGCCATCGATGAGCGGTACGAGCTTCTCCTCTTCCGCAGTGAGCTCACGCTCGATCGCCATCATGCGATGACGATCCATGGCGTACACGATGTCGAACGTGGGAATCTTCTTCGCGATCAGCGCCCACTCATCGACGCGGCGCGCACCTTCGAGCAGCAGCGACTGCGGGTCGATGGCGTGCATCGCGACACCCTCGTCGGGTGTCGCGCCGGGCTCGAAATTGAAGGTGCCCTGCGTCCACGTGAACAGGAGATAAACCGCTTCTTCGGTGCTGAGATTGCGGTTCACGATGGACGCGTGCGAGATCGAGCCGTCGGCGAAGTAGATGTAACCGAAGTTGTTGGCGTAGGTGAGACCGAGGCAACCGGTCTTCCTGCCCATCGCGAGCAGCTGCAGCACATCCGGCAGGCTCGCCTCGGTGAGGCTTCCGCGGATTGCCATCAGCGGAACTCCTCCATGATTCTGCCGGACAGCTCGGGCCAGACGCGCACGACCTTTTCATCGTCATTGAACGCCGCCGGCGTTTCCGCGCTCTGACGCGCACGCAGCTCTTCGACGCGCTGCGCGACCACGGACTGGAGGTCCGTCAGAAAATCGTCGTACTCGGCGGTTTCGTCAGTCATGAGTACCGAGATACACCTCGATCACGTCAGGCGACCCTGACTGCGGTGAGCATCGCGCCAAGGGAGCCCGCGTCGGGCAACAGGAGAAAGTAACCGGGCAGCGAGCCGTCGGTCTGGCCGATCATGAATTCCGTTTCCACGCAGAAGACGAAGCCGCCCGTGTGACCAGTAGCCCAGGCCGTATCGGCCAGTACCTCGCGTGCAGGCCCAACGCTGAGCGACGGGGGCGACGGCATGAGGCGCATCTTCATGAACTCGCTGAGCGCCGTCATGTACGCGCCGGCGAGGATGTTCCCTGCCTCGGTGAGCGCCGACGCCTCCAGCTCGCTCAGGGTCGCATCCGACGATACGTCGCGCGTCAGCATCAATGAAGCGAGACGGTGCGCCGTCACCAGCGGGAAGGCCAGGATCGTATGTCCGTGCAGTCCACCGCTCATTTCCATCGGGACCAGCGCTATCTGTTCGTTCGAGCGCGAGATGAGCGGCGCGAGCTCGGCAAGCGGCGCGACCGTGATCGTCGGAACGCTGATCATGATCTTCGTTCCAGTCATCAAGGAGAGCGCAGTGGCTGCATGAGCCGCGCCAATGTTCGCGACCTCGCGAAGCGCGTCCCGCTGAAGCTCGCTGAGTGCCTGCATATCGGTGATGCTCATCACGACTCCGCTAAATGAGGCTGTTCACGTCCACGATAAGCGCCGGTGAGCCATCGCCCAACACCGTTGCTCCCGCGAACATAGACGATCCACCACGCGGCGGATCGAAGCGCTTTACCACTACGTCCTGCTGGCCCACGAAGTCATCAACAATCAGCGCTGCCCTGCGGCCGCGCGCAAGAACCGATACACCCGGCATCCGTTCCGTGACGCATGGTTCCACTCCAAACAGCACCCTCAACATGACAACTCGCACGATCGAATCACCGATGTTCGTTTCAGTCCACTCCGCGCCTCCGAAAGTCGCTGGCGGTGGTGTGAGGTGCAGCGTCTCCACAACATGCGTGAACGGGATCGCAAACAACTCCTCGCCGACACGCGCGATCAGCGCCCGCACTATGGCGACCGAGAGCGGCAAGCGCAACGTTATCGCGGTCCCGCGGCGCGCCACGGTTTTTATCTCGATCGTTCCACCGAGGAGACGAACGGCGGCATCGACCACGTCGAGCCCGACGCCGCGGCCGGAGATGTTCGTGACCGACGCAGCGGTGGAGAATCCGGGGTGGGCAAGCACGCGCAACAAGGTGACGTCGTCCAGCGAGTCAGTTTCCCGGCCCACAATGCCCGCCTGTCTCGCACGCGCGAGCACGCTGTCCCGGTCGATGCCGCTTCCATCGTCCGCGACGCGAATGAGGACGTAACCCGCCTCGCGCTGGGCGCTCAGTGTCAGTCTCCCGCGCGCGGACTTGCCGTTGCTTGCCCGCTCTTCGGCAGATTCGATTCCATGATCGAGCGCGTTCCGCAGCAGATGCATGACGGGATCGCCTATCCGGTCGAGGATCGAACGATCCATCTCGATCTCCGCGCCGTCGAGCGTGAAGTCGACTTCCTTGCCGAGCGAGCGCGCAGTTTCGCGTACCAGGCGCGGGAAGCGTTCGAACACGTCGCCCACCGGAACCATGCGTGCACCAATGACCTGCTCGCGCAGCTCGCTCAACAGACGCGACGTGCTTGCGAACGCGGACGAGACTGCGTCGCCACCAACGTTGCGCAACTCCCGCTCCAGCTGGCCACGCGCGATCTCGAGCTCACCAACGAGATTCATCAACGAGTCCAGTCGGCTCGCGCGAATCCGCACATGGGCCGCGCGCTTGCGCGTCGAGCTTGCAGAAGCGTCCGCCGCGCTCGTGTCCGCGGCGCCAGCGGGACCGGCCGCGGGAACCGTTACAGCGAGTTCGATCTCGCGTGCGAGCGTATCCGCTTCGTCGATCAGATCACCGAGTGACGACGGGGTCAGCTGCTCGTCACCGCGGCGCAGAATGTCCAGTGCGGACTCGAGTGCGTCGGCGCGTTCGGTAACCGCAGCGTAACCCATGGCAGCTGCCATGCCCTTGATGCTGTGCACCGCGCGGAACGCCGCCCCGATCGCATCGGCTGACGCCGGCGCGCTCTCCAGCTCCGCCAGCGCGCCGCTCAGCTCAGCGACATGCTCGCGGCCTTCACTCAGGAAGAGATCGACGTACTTGGAAAGGTCCACGGGATTGCGACTCGATGGGCCCTACCCCAGCACTCGCTGCACGGCTTCGAGCACGCGGCTGGGCTGGAACGGTTTGACGACGAAGTCCTTGGCACCAGCCTGAATTGCGTCGACAACGAGTGCCTGCTGGCCCATCGCGCTGCACATGACGACGCGCGCCGCTGGATCGAACGCGGTGATCTCGCGCACCGCGTCGATGCCTCCCATATCGGGCATCACGATGTCCATCGTGACGAGGTCGGGGCGCAGCTCCTTGTACTTGGCGACGGCCTTGGTCCCGGTGTCAGCCTCACCGACGATGGTGAAACCGGCCTGCTGCAGAATGTCCGACAACATCGTGCGCATGAACACAGCGTCATCGCATACCAGAACCGTATGACTCATTCGTCCTCCGAGATAGCGACGACGTGCATTGCAACGTCTCGCACGTCAAGTTCAGTGTAGCCTTCCTCGGGCCGTAGCGCGCGCACATCGGCCACCCGCTCGACGGCGAGCCCAACCCCGCGCACTCCAACGTCAGCGACGAGCACCATGCGCAACGGCGCGACGGCGTCGCCTGGATGCAGGACCGCCCCCGCGTTCACGACGGTAACGATGCTGCCGCGGATGTTGATGAGACCGAGGATGGTGTCGGGCGCGCCGGGCAGCCGGGTGACCCGGCCGAGCGGAACAACCTCGCGCACTGCGGACACCTGACACGCGTAGGCCCTGCCGGAAACCCGGAAGACGAGCGAGCGATCATCGACGCCGGTATCGAACTCCGTCGCAGCGATGACTGGAGACTGCGCGTCAGACGGGGAAATTGTAGAAACCAAGAGTCGTCAGGGGATCAGTGTCAGCGTACAATTCGGGCGACTCGCCAAGAGCAGCGAGAGATCGGTGGAGATCATCCGGCAGTGGCGAGCGAAAATCCAGCTGCTCGCCAGAAACCGGGTGGTGGAATTGAAGCCATGCCGCATGCAGGAAGTGGCGCCTGGCCGGAAGCGCCGCGAGCCGCCGCCCACCACCACCACCGTACACGTCATCCCCCACAACCGGGTGACCGACAGACGAGAGATGGACCCTTATCTGGTGCGTTCGTCCGGTGTAGAGATGGGCCCTGAGCAGCTCGGCACTGGCGAAGCGAGCGAGCCGGTGAAAATCCGTGCGCGCACTCTTCCCTGTAGTGACGATTGCCATACGCTTCCGGTCTCGCGGATCGCGCGCGATTGGTTGGTCCACGGATAGAGTATCGGCAGCGAGATGGCCCCAGGCCATGACGGCGTATCGCCTTATGACGCGTCTTGCGGCGATGGCGGCGCTGAGTCTCTGGTGCGCGATATCACTCTTGGCGACGATGAGTAGGCCGGACGTCTCCTTGTCCAGGCGATGGACCAGTCCTGCCCGGTCCGGGCCGCTGCCCGAGGCGAGGTCGCCGCCGCGTCCCATCAGCGCGTTCACGAGGGTTCCGGTCCAGTTCCCAGGAGCCGGATGAACGACCATTCCGGGCGCCTTGTCCACCACGAGCAGGTCGGGGTCCTCGTACACGATCCTGAGCGGTATATCCTCGCCCTGGATGTCGCCACGGGGCGATGCAGGCGGCGGCGCGGCGATCGAGATCAGATCTTCGGCGGCGGCCCGGTATGACGCGCGCTCGGCGGCACCGTTGACGGTAACGTGCCCATTTGCGATGAGTGTGGCCGCGGCGGTTCTGGATTTGCCGAGCCTCGCGGCAACCAGGAGGTCCAGCCGCGAGCCAGCCAGCTCACCCGCGACGAACGACTCAGACGTCGCCAGCGGCCGCGATCCTCGCCGCCTCGCGATCCTGCTGCAGGAATACCCACCCAAGCAGTATTGCGCCAACTGTCACGGCGGAATCGGCGACGTTGAACGTCCAGAAGCGATGATCGCCAATGCCGACATCGATAAAATCAACCACACCGACCGACCAGCGGATTCGATCGATGAGATTGCCGATTGCACCGGCCGAGACGAGGGCGACAGCGAGCACGCGGGTGTAATCGCCTTCGCGCGTCGCGCGATACAGCGTTGCGAGCACGCCGAGCGCGACCAGGGTCAGCACGGTAAATATCCAGCGCGACGCCGAGCCCAGATTGAATCCGAATGCCGCCCCGGGATTGTAGGCGAGCGTGAACCGAACCACGTTTCCAACTATTTCGTGCGGCGTGTACGCCGGAGTGAGCGAATACACCGCCATTGCTTTGGATGTGACGTCCAGCGCAACCACGACGACTATGACGCACCAGAAAATCCAGGGGTTGGCGGCCCCTGGACGTACGTCATCAGGCTGACCGTTTGGCATCTTCCTCACGCTGTTTGCACTCGATGCAGTAACGCGCATGCGGCAGCGCGTCGAGTCGCTCGAACATGAGCGGCGCATGGCAGTTCATGCACTTGCCGTAATTCTCAGGATCCCGGTACAGCCTGCGGAGCGCCTGGTCGATGTGCCAGAGGAAACGGCCTTCCTGGCTCGCGAAGAGGAATGCCTTCTCGCGCTCCATCGCATCGGTACCCTGGTCGGCCATGTGAAATGAATATGCGCTCTCGCTGCCGCCGTCCTGCGCGGATACGTTGAAAGCGTCGCTGTAATTGCCAAGTTCCTTGACGACCCTCGAGCGCTCTTCGAGCAACCTCTTCTCGAAGTGCTTCAGGAACTGCTCACGCGTCATCGTCTTGGGCTTCTTGGCCCGTGTGGCGCTCGGTGTCATAGTGATCCAATCCTGGTTAATGTGACGTCGGCGGCAAGTCCGTCGAGGTCGAGGTGGTACGCCGGATGTGTCCCGTCGAGCAGCGGAACAGAATGTAACTCCGGTGCGAGAACCTCCGCGGCAATCCACTCGCGGTGCGCGGCCACCGCTGCTGTCAGCTCGGTCTCGCCGGCGACGGTCAGCACGATCCGATCGCTCACGGCGAAGCCCAGCTCCTTACGCAACCGCTGTACCCGATTCACGAGTTCACGAGAGATCCCCTCGCGGCGAAGCTCAGGGGTAACGGCCGGATCGATCGCCGCTACGTAGCCGTCGCCATACTTGACGACCAGGTCGCCAGTGGCGCGCCGGACGATGGTGACGTCTTCCAGGGCAAGCGCGTGTGCCTGCGTAGCCGTGGCGATCGTTACGGTCTCGCCATGCTCGAAAGCGGTGAGCCTGTCGGAGTCGAGCGCCGCAACGAGCGCGGCAGCTTCCGGCGTTTCCTTCGCAAACTTTTTACCCAGCGTCCTGAAGTTTGGTTTCGCTTCGAGGGTGACGAAGTCGTCCGCGGAGGAGGCAAAATCGACGCGCTTGACGTTGAGCTCGGAGGCGATCAGCGGTACGAGACCGCGCAGAACGTCGTCCGCCGCGTGCGTTGGAACCACACACAACACGGATGCGAGCGGCTGGCGCACTTTGATACCGGCCTCCTCGCGCGCAGCGCGTCCGAGCGTAGCTAGCGCGCGCACGTCCGCCATGGCCCTCTCGAGACCCGCGTCGACGCGGGTCGGCTCCGGACGTACATACGGTGCCACATGCACCGAGGCGCCCGTCAGCTCCTGGTGAATCCAGTCGCTCACGAATGGGGCGAAAGGCGCCAGCAGACGGCACGTAACCGTGAGTATCTCGTGCAACGTCGCGAATGCGGCGCGATTGTCACTGGTGTCGACGTCGTAGAAGCGGTGGCGATTCAACCGGACGTACCAGTTGGAGACGTCGTCCATGAAGAAATCCATGACGGCGTTCACCGCGTGGGTCGCCTGGTACTCGAGCAGAAGCTGGTCGCAGCGCTGCTCGACGTTGGACAGCCGCGACAGCACCCAGCGATCGATTGGCGGACGCTCGTCCGGCGCGGGATCATCGAGCGACGGCGACCAGCCAAAGTTGGCGTAGGTCGCGAATATTCCGCTGTACACGTTCTTCAGCGTCAGCAGAAAGCGGCCGATCGTCTCGCGAATCAGGGATTCATCGAACCGGCGCGGCAACCACACCTGGCTGGATGCGACGAGAAACATGCGCACGGCATCGGCGCCGTGCGTCTCCAGAACCTTCCACGGCTCGACCGCGTTACCGCGGCTCTTGGACATCTTCACGCCGTCCTTGTCGAGGACGAGGTCGTTAACGACGACGCTCCGGTACGGCGCGGCATTGCCGGCAGTAGCGCTGAGCGAACTCCCCAGTCCTGTCGCGATCGCAAGAAGCGAATAGAACCAGCCGCGGGTCTGGTCGACGCCTTCCGCGATGAGATCTGCGGGATAATGGCGCGCGAAAGTGTCACGCCGCTCGAATGGATAATGCCACTGAGCGAACGGCATCGAGCCGGAATCGAACCACGTATCGATGACTTCCGGTACGCGTCGCATGGTGCCATGACCGGAGCGCGCGGGCCACGTGTAATGATCGATGAACGGCTTGTGCGGATCGAAATCCGCCGGTAACGCGCGGCCGACGCGCGCCGCCAGGTCGGCGTAGCTGCCGATCACGTCGATCTCATTCGGGTCGGCGTCGTTGACCCAGACCGGAAGCGGCGTGCCCCAGTATCTGTCGCGCGAGATCGCCCAGTCGATGTTGTTCTCCAGCCACTCGCCAAAGCGGCCCGAGCCCACCTCGGGCGGATGCCAGTCGACCGACGCGTTGCGCCGCAGCATGTCGTCCTTGAAGCCGGTGGTACGGACGAACCACGATGTACGCGCGTAATACAGCAAAGGTGTGTCGCAGCGCCAGCAGTGCGGATAACTGTGTTCGTGCTGCAGCACCTTCCACAGCGTGCCGCGACGCCTGAGCTCCTCGATGATGACCTTGTCGGCATCCTTGACCCACATCCCGCCGACCAGCGGCAACGTGTCAGGAAAGCGCCCGCGCGCATCGACGGGCTGCATGAACGCGAGCCCGTGACGCTTTCCCGCGGCGTAGTCGTCCGCGCCGAATGCAGGTGCCATGTGCACGATGCCAGACCCATCCTCCGCGGTAACGAACGATTCACCGACGATCATCTCGTGCGCGCCTTCGCTCATCGCGACCCAGTCGAGCGGACGATGGTAACGCACGCCCACGAGCTCGCTGCCGGCAAAGCTGGAGATTTCCTTCCAGCGCTCCGCGTGATCCTCGCCCAGCAGCACGTTGACGCGAGACTGCGCGAGTATGAGCGAGCCTTCGCTCTCCCTGCCGACGCGCACCAGCTCGACGTACTGCAGTACCGGGTTCACGGCGAGCGCGACGTTGGAGACGAGCGTCCATGGCGTCGTTGTCCACACGAGAATTCTGCGCGGAGTCGCCGACGATCCCTGCAGCGTCAACGCGACGTACACGCTCGGATCCTTCACCGTCCTGTAACCCTGTGCGACCTCGTGAGACGAGAGCGCAGTTCCGCAGCGCGGGCAGTACGGCAGGATCTTGTGGCCGCGATACAGCAGGTCGCGTTCGAACAGCGTCCTGAGCGCCCACCACACGCTCTCCACGTACGTGTTGCTGTACGTGATGTACGGGTCGTCGTAATCGAGCCAGTACCCGATGCGCTCGCTCAGGCGCTTCCAGTCCTCGCCGTACCTGAACACGCTTTCCTTGCAGAGCGCGTTGAACTTCTCGACGCCGATGCGCTCGATTTCCTGCTTGCCGGAAATACCAAGCTGCTTCTCGACCTCTATCTCGACCGGAAGGCCATGCGTGTCCCAGCCGGCCTTGCGCGTAACGTGAAAGCCCGACATCGCGCGATGGCGGCAGAACAGGTCCTTGACCGTCCGCGCGAATACGTGGTGGATTCCGGGCCGTCCGTTCGCGGTCGGCGGCCCTTCGAAGAAGACAAACTCCGGACGACCCGCGCTGTCGCGCTGGATACCCCGGAACAGTTCCTCTTCAGACCACCGGGCGAGAACCTCCTGTTCCAGCCCGTCAGCCGCGCGGTCAGCCGGCAACAACCGATAACGCACCGCCGCTGGCGCTTCCTGTGTTCCCAAGTCTCTACTCCCCTTTGCTGGGAACCGGGCGATCCGATGCGTCGATCTCGGAAAGATGGCGCGTGATCAACGTGCGCATCTGTGACAGATAGCTGCGACGCGCGCGCTCCAGAGCGGCCAGCTCTTCCTGTACGCGTCGCACTTCCGCGCGTACCTCGTCAAGGAGCCGCTCTCCCTCGCCCTGCGCCTCTCTCACGATGAGCATCGCCTCGCGCTCGGCCTGTTCCTTGGTTTCCTGGCGGAGCTGCTGCGCCGAAACGAGCGCGTCGTTCAACGCGCGATCACGCTCGCGGAATGCACGCAATTGCTCGTGGAACGAGCGCGCCTTCTGGTCCAGATCCTGGTTGATGCGCGTGAGCCGCTCCATCTCTTCGGCAACCTGGTCGCGAAACTGGTCGACACGCGCAGGATCGTAGCCGCGCAGGGCGCGACCGAAGTCGAAGCGCCGCACGTCGAGTGGCGTCAGATGGAATGCTTCATCAATCATAGATCGCGAGCTCCAAAGAGAGCAGTGCCGAGCCGGACCAGTGTGGCCCCTTCCTCGACAGCTATCTCATAGTCGTTGGACATCCCCATGGACAGTTCAGTAGCCGGGTGGCCCGCATCCGCCAGAACCTGGCGAGCGTGCCGCGCACCGGCGAACGTCTGTCGCAACACAAGCTCGGACGCGTCCAACGGAGCCATCGTCATCGCACCGACGACGCGAATACCCGGCATGCCCGTCAAACGATCCGCTTCCGCACGCAACTCCTCGGGCGAAAATCCGCCCTTGCTGGCCTCTCCCGACGCGTTGACCTGGATGAGAGCGTCGACCGCGCGCTTGCGCTGCAACCCAAAGTCGCACACCGCGTCGGCCAGACGCCTGCTGTCGAGTGAATGCAGCAACGCAAAGTGCTCCAGCTCGTGGACCTTGTTCCGTTGCAGATGGCCGATGAGATGCCACACAACCGGGACGTCGACCTGCGCCATCTTCCCCAACGCTTCCTGAATCCTGTTCTCGCCGCAGTCGGGGACGCCCGCTTCCCACGCCTCGATTGCGGCTTCGGGACCGTGTGTCTTGGTCACGGCCACGAGCCTGACATTCTGGCCGTGTCCTCCGCGTGCGGCCGCGGCCGCCAGGAGTCCACGGATCTCCGCGACCCGCTCGGGGAGATTCGGAAAATGCATAGCCACGAAATTTAACCATCGCATGGTGCGACATGCCCCGGGACCCGGATCTGCCCGAGACCGCCGCCGCGGGCTTCCCTGCAACCCGGAGTCGCTGTCGGACGCGCCCCTTCAACTGGCGCCCCGAATGTTATATCTTTCCATCCGGATGAACGGATCAATGCCCACTATCTTCGATCGGCTCACGGCGCTGTCCGACCCTACCAGGAGCCGGCTCCTGGCGCTGCTCGACCGGCACGAGCTCACGGTAACTGAACTGTGCGCGGTTACCCAGCTGCCGCAGTCCACGGTCAGCCGCCACCTCAAGGTGCTCGGCGACGGCGGATGGGTCACGTCGCGGGCGGATGGCACCAGCCGGCGCTACCGCGCGATGGCCGACCGCCTCGATGCGGCTGGCCGGCGCCTCTGGACTCTCGTTCGGGAGCAGGTGAGCGCCGCACCTTCGGCCCAGAACGACACGCAGCGGCTGCGATCGGTCCTGGCCGAGCGCCGCAGTGCGTCGCAGGAGTTTTTCTCCACGGCAGCGGGCCAGTGGGACAGGTTGCGCGGCGACCTGTTCGGCACACGAGCCGATCTGGTCGGCCTGCTTGGACTGCTGGACGAAAGCTGGTTCGTTGCCGACCTCGGGTGCGGAACGGGACAGGTATCCGAGATGCTGGCGCCATTCGTCGCACAGGTCATCGCCGTTGATGAATCGCCTGCGATGCTGAGCGCGGCGCGCAAGCGGCTCAAGGGTTACGACAACGTGTCACTGCGCGAGGGCGATCTCGGCGCGCTGCCGATCGATGACGAGTCGCTCGACGCCGCGCTGATCTTTCTGGTGCTGCACTACACCGCCGATCCCGCGGAAGTACTGACTGAAGTGTGCAGGGTGTTGAAGCCGGAAGGGCGCGTGCTCGTAGTGGACATGATGCCACACGAGCGCTCGGAGTTTCGCAACATCATGGGACATGTATGGCAGGGTTTTGGCGCCGATGAATTATCGCGCTGGGCCGAGCAGGCGGGACTTTACGATCTCCGCTACCACCCCCTTCCCGCGGATCCCGTCGCGAAGGGACCGACGCTGTTCGCCGCGTCCGCGCGACGTCCGTTGCGCATGAAGGCGAACACTACAGGTCGCGAGGCATCGGCACCGCGCGTTTCGACGACGCCCGTTGCGCCCGCTCCGCGTACCGCTGCACGCAGCACCACACGTACGACCACACGTACGACCACACGTACCGACCCACGTACCACGAAACCGAAAGCCGGTGCACGCGCTGGCGATTCACAACCGACCTGAGACAGCAATGGCCACTACAGCTTCACCAACAAATTCACCAACAACTTCACCAAATGAAACGAACGCGGGGATCGACCGGCCCGCATTCAAGGTCGCGGACATATCACTCGCTGAATTCGGGCGCAAGGAGATTCGCCTCGCCGAGCAGGAGATGCCGGGATTGATGGCGCTTCGCGCGGAGTACAAGGGCAAGAAGCCACTTACCGGCGCACGCATCATGGGCTCGTTGCACATGACCGTGCAGACGGCGGTGTTGATCGAAACGCTCACGGAGCTCGGCGCCGACGTTCGCTGGGTCAGCTGCAACATATTCTCGACGCAGGATCACGCGGCTGCGGCGGTTGCCGTCGGCCGGAACGGAACCCTCGAGGATCCGGAAGGGATTGCGGTTTTCGCCTGGAAGGGCGAGACGCTGGACGAGTACTGGTGGTGCACGGAGCAGGCGTTGATGTGGCCGGATGGTGGTGGACCAAACCTTCTTCTGGACGACGGCGGTGATGCGACACTGCTTGTGCATCGCGGCGCTGATTACGAAGCCGCTGGCAGGATCCCGGAGTTCGACCCCGCGACTGACGCCGAGGAATGGGGTGTCATCCTCGGCCTGCTGCGCGATCAGGCCGCCCGCAACCCCGGCCGCTGGACACGCGTCGCCGCTGACATTCGCGGCGTATCGGAAGAGACGACGACCGGCGTGCACCGCCTGTACGAGATGATGAAGGCCGGTACGCTCCGGTTCCCCGCGATCAACGTCAACGACGCGGTGACGAAGAGCAAGTTCGACAATCTGTACGGCTGCCGTCACTCGCTCACAGACGGAATTCTGCGCGCCAGCGACGTGATGCTTGCAGGCAAGGTCGCGGTCGTGTTCGGATACGGGGACGTGGGCAAGGGTTGCGCGCAGTCACTGCGTGGACAGGGCGCGCGCGTGATCATCACCGAGATCGATCCGATCTGCGCTCTGCAGGCGGCGATGGAAGGATATCAGGTGACGACGCTCGACCAGGTAGTAGCGACCGCCGACATCTTCATCACGGCGACCGGCAACAAGAACATCATCACCGTCGACGACATGGCGAAGATGAAGGACAAGGCGATCGTCGGGAACATCGGTCACTTTGACAACGAGATTGACATGGCCGGCCTGAAGAAGAAAGGAATCACGCGGGTCAACATCAAGCCGCAGTACGACGAGTTTGTCTTTCCTGACGGGCACTCGGTAATGATTCTCGCTGAAGGGCGGCTTCTCAATCTGGGCTGCGCGACGGGCCATCCCAGCTTCGTGATGTCGGCGTCGTTCACCAACCAGGTGATGGCGCAGCTGGAGCTGCACACGAACGCGGACAAGCTGGAGAAGAAGGTCTACACACTTCCGAAGCACCTCGATGAAAAGGTTGCGCGACTCCATCTCGACAAGCTTGGCGTGAAGCTGACGAAGCTATCCAAGGATCAGGCGGATTATATCGGTGTGCCGGTGGACGGACCGTACAAGCCGGATCATTACCGGTACTAGTCCGGCGTGGAATACAGGCGGTCGTCGCCGTTCATCGCTGAATGAACGGCGATCTGACCACCGGCCTGCCCTGACGGGCGGCATTCATTCTCAGATCGTCCAGAGTTCGGGTGCTACCGCGCCAGCTGCTCACGAAGCCTGAGTCCAGCAGGTGATGCCTGCGCAGCAGCTCGGCGCGATACCATTCGGGTGGTAGCAACGGGATGGTGACGATGATGACGTCGCGACGCATGCCGAGCACCTCCTGCAAGTACCAGAGGGGATAGGTGTCGTTGTCTCCATTGGCCAGAAAGACTGCATTCCGCGGAACAGCTGCGAGCATTCTCGTGGAGCTCTCCGCGGCGCGCTGCTGCTCATCATGGCGTACAGCACGCACTGCGGACCAGTTCAGTGCAAGCGGCAGCGCGGCGACCACGACTGCTACCACGAGCGTCAGTCGCGTCAGCAAACTGCTCAGAGCGCGCCGTCGCGCAATCGTCCGTGCGAGCTGCACGGCGCCAAATCCCGCCCACATCCCCCAACACACGAACGCCCACGTGAAGAAGTAATCGCGATCGCGCGCCTCGTGCGGCGCGCCGGGTGGTAACACGTCGGCGCCGTAAGATGCGCCGGCGCGGAGGTTGAGGTAGAGAACGACGCCGATACTCGTGGTGATCAGGAGCACCAACCACATGCGCCAGCTTTTGCGATCGATCGACCTGTGCCGCATGGATCCATATATTGCGAGCAGCGTGTACAGCACCGTCGCGGATGTGCGCGCGAGCGTGGGACCGGGATCCGGGCCAAGTCCAAGTGCGACCTGCCAGTCGGCATATTCGAATACATTTCCGAACTGAAGCCACAGCGGTGCGCGGCGCGGCCACAGCGGGGCGACATCGTATTGATGCCGTTGCACCACGTCGATCAACGCGGCGATGGTTGCGGGATTACCCTGATTGATCGCGGGATCGTGCTGCGCCCGAACGAGCATGAACAGCACTACCGACCCGCCAACGAGAGATAGCAGCAGCCCGACGATCACGTAGCGCGCCGCCGGACTCTGCCGCGCGGAGAAGACCGTGTACAAGGCTGCGGGTACGACGAGTAATGACGTCAGGTGGAGGGACCACGCAAGTCCGCAGGAATACAGCGTGAGCATCACCCAGCGCGCATTCTCTGTCAGCGCGTACTGGCGTGCGCACCACAATATCACGAACGCACCAAGCAGCGCGCATGCGTACACTTCGGTTTCTGTCGCGTTGAGCCACACCGTTGACATGAGGCCAGCGGTAAGAGCGCCTGCGAACGCGGCGATGCGATCGCCAGTCGCGCGCCAGAATATGTTTGCGACGAGGCCGAACGCCGCCGCGGTCGTGACGGCAGAGAACGCATTGACGGCGATCGTGAATCCGACCAGTGGCGAGGCTATCGTACTCCACACGTGCGCCAGCAATACGAACAGCGGGGTGCCGGGCGGGTGCGGAATTCCAAGAGAATGGATCGCCGCCAGAAATTCGCCGGCGTCCCAGTACGTCATTCCTCTCGCGAGCGTTACACAATAGACGACGAAGAGCAACGCGGCCGCGGCGACGTCGGGCCTGACGACACGCAGGCGCGCGGCGCGCAGGTTCGCGGCGCGGACGTCTGTCACGCGCGCATTTCGCCCGCTGTCACGTGGTCGTTGGTGAGCCGCGGCATCTGGCCACCGAGGATATCACGCAATTCGAGCGTGGTGAGCGAGTGATACATGATGCCCTTGTACGCAACGGATATCGAGGCGTTCTCCTCGCTAACCACCACTACCAGTGAATCGGTCTCCTCGCTCAGTCCGAGCGCGGCACGGTGGCGCGTGCCCATCGTGCGGTCCGGCAGCGCCGACTGGGAGAGCGGAAGTATGCATCCGGCGCCTACGATCACGTTTCCCCGGATTATCACCGCGCCGTCGTGGAGCGGCGTATATGGCGTAAAAATCGTGACGATGAGATCCGATGATGCGTTGGCCTGCAACTCTGTCCCGGTATCGGCGTACTCGGTGAGCGTGACGTCCTGCTCCAGCACGATTATCGCGCCGTGCGAGGAGCGACTCAGGCGATCCACCGCGTCCACGACCTCTTCGGCAACTTCGATTCGCGGAACGCGCCGCAGGAAACGCGCGGTGCGTGGATAGCGCATGCGGTAGAAGATCGAGCGCACCTCGGGCTGGAACAGGATGAGCGCCGCGATCACCGCCAACTCGATCCACGTCACGCACGCGCCCCGAGGATCGCGGCAGCAGCATGCAGCGCATGGCGGTTCCCTCGAACTTCGTGCACGCGGAACCACGTCGCGCCCAGGGTCAGCGCGACCACGTTTGCTCCGATGGTGCCCGCGTCCCGCTCTGATGGCTTCGCCACGCCAGTCAACTCTCCAATGAACCGTTTGCGTGATGCGCCGACCATCACCTCAAAGCCAAGGTCGGCCAATCGCGCAAGATGCGCAAGTGCCTGCACTGAATGCTCCGGCCGCTTGGAAAATCCAAGCCCGGGATCGAGTACGATCCTGTCCCGAGCGACACCCGCCGCCAGCGCTGTTGCCGCGGCTGGTTCGAGCTCAGCGATGATCTCTCCCATCACGTCGCCGTAGCCGGCATTCAGATAGCTGGCCATGTTCCCCACGTCACCACGCGAGTGCATGAGTACAAGCGTGCTGCCCGCGGCCGCGCACACGTCCGCGATACGCCGGTCGAGCCGAAGGGCGGATACGTCGTTGACTATCGTCGCGCCGGCGGAAATAGCCGCATATGCGACGTCGGATTTTACTGTATCCACCGCGACGCGGACCGACGGCCACCGCTTGACCAGCTCGTCGATGACCGGAATGACACGCGCGGTCTCGTCGGCGATCGCGACAGGCGTGGCGCCTGGCCGCGTTGATTCTCCGCCGACCTCGATCACGTCCGCACCATCGCCGATCATCCGCGCAGCGTGGCGTATTGCCTGGTCGAACGGCAAAAAATTACCCCCGTCGCTAAAGCTGTCGGGGGTAATGTTCAGTATGCCGACGATGGTCGGCTTACGCAGGCGCTATCTCCGGTCCGCCGAACAGCGGCGGGCGGGCGGGCTTGGGATTTGGAAGCGCTGTCGTGACCGGCACCGGCGGAGCCGGCGGAAGCGACGACGGCGCGCGTGGCGGCAGTGTTTCACCACGCGCGAGCTTCTGGACTTCGTCACCGGACAGCGTTTCGCGCTCGAGCAACGCGGCAGCAACCGAGTGCAGAAGGTCGAGGTTTTCCGTCAGGACGTCAGTGGCGCGCTGGTACGCCTCGCGAATCACCTTCGAGATCTCTGCGTCGACCGTCTGCGCCGTCTGGCTGGAGATGTGACGCCTGCTCTGAATCTCGCGACCCAGAAACAGCTCCTGCTCATCGTCGCCGACGAGGATCGGCCCGACGACGTCGGACAATCCCCACTGCGATACGTATCGGCGAGCGATGTTGGTCGCCTGCTGAATGTCGCTCGCTGCGCCCGTAGTCACGTGCTCCTTTCCGAACACGAGCTCCTCGGCGGCACGACCGCCGTACGCCTTGACGAGTGTCGCCTTCAACTGCTCGCGAGTGATGGAGACTCGATCGTCTTCCGGAAGCGTGAACGCGAGCCCGAGCGCACGTCCGCGCGGCACGATCGTGACCTTGTGAAGCGGATCGTTTCCCTTCACCTTGATCGCGCAGATCGCGTGACCACCTTCATGGTATGCCGTCAGCTTGCGCTCGGCGTCCTTCATCACCATCGACTTGCGCTCGGCGCCGAGCATGACCTTGTCCTTGGCATCTTCGAGGTCGACCATGTAGACCTTGTCATGATTGCGTCGTGCAGCGAGCAGCGCACCTTCGTTCATGAGATTGGCAAGGTCGGCACCCGACATGCCTGGAGTTCCGCGTGCGAGCGTGAAGATGTCGACGTCATCGGCAACCGGCTTGTTGCGCATGTGAACGCGAAGGATTCCCTCGCGGCCGCGCAGGTCCGGCGCGTCGACGACGATCTGACGATCGAAGCGGCCCGGGCGAAGCAGCGCCGGGTCCAGAACGTCGGGGCGATTGGTCGCCGCGATCAGAATCACGCCTTCGTTGGACTCGAAGCCGTCCATCTCGACGAGAAGCTGGTTGAGCGTCTGCTCGCGCTCGTCGTGCCCGCCGCCCAGGCCTGCGCCGCGATGGCGTCCGACCGCATCGATCTCGTCGATGAAGATGATGCACGGTGCGTGAGCCTTGCCCTGCTCGAAGAGATCGCGCACGCGGCTCGCGCCGACGCCGACGAACATTTCGACAAAGTCGGAACCGGACATGGAGAAGAACGGACGGGCGGCCTCACCGGCCACGGCGCGCGCGAGCAACGTCTTTCCTGTGCCCGGAGGTCCGACCAGCAGGCAGCCCTTGGGCAGCCGGCCGCCGAGCTTGGTGAACTTCGCCGGGTCTTTCAGGAACTCGATGATTTCCTGAAGTTCGACCTTGGCCTCGTCCGCACCCGCGACGTCGGCGAAGGTGACCTTGGGCGAATCAGCGGTGAGCAGCTTCGCCTTGGATTTTCCGAACGAGAAGGCCCTGTTCCCGCCCGACTGCATCTGGCGGAACAGGAATATCCAGAATCCGATCAGCAGGAGATACGGGAGAAAAGTGAAGATGAAGCCGAGCGGCGACGTGCGCGCGTCTTCGGCGTCGATCTGGACGTTGTGGTTACGGAGACGGGCGATTTCTTCAGCTGAATTGTCGACCGGCAGGCGCGTGTTGAACTTCTTGACCGGCTTGCTGCCGGCCACAGCGACTGGTTCCTTGAATTCGCCGACAATCGCACGGCCGCCCTGAACGGTGACCTTGCTGATGTTGTCGCGGTCGAGCTCCTGCCCGTACTGGGTATAGGAGATGGTCGGCGCGGAATCCGCTCCGCCACCCGAGTAGCTGATGAAGACTACGGGGATGAGGAGCAGGAGCACCCAGAGAGCCAGAGTTTTGGAAAACTTGGCCCAGCTGAAGGGCTTTTTGGGGCCGTTGCCGGATGGACGA
>Ga0134128_10001532_pt1 | contig 29557 bp, 27 predicted proteins | sample KB31754_FD_96462 | JGI IMG/M metagenome (GOLD analysis project Ga0134128, IMG submission 96462) | Terrestrial soil microbial communities with excess Nitrogen fertilizer from Kellogg Biological Station, Michigan, USA - KB3-175-4 | ecosystem: Environmental > Terrestrial > Soil > Unclassified ... | reverse complement strand
GCCGCGCCATGGCTTCCCGCAACAGCGTCGGATTCACTGATCCCACAGGCGGACTATCCATCAGATTCTTTGTACACGACTGAGCTGCCGTTGCCACGGCTTTTAGACAAGCTGACTCCAGAACTCTTTGCGCAAGAAGTCCTTTCACGGGCCACTAGACAGCGGATGGCGCTCGAATACCAGACGCGTAAAACCCCTCCGCCGGAGCGACGGGTGGCCGCGGCGGGCCAAGGTCCGCCAAGGTGGGCGGATTCCCCACAGATGCCTTTCTATGAGACCCAGCCCGCTATCGTTAGGCATCGAACCGAAAGGCCCGTAGATCCATCTGAACAAGAGGCATCTGGCACCCCAACGAATATCCAACGTCGTCCTTTCCCGCCGGTAACTGATTATCTGGAACACGGCGGACGGGTCGAAATTACGTCATCACCTGTAATGGTAGGCAGCGTGGCGCTGTGTCTTACGAGAAGTGATGCTCTAGTTGAGATTTCATGTTTATCGCTAAATGGCATGCCCGCGGAATCTCGGCCGGGGTGGCCGTTATCATCGCGTCATGGCGGATAAAACACGAGAAGCGCAGGGTCATTCTCATCCAATGTCTGCTACACGGACAACCTGGTAAAAGCTGTCTGGCTGGACGGGGCCAGTCGCCCTGCTGCTCGCGCTGATCGCAGTTGCTCTTGCCGCGTGGGCGCTGGTGAGCGCACCGTCAGAAGCCGCTGGGGCTGCGCAGCAGGCCGGCGACCCGAAAGCACGTGCGTGCAGCGCATTCGACACGGTCAGTAATGCAGTGCAGATACAAACGCACGCGGATCTCGGGCCTGATCCGATCGCGCAGAAGGCGGTGGCGGGCAACGCTCGCTTGGCGCTGGTCGGGGGCGGCGAATATCTGCTGAGCCACCTCGGCCCCAAGACACCGCCCGAGCTGGCCGATGCCATTCGCTCCTTCGCGAACAACCTGCGAGACATCGGTATGAGTGCGCTCGCGGACGTGCCTGCTACAGACCCGGCGCAGGCTGCCCGGCTGAGTGAGGGTGAGGCGAGCAGAAACCAGATCGCGGACTTGTGCAAGTGAGCGCAGCGCTGTTGCTCCTGAGGCCGTCTTCACGGTGCGCACATACGCCACCACCTCACACTAAAGACCCACAATTAGTGCATACATTCGGGCCGCAACCGGAAACCCCAGCTCAGCGAGCCGCTAGCACACCGATCACCGAAAAGTGGCCCAAGTCAGGTCTAAAACCGCCCCTGACCTGTGGCGATGCTGGTGGCAGGTGCAGGATTCGAAGCTGCTGCGCGTGCGCCTCTGCGAGCCGGTCATGGCCCATCAAGGCTCGATGGTGGCCTATCAGGGCAGCGTGGACTTCTCGTTCGAGGGCGGCGGCGCCTCGAAATTCAAGAAAGCCCTGACCGGAGAAGGTTGGCCGCTGATGCGTTGTCAGGGGTAGGGCTATGTGTTCCTCGCCGAACGGGCCTACGACGTGCACCTGCTGAACCTGACCAACGCAGGCCTGTCGATCAGCGGCAAGAACGTCCTCGCCTTCTCCTCGAGCCTCGACTGGAACATCGAACGGGTGGAGGGCGGCAGCATGGTCGCGAGGCGGGCTGTTCAGCACGAGGTTGCGCGGCACCGGTTGGGTGGCGCTGACCTCCGACGGGCCGCCGGTGGTCCTGAATGCCGCCGAGGCGCCGACCTTCGCCGACACCAACGCGGTGGTGGCGTGGTCGGCGAACCTGCAGACGCAGCTGAAGACGAGCTTCAAGGCTGGGGCGCTGATCGGTCGCGGTTCCGGCGAGGCGCTTCAGGTGTCGTTCTACGGGCAGGGCTTCGTCATCGCCCAGCCTTCAGAGGGATTCCCTCCCGTCGCGACTGGTCAGCTCACAGCTCGAGTAACACCGTGACCGGCCCGTCGTTGACGAGCTGGACCTGCATGTCGGCACCGAAAACGCCGGTTTCCACCTGGGCGCCAAGGGCGCGCAGCGCGTCGGCGAAGGCCGTCACCAGCGGCTCGGCGACCGCACCGGGCGCGGCGGCGTTCCACGTCGGCCGCCTGCCCTTGGCGGTGTTGGCGTAGAGCGTGAACTGACTGACCACCAGGATCGGCGCACCGACGTCTGATGCGGACTTCTCATCGTCGAGAATCCTTAACTGCCAGAGCTTTTCGGCCAGGCGCTGCGCCTTCGCGGCGTCGTCGGTGTGCGTGACACCCACAAGCGCGAGCAACCCCTGGCGATCCGGGTTGATCGCGCCCACTACATCACCACCGACAGTCACCGACGCCGACGTCACTCGTTGCACCAGAATGCGCATGACCGCAGATCGTGCCACGACCACCAGACGTAGGCCTTTCGGGCAATACCCCATAGGGGTACCGTCCGCGACATGAAGCTCAACTCCATCGAACGTGCATTTGTGAACAACCCCGTGCGGGCCGCACATCAGCACCGGCGGGAGTCGGCGTGGTTCCGGCGGTTGGCGGGCGGCGACCTGGCCGGCCAGCACGTGCTCGAAGTCGGTTGCGGCCGCGGCGTCGGCTCCGAGGTGATCCTCGATCGGCTCGGTGCCGAGCGAGTGACGGCCTTCGATCTCGACGACTCGATGGTCGAGTTGGCGCGACGACGATTGCACGGCCGTCCGGTGTCGTTGTCCGTGGGCGACATCTGCGCGATCGAGCAGGCATCCGGCACGGTCGACACCGTCGTGGATTTCGGGATCATCCATCACGTACCGGACTGGCAGGCATCGATTGGCGAGATCGTGCGCGTGCTGCGTCCCGGCGGCCTGCTGCTGTTCGAGGAGATCCCCCGCCACATGCTGGACACGTGGGTTTTCCGCACATTCACCGTCCATCCGCGTGAAAACCGTTTCGAGGCAGACGAGTTCGCCGCCGAATTGGCGCATCACGGATTGCACGGCACCGGCCGGATCGAGCCGCATTTCGGCGGCGCGCTGTTCGTCGGCGCCGCCCGCAAGGGTTAGAGCGTCGCCAGAATGCTCTTCATCGTGTCGATCTCCTGCTGCTGCGTCGTCGCGATCGCGTGCGCCAGTTCGACGGCAGGCGGATACTGGCCGTCCTTGATTTCCGTCTGGGCCATGGTGATGGCGCCTTCGTGATGCGCGATCATCTGCGTCAGGAACAGCTTCGAGGCCTCAACGGCCTGTGCGTTCTGCAGCGCCGTCATATCTGCATCGGACATCATGCCCTGCATGCTCGGCATGTCGTGGCCGGACATCGGCGGCGTCGCGGGAGTGCCCCATTCGGTCAGCCAGCCCTGCATCTGCTGGATCTCCGGTCCCTGGGCGGCCTTGATCTGATTCGCCAGCTGCACGACTCGAGGATCGATGCCCTGCTTGCCAAGGAGCATGTCGCTCATCTCGATGGCCTGCTGGTGATGCGGAATCATGTGCTGGGCGAACATCACGTCCGCGTCATTGTGGGCCTCGGCAGCGGTACTGGTCTTGGCGGCGGCCGCACTCGACGACGAAGTATGTCCCGCCGGAAGCTCGGGCTCGTTGGAGGCGCTACAGCCGGTCGAGATGGCCAGCACCATGAGAGCACCGGCGCCGATCAGGGACTTTCGCTTCCACATGGTCATCGTTCCTTTCTACACACTTTTTATACCCTAGGGGGGTATGGTACAAATGACGTATGAGCACAACCACGGTTACCGTCACGGGCATGAGCTGCAGCGGATGCGCGTCGTCGGTGCGTGAAGAGATCGGCGAGATCCCGGGCGTCCACACCGTCGACGTGGATCTGGGCAGCGGGAAGGTGATCATCGAGAGCGAGGACCCGGTGGCGACCGTCGCGATCAAGAACGCCGTCGAGGAAGCCGGCTATCAGCTGGCCGGCTGATGAACGCTGCACAGAGGACCGTCGTGACTGCCGTCGACCTCTCGATCGATGGCATGACGTGCGCGTCGTGTGCACATCGAATCGAGAAGAAACTCAACAAACTTGACGGCGTCACCGCGACGGTGAACTTTGCGACCGAGAAGGCGCACGTCCAATACGGCAACGAGGTGACGCCCGAACAATTAGTGGCGACAGTCGAGGACGCCGGCTACCAAGCCCATCTGCCCGCGGCGCCTCTCGAGGCGGCCGCCGACGAGGATCCGATCGCGTCGCTTCGGCAACGATTGTTGATCTCTGCCGTACTGACCGTTCCGGTGATCGCCATGGCCATGGTGCCGGCGCTGCAGTTCACCTACTGGCAGTGGTTGTCCCTGGCACTCGCGGCGCCGGTCGTGATCTGGGGCGCATGGCCGTTCCACCGGGCGGCGTTGGCGAACCTCAGGCACGGCAGCGCAACGATGGACACGCTGATCTCGATGGGCACGCTGGCGGCACTGGGATGGTCTGTCTACGCCCTGTTCTGGGGCACCGCCGGCATGCCGGGGATGAAGCATGCGTTCGAATTGACGATCACGCGCACCGACGGAACCGGCAATATCTACCTCGAAGCCGCGGCGGGAGTGACCACGTTCATCCTTGCCGGCCGCTACTTCGAGGCTCGGGCCAAACGTCGCGCGGGAGCAGCACTGGAGGCGCTGCTGGAACTCGGCGCCAAGGATGTCTCGGTGCTCAGAGATGGTGTCGAACAACGCGTTCCGATCGACAAGCTGTCGGTCGGCGATGAGTTCGTAGTGCGTCCGGGTGAAAAGATCGCCACCGACGGCACAGTGGTCGACGGCAGTTCGGCGGTGGATGCGTCGATGCTCACCGGCGAGTCCGTGCCGGTGGACGTTCGGCCAGGCGACCACGTGGTCGGCGCGACCGTCAATGTCGATGGCCGGCTTGTGGTGCGGACCAACCGGATTGGTTCCGACACCCAGCTGGCCCAGATAGCGCGTCTGGTGGAGGACGCGCAGAACGGCAAGGCCCAGGCGCAGCGGTTGGCGGACAAGATCTCCGGCGTCTTCGTGCCCATCGTCATTGCCCTGTCGGTGGCGACGTTGGGATTCTGGATTGGGACTGGCGGATCTGTGGCGGCGGCATTCACCGCAGCGGTCGCGGTGCTGATCATCGCGTGCCCGTGCGCGCTGGGGCTGGCGACGCCGACGGCGTTGATGGTCGGTACCGGCCGTGGCGCCCAGTTGGGCATCCTGATCAATGGACCGGAAGTGCTCGAGTCCACACGTCGCATCGACACCATCGTCTTGGACAAGACAGGCACGGTGACCACCGGGACGATGACGCTGCTGGACGTGATCGCAGCCGGCGGTGAGCAACCCGACGAGGTGTTGCGATTGGCCGGGGCACTCGAGGATTCGTCCGAGCATCCGATCGCCAAGGCTATCGCGACGGGTGCGCGGGACAAGATCGGCGACCTTCCAGGTGCGGCGCAATTCAAGAATCTCGAGGGCCTCGGCGTGCAGGGTGTTGTCGACGGTCACACGGTGTTGGTCGGGCGGCGACGGCTGCTCGAACTGCCTCACGAACTCGCGGTCGCGATGCAAGAGGCGGAATCTGAAGGCAAGTCACCTGTTGCCGTCGGCTGGGACGGGAGGGCACGCGGAGTGCTCGTCGTGGCTGACGCGGTCAAGCCGACCTCGGCCGAGGCCGTAACGGAACTGCGTGCGCTGGGGTTGACGCCGATCATGCTCACCGGAGACAACGAGGCGGCCGCCCGCATGATCGCAACGCAAGTCGGCATCGACGAGGTGATCGCCGAGGTACTGCCCGAGGACAAGGTGGCGACGATCAAGCGTCTGCAGGCCGACGGCCGGGTCGTCGCGATGGTCGGGGACGGCGTCAACGACGCAGCCGCGCTCGCACAAGCGGATCTCGGCCTCGCGATGGGCAGTGGCACCGACGTCGCGATCGAGGCGAGTGACCTCACCTTGGTGCGTGACGACCTATGTGCCGTCGCCGACGCAATCCGGCTGTCGCGCAAGACATTGACGACGATCAAGGGCAACCTGTTCTGGGCGTTCGCCTACAACGTCGCCGCACTCCCCCTCGCGGCTGCGGGCGTGCTCAACCCGATGATCGCAGGGGCCGCAATGGCTTTCAGCTCCGTCTTTGTCGTCAGCAACAGCCTCAGGCTGCGCCGATTCCGCCCATCCCGGTAGCTAGGGATCAACAGTCGCCAAAATCTCCTCACGATCCGCACCCTATATCGAACACTAGTGCGGACGTCTGACAGATTTCGGTTCACTTGAAACCACTGAATCTGAAGTGGCAGAAGAGGTTTCGCCGTCGAGCAATAGCCTGGCAGCCACCCTCGCCCCGTCGGTGCGGATCATGCCTGCCACCGCGGCCGCTCGGGTGCGGACCTCGGGGGTCAGGGCGGTGGCGAGCGCGGCCGAGAGGGACTCGATCGTCGGCGTCGGCCCGTCGTGTGCCGCACCGATGCCCAGGTCGGCCACCCGGCGCGCCCAGTACGGCTGGTCGGCGATCTGAGGGACCACCACCTGGGGTACGCCGGCCATCGTCGCAGTCGTGGTGGTACCCGCGCCGCCGTGATGGACGACCGCGGCCACCCGGCCGAACAATGCCTGGTGATTGACCTCACCGAGAGCGAAGCAGTCGTCCCGGTCGTCGACGAGCGCCAGGTCGGCCCAGCCGCGGCCCACGACGACGCGGCCACCATGCGCGCGAATCGCCTCGATGGCCACCCTGGCGATGTCACCCGGAGCGCGCACGCTGCCCATGCTCACGTACACCGGCGGTGCGCCCGCGTCCAGGAACCTCTCCAGATCGGCCGGAAGTGGGCGTTCGTCCGGCAGGATCAACGCGCCGGTCTGGACGACGTCGAGGTCCGGCGAACCAGGCCATGGCGCAAGGATCGGGTCGGCGGCCAGCCACGGGTGGTCGGTGAACACGTGGTCGCGGACGTTGTGGACCGGCGGCAGTCCCAGCGACGCGCGTTGCGCGTTGAGCGGAGCGCCGTAGAGCGCTTGGACCCGTTCGGCGTCCACCTCCCACAGCACCCGGTTGTCGGTGACGCCCGGAGGGAATGGGCGACCTGGCCGAGGCAGCGGGGAGTGATGCGGCGACGGCAGGGGGCACGGATGGAGCGTCACGAGCACGTAGGGAATGCCGAGCATTTCGGCTATCGTCCGTTGGCCGGCGGGCATCAAGCCGCTCGCGACCAGCGCATCGCATCCCTCCGCGGCCGGGGCGACAGTGTCGAAATGCGCCGCGACCAACTCGGCCGCGACCCGCGGTGCGTCCGCGGACGTGGACGGCCTTTCCCCGTGCACCAGTTCGCGCACCGACTTGCCGAGGGGCACCATCGGCACGCCCACACGCGCCAACAGTTCCTCGAAGTCAGGCGGCGCGCATACCCGTACCCCGGCACCGAGTGCTTGCAACTGCACCGCGAGCGCCACCATGGGTTCGACGTCCCCGCGCGAACCCCACGTCGACAACAACACACGCATTTTCGCTGCCCCCATTTCCGCGAGTTTTGGTTTCGGCCAGCGATTTTGCGGCAACACCCGGGTCTTGCCGCAAGCCCCCCTATGCGCTATAGATTGAGAGTGGGAGGGGGTTAGGGCTTCTCATTCTTCGCCTCGGGCCGTCGCGCGCGGAACACTTTGACGTCCGATTTGATCCCTTTCAGGTGCCGTGCTCCCGCGAATGACCACGTGAAGCGGACGTCGTCCCCGATCGCGTCCCGCGTCGACTCGGACACCAAAATCGAACCCGGCCGCGCCGCACCGGTGACGCGGCTCGCGAGATTGACCGGACTACCGAACCAGTCGCCTGCCCGGCTCACCGCCATGCCGGTGGCGACGCCGGTGCGCAGCCGTGGAAGGTCGTCATCGCCCTCGGAGGCGTCCACCAGATCCAACACCGCGTCAAGCAGCGCCACCGGGTCCGGACTGACGAACATCACCTCGTCACCGATGGTCTTGATGAAGCGCACCGGAGGGACCGCGACCTCGTGAGCGAGATCGGCCAGCCGGTGAGCCAAATGCTCCAGTTCCTCCGGCGGCACCGCCTCGCCGAGGCCGGTGAAGCCGACGAGATCGGCGAAGGCGATCGTCACAAGGCGCGCGCCGGGAAGCCGCTGTCCTTCGGCCCGCTCGGACGCGGTGACGGCGTCGGTCTCCAGGAGGTGTCGTAGCTGCAAACGCAGCATCTCCTGGATCATCGGCCCGAGCATGGGAGCGACCTCGCGTACCAACGCCTCGGAATTCTTCGCGACTTCGAGCTCCGTCGCGGTTGGGTCCAGGATCGTCGCCAACGCGGCGTATCGCATCACTTCGGCGGCGCGTGACAAGCCCTCGGCAAGCAGTCGGGTGATCTGCACGAGCTGGTCGGGATCGATGCCCAGCTCGAGGGTCTTCTGGGCAAACGCGGCGGCCTCGGCGTCGACGCGCAGATAGACTGCCGCGTCCGGGTCGTCGACGCGGGGCAACCCCATGGCCCGCTGAATGCGCTCGAGCAGGTCGAGATCGATACCCATCTTCTCGCTGGTTTCCCTGGCGGACACATACGTTCCGTCATCGCCAAGCAGCCGGCGTGAGGCGAGCAAAGCGGGCATGAACGCGCCCCGGATCTGCTCGACGGAAACGCCCTGGTCGAGAAGCCACGGAATCAGCTCGGCCCGCTCGGCGCGGGCCTTGCCCTCGAGACCGTCGAGCAAACCTGACGCTTCGAGATCGAACTCTTCCGCCACGGCCTCAACGTATACCGCCGGCAAGGTGCGATATTCGGGTGCATGTCCTCCGAGTTGTTGCACGGGCTGCCGCCGATCGTCGACGACGGCGCGAACGCTCTGATCCTGGGCAACATGCCGAGCGTGATATCACTGGGTGCGCAGCAGTATTACGCCAATCCGCGAAATTCGTTCTGGAGAATCACTGCTGAGATCTTCGGGTTCGATGCATCGGCGCCGTATGCCGTGCGTATTGCGGCGCTGAAGGCCAACGGCATTGCGGTGTGGGATGTGCTGCGGTCATGCCGTCGCGTTGGCAGCCTGGACTCCGCAGTGGAGCCTGACAGCATGGCGGCCAACGACTTTGGTCAGTTCTTCGAAAGCCAGCCGCATATCACGCGGGTGTTCTTCAACGGTGCGGCGGCAGAAAAGAACTTCAGCCGATTGGTCCGCGTTTCACCGGATCTCGCCTACCGGCGGCTGCCGTCGACCAGCCCCGCTCAGACCATGCGTTACGCCGACAAGCTGGGGGTATGGCGGGCAGCCATAACCGCACGTCAATAACCGTCCGGACGGCGTTCTCGACCCCTATCCTCAGTGCAGCAGGACACCGGGGGTTTACAGATGACGGCCGCAATGACATGCCGGGCGTGTGGGGGCGAGCCGCGCGCGGGCGCCCGGTTCTGTGCTGCCTGTGGCGAACCGATCGCGTCGACCCGGCCGGCCACGGAGCGCGGCTTCGAGGGTCACAAGGCGATGGCCGAGGCGATGCGATGACGTCCTGCAGCGCTTGCAACGTCGAACTTCGCCCCACCGCGAAGTTCTGCGACGAGTGCGGTGCCGCGGTCAGCAAGGTCTCGAAACCGGCTGAGTACAAGCAGGTCACGGTCCTGTTCGCCGATGTGGTGCATTCCATGGACATCGCGACGGCAGTCGGACCAGAGCGCCTGCGCGAGATCATGACCGAGCTCGTCGAGTGTGCGACAAACATCGTCACTCGCTACGGCGGCACGGTCAACCAGTTCACCGGCGATGGGCTGATGGCAGTCTTCGGGGCTCCACTGGCATTGGAGGATCACGCCCTTCGCGCATGCCTGGCCGCACTGGGAATACAGGAGGAGGCCAAGCGGGTCGCATCAGACGTACAGCGCCGCAATGCGCTCGCCCTGCAGCTTCGCATCGGCCTGAACTCTGGCGCCGTTATAGCTGGCGAAATCGGCACTGGGGCTTTGGGTTACACCGCAATCGGGGACCAGGTCGGTATGGCCCAGCGGATGGAGTCCGTCGCTCCGGCCGGTGGGGTGATGCTGAGCGATTCGACGGCTCGACTTGTCGAGAACAGCGTCGTACTCGGGGACGCGGAACTGGTGCGCATCAAGAACATTGACACACCGGTGCGGGCCCGCCAGCTACTGGCGGTCGGCGAACACCAGCGCAGACATCGCAGCGAGTCGAAGCTGGTGGGACGTACGTGGGAACTCAACACCGCCACCGCAATCTTGGAGGAAACCACCCGCGGCCTCGGCGGTGTCGTCAACATCGTCGGTCCGGCGGGGATCGGCAAGAGCAGGCTGGTCCGCGAAGTCACCGCGATCGCGTCGGCGCGCAACATACCGGTGTTCAGCACGTACTGCGAATCGCACACCAGTGACGTTCCCTTCCACGTCATCGCCCGCCTCATCCGCGCAACATCGGGGCTCGAAGGGCTCGACCGGGAGTCGGCGCGTGAACGTCTTCGAGAACGCATGCCGCACGTCGACTCCGACGATGTACGCATACTCGAGGATCTGCTGGGAATCCGGGACACCGCAGAGGCGCTGCCCGCCATCGCCCCTGACGCGCGTCGTCGACGATTGACGGCGCTGATCAACGCGGGGTTGGCGGCTCGAACCGAGCCTGCGGTCTACGTCGTCGAGGATGCGCATTGGATCGATGAAGCCAGCGAGTCGATGCTGACCGAGTTCATGGCGGTCGTCCCGCAGACTCCATCGTTGATGCTGATCACCTACCGCCCCGAATACGTAGGTGCGCTGACCCGCGTACCCGGAACGCAGACAATCGCCCTGCGGCCACTTACCGATGAGCAGGTGTCCGCGCTGTCCGCCGAGTTGCTGGGTGCAGATCCCTCACTTGATGGACTCACGTCGCTGGTCGCCGACAGAGCGGCAGGCAATCCGTTCTTCGCCGAGGAGACGATCCGTGACCTGGCCGAGCGAGGCGTGCTGACGGGTCAGCCTGGGGCCTATGTGTTGCAGCGCGACGTAACCGGCATCGATGTGCCTGCCACGCTCCAAGCCACTATCGGTGCTCGCATCGACCGCCTCGATCTGCCTGCGAAGAAAACGCTTAACGCTGCCGCAGTGGTCGGGATGCGGTTCGACACCGAACTGCTGACCGCCCTCGTAGACGACTCGGACGTGGCGCCACTGATCGATGCGCAGCTTGTCGACCAGGTCACGTTCGCACCGACAGTCGAATACAGCTTCCGCCACCCGTTGATTCGCGCCGTTGCGTACGAAGCTCAGCTGAAATCTGATCGTGCTCAACTCCATCAGCGCCTGGCGGCTGCGATCGAATCGCGTGCTTCGGCCGACGAGAATGCGGCGCTGATCGCCGAACACCTGGAGGCCGCCGGTGAGCTTCGCGCCGCTTTCAACTGGCACATGCGAACCGCGGCGTGGTCGACCTGGCGCAACATCCACGCCGCGCGGTCAAGTTGGTACAGAGCGCAACAAGTGGCCGATCGACTGCCCGACGACGCACCGGGGCGTGTACCGATGCGCATCGCCCCGCGCACTCTCCTGTGTGCCAACGCGTATCGCTACGGCGCGGACGGTCTCCAGATCGCATTCGACCAGCTGCGGGAACTCTGCACCGCTGCCGGCGACCAACGCTCGCAGGCGATCGGGACGTGCGGCTTGCTGATGGCCAGGCAGCTGGCAGGACTTGGCCACGAACAAGAATCGTCGCGCCTCATGTCAGAACTCACCCAGCTGCTCGATTCAGTCGGCGATCCCACGCTGACGGTTGCGCTCAGCGTCCCACTGATGTCCGTCAACCTGGAAACCGGTCGCTTTTCGATGGCTCTGGTAATGGCGCAGCGAGTCATCGACGTGGCCGCCGGCGACCTCACCAAGGGCAGAATGCTGACGGTATCGCCGCTCACGACAGCTATTGCCTATCGTGGCCTCAGCCGCTGCCTCACGGGCTTACCCGGCTGGAAGGATGATTTTGCGCGCGCCCTCGAAGCAGCCGATGCGATAGATCCCGCGATGCGCTCCGGCGCGCTCTGGATCGCTCGCCTCGTTCCCATCTCGAACGGCATATTGTTGCCGGACGCGATAGCTCTTCGCGAAACAGCCGAGATACTGTCTGCGGCTGAGCAATTCGGCGACAACCTTGTGCTGGACATGGCCAGGACCGCGCGAGGAATCATCGTGGTTCATCAAGACGGAGCAGAGCGTGATGCCGGTGCTGAGCTACTCGCACAGCTCATGGGATCGGGCGTCCATCACTTCAGTAACAACTTACGCGTTATCGAGGTCCATCTCGCCCGGGAGAAGGCCCGGATGGGCGACCTCGATGGCTCGATAGAACTGGCTCGTAAGGCGTTCGGCGAATTGCTCGCCGCAGATGACGCGCAGTGGATCGCACGGGCAGCCGCCGTGCTCGTCGAGTCGCTGTTGCGACGCGGCGCTGACGGCGACTTGCGCGAGGCGGAAGCGGCCATCGACCGTATGACGGTTTACCCGACCGAACCCGGATTCGTGCTGCACGACATCTGGCTGATGCGGTTGCGCACCCTCCTGGCACAGGCGCGCGGCGACGATACTGCTTACCGAGACCAACGAGGCCGCTACCGAAAGATGGCGGCAGACCTCGGCTTTGAGGGGCACATGGCGTGGGCTGAGGCGATGCCATGACCACATGTACGTCGTGCGCCAAGGAACTTCCCGACGATGCCCGGTTCTGTCTCCAGTGCGGCACACCCATCGCGACTCCAAGCACTCCCGCCGAGTACAAGCAGGTAACCGTCTTGTTCGCCGATGTGGTGCGATCCATGGACATCGCCGCAGCGGTGGGCGCGGAGCGCCTTCGCGAGATCATGGCCGAACTACTCGACTGTTCGACGGCTGTGATCAAGCGCTACGGCGGAACCGTCAACCAGTTCACCGGCGACGGCATCATGGCGGTGTTCGGCGCACCGGTCACATTGGAGGACCATGCCTTTCGCGCCGGCCTCGCGGCACTTGAGATTCAAAAGGCGACAGAGACTGTTGCGTTCGAGGTGAAGCGACGCGACGGAATCGAGTTCCGGCTGCGGATAGGCCTCAACTCGGGTCAGGTGATCGCGGGCAAAATCGGTTCCAGCCCAATGGGGTATACGACGATCGGCGAGCAAGTGGGAATGGCTCAACGCATGGAATCGGTTGCCCCGCCAGGTGGAGTGATGCTCAGCGAATCTACCGCCCGACTGGTTGAAAACGCGGCCGTCCTCGGCGAGCCCGAACTCGTTCAGATAAAGGGTGCCGACCAACCCGTGCGTGCCCGGCAGCTTCTGGCCATCGGCGAACGCAGGCCCTTACGCCGCACGGAATCAGAATTGGTCGGACGCAGTTGGGAACTCAACACGATCACTGCGATCCTCGATGAGGCGATCGGCGGCGCCGGCTGTGTCGTCACCGTCGTCGGACCGCCGGGTATCGGCAAGAGCAGACTGATCCGTGAATCCGCCGCGATCGCCGCCGGCCGCGGTGTGGAAGTCATCACCACATACTGCGAGTCGCACACTCGCGACATCCCGTTCCATGTGGTAGCCCGGTTGTTGCGCGCAGGTATCGGGATCAACGAACTCGACTCCGTGACCGCCCGGTCCCACGTCCGCGACCAGTTCCAAGACGCGGATCCCGAAGACATCGTCCTGCTCGAAGACCTGGTGGGCATTCGGGACGCCGCTGCCCCACTGCCCGATGTCGCCCCAGACGCGCAGCGGCGACGGTTGACCGCGCTGATCAACTCCGCATCGCTCGCCCGCCCCGACCCCAAGGTGTACGTCATCGAGGATGTGCACTGGATCGACGACGTCAGTGAGTCGATGCTCGCCGACTTCCTTGCGGTGGTGCCCCAGATCCCCGCGCTTACGCTGATCACATACAGGCCCGAGTACCGAGGTCGACTCAGCCAGATACCGGGCGCGCAGACGATCGCGCTGCGACCATTGAGCGAGGCACAATCCACGACACTGACCGCCCAGTTGCTCGGCGCGGATCCACCACTGAGCGACCTGGCCGCACGCGTAGCCGAGCGTGCGGGCGGTAACCCGTTCTTCGCCGAGGAGATGGTCCGCGACCTTGCCGAGCGCGGCGTGCTTGATGGTCGGCCAGGGGCGTACAAGCTGCGCGGTGACGTCAACGAAGCTGATGTCCCGGCCACCCTCCACGCCGCCATCGGCGCACGCATCGACCGACTCGACTCGGCCGCCAAACGCACACTCAACGCCGCGGCGGTCATCGGTTCGCGATTCGACGCCGATCTGCTGGCCTTGTTGGTCGATGAGCCCGACGTGGCGCCGCTCATCGCGGCGGAGCTGGTCGATCAGGTGCGGTTCAGCCCACTGCCCCAGTACGCGTTCCGGCATCCGCTGATACGCGCAGTTGCCAACGAATCACAACTCAAAGCCGATCGCGCACTACTACACCGACGGCTGGCCACGGTGATCCGGGATCGCGATCCTGGGTCGGCTGACCAGAATGCGGCCCTGATTGCAGAGCATTTCGAGGTCGCCGGCGATCTACATGCGGCATTCGACTGGCACATGCGGTCAGCATCGTGGGTGAATTACCGCGACAATCTCGCGGCAGCGAAGAGCTGGCGAAGAGCACAGCAGGTCGCGGATCGGCTTCCCGACGATGACCCGAGTCGACTGTCGATGCGCATCGCGCCTCGAACTCTTCTGTGTGCAACCGGATTCCGCACGAGCGGCAGCGGATTTTCCGCCGGCTTCGACGAGCTACGCGATCTCTGCCTTGCCGCAGATGATCAGCGGTCGCTGGCGATCGCGATGTCAGGGCCGATCATGGAGACATACTTCAACGCGCAGCGACGCGAGGCCTCCGCACTGGCCACTGAGCAGGTCCACCTGCTCGAATCGATCGGCGATCCGACACTGACGCTGGCACTGCTCACCGCCGCGATATCGGTCAAGCATGAAACTGCGGAGATGCATGAGGTGCTGCGGTTGGCGCAGTACGCGATCGATCTTTCCGGCGGCGATGCCACCAAGGGCGGCAAGATCGCGACGAGTTCACCACTGGCACTTGCCATGTCCTTCCGGGGCCTGGCCCGCTGGTGCCTCGGGATCACCGGCTGGCGCGACGACTTCGAACAAGCCGTTCAGATGGTCAAGACCGCAGAGGCGGTGACGCGCGGCGGGGTTTTGTATTACTCGCACACCATGTCGATGCTGAACGGCGTGTTGCGACCCGACGACGCCGTCCTGCACGAGATGACAGAAACTGTCTCGAGCGCCGAACAGACCAGCGAGGACGTCGCCTTCGGGTTGGCGAAGTCCAATGTTGCCTTCGCCCTGTTATATCGAGACGGCGAGTCGCGCGAAGACCCGTTGAAAGTGCTGGGACAAATTCGAGACCTAGCGATGCGGCAGCGGTACTCCAGAACCGCGATCCCGATGATCGATGCCTTCGTCGCCCAGGATCGGGCGTTGCGAGGTGACCTAGATGAGGCCATCGAGCTAGCGCGCCAAGTGGTGGGAGAAGAGATCGACGGCGGCGGTGTGATATTCGTCCCGTTGGCGACCGACATCCTTGTCGAGGCGTTGCTGAAACGCGGTACCGACGGAGATATCCAGGAAGCCCAGTCGGCGGTCGACCGGTTGAGGACGGTGGAGATCGAACCAGGGATCGTGCTGTACGACATCTGGACGCTGAAACTGCGCACACTGATCGCGCAGGCAAAGGGCGACGACGCAACATACCGGCAACTTCGCGATCGATACCGAAAGATGGCTGCAGACCTCGGCTTTGAGGGTCACATGGCGTGGGCGGAGGCGATGGACTAGGACACGGGCGGACGGCGCTGCGCCCACGGCCGCGCCTGCTCGATCTGCGCACCCAACGACAGCAACGTCGCTTCGTCAAACGGCCTGCCCACGATCTGGATTGATGTTGGCACGCCCTTGCTGTCCAAGTCCCACGGCACGACCGCCGCGGGCTGGCCCGTCACGTTGAACATCGCTTGGAACGGTACGCGTTGGGCTACCAACGTCAGCGTCGAGATCGCCCCCCGTCGCTGGTACGCCCCGACCTTCGACGGACCCGTCGCCGTCCCCGGCGTGACGACCACGTCGACGTCGTCGAAGATCGATTGAACACGTTCGACCACTTCGCTTTCCGCGCCACGGATGGCATTGATCCGCCGGTCCGACAACAAGCCACCAATCCTCGCGAACGCCCGAGTCCGCGCATCCAACCGTTCCGGACGCGCCAGTGACTTCACGTCGTCGTACACCCCGCGGAAGTAGCGCGGGAGTGCCTGACCATACACTCCGGACATCGGATAATCCGGATCCCGCGCGATCACCTCGTGGCCGAGTTCACGTAGCACCGCCCCAGCCTCCTCGACCGCGGCCCTCTGTGCCCTGCCGACACGCGCCGTCAGCGGCGGAGGAATCTTGGTGCTCAACGCAATCCGCAACTGCCCTGGCGGCCGGTTGGCTGCGGCCACGAAACCGTTGCCCGGAGCCGTCACGTCCAAGAACAGCGCCGCATCCTCCACTGTCCTCGCCATCGGGCCGTTCGCACTCAACCCGTTCCACGCGTCATCGTGCGGCGCCAGCGGCACCCTGTCCCGTTGCGGCTTGATCCCAAACAGCCCACACCATGTCGACGGAATCCTGATCGAACCCATGCCGTCAGAGCCGAGCGCCATCGGCGCCAACCCCGCGGCCACAGCCGCACCACTGCCACCGCTGCTGCCACCAGGCGTGTAGTCGGTGTTCCACGGATTGCGGGTCGCCCCGAACGTCAGCGTTTCAGTGAATGACCACACCATCATTTCGGGCACCGCGGTCTTGCCGATGATGACCGCGCCTGCCGCGCGAAGCCGCCTGACCACTTCCGCGTCCTCACCGCGCGCCTGTCCGTGGGCGGCGGTGCCGTATGTGGTCACCTCGCCGGCGACGTCGACGTCGTCCTTGATGGCGATGGGCACACCCAGCAGCGGCAGGCGCTCACCCGCTGCCAGCCGGTCCTGCGCGGCGGCCGCTTCCTCTCGCGCACTGTCGGCCAGCACCACGCGATACGACCTCAGCTCCGGATCAAGGCGGCCGATGCGCTCGAGATAAACGTCCAGCAGAGCGGGCGCCGTGATGGCACCGTCGGCAAGCAACCGGGCCTGTTGTGCGGCGCCGGCGAACGCGAGCTCATGAGAATCCACGCAACCTCCTAACTCCCGTGGGTGGTGGCATATTCACCCGGCGTGGTGCCCAACATGGCGCGGAAGTCGTTGATGAAGTGTGCCTGGTCGTACCACCCGAGGGAGATTGCGAGGTCGGCATGGTCCATCCCGGGACGGCTTTCGATCTCGAGCGCGGCCTGCTGCAGCCGGTAACGGCAGAGGACCCACTTGACCGGCACACCGACATAGCGGCGGCACACCCGCTGCGTGGTTCGTGCGCTCCACGGCGAATGCTGCATCACCTGCTCCACCCGGTGCAGCTGACTGCCGTCGCGGATCCGGTCGACGAGCCGGCTCAGTGACACGTACGTCGAATCCAGTTCACCCCTGGAGTCCCCGATGAGTTCGTCAAGACGGGCCGACGCCGCACCGATGTTGTCCTCGAGATGGATTGCACCATTGAACAACTCGTCGTCAACAAGCTGCACGCGCCCAGTCAACGCGGCGGCATCGCGGCCGAACCGCGCGGTGAACCCGCCCGGCCGGAATCGCGCACCGACGACACAGCCGCGCTCACTGATCGTCGTGCGAAACACCCGCTCCACGACGCCGTGCACAAGTGTGTTCGGCAACGGAAAACCGTGGCGCGGGCCGTCATCACCCCACTCGTGGGTGATGTGCAGTGACGGGAAGGTAATGACCGTGCTGTCGAACGGGCCCTGGTGCCGGAGGTCCCAGTTGACCGACCAGAAGTGCTCGACGAACCGCGCTGTGGCATCCGACGGCGCCCACCGATCGAGGTCGAACACCGACGTGCTGCCGGCCCGGCCGACGAGGCCGCGGACGGGCGCCGCTGGTGTCCCGATATCACGAGCGCCCATATAAAGCAGGCTACGAAACTGTTAGTCGATGTGGACGACGTAGGTGCCGTCCTCGTCGCGCTCCACCGGCCGATCCGTCGGATTGACCCACACGATCGGCTCGCTCGGGGTGCCCACGAACGCGTTCGTGATGCCGCCACCCGACGGGAGGTAGACACTCCACTCTTCATTCGGCGAGACGATGGTCAGCACCTCTTCGCCGCCTGCGCGACGAATCGAGAGCGTGTGGGCGTTTTCGGCCTCGACATCATCGTCGTCTTCGGGCTCGTATGCGAGTTCACCGTCGAGATCTGGGTCGTCATACACGCGGAACAGCGTAACCATGAGGCCGGCCGGTCAGCCGTGCGGCCGGCGTCGCTGAGTTCACAGCGCGCGGAATGCCAGGGTTGCCGTTGGTTTCGAAACCTCTACCCCTACAGGGCGAATGGCTGCGGGACGGATTTGCATCGTAGTTGTCGCGTTTCTCCAATACACGCAACACGAGGTGCACAAAGCTGGCGGGCATGAGCGTGAAACCAATTCCGGAGGGCTACACCAGCCTGACCCCGTTCTTGTGCATCGACGGCGCATCGGCCGCGATCGACTTCTACGTCTCGGTGTTCGGCGCAAAGCTTGTCGATCGGATGGACGGCCCGGACGGCACCGTGGCACACGCCGAACTGGACTTCGGCAACGGCCGCCTCCAACTCGGCGACCCCGCTGAGGCGTATCAGATCGCCGCGCCCGACCCGAAGGCGCCGGCGACGCATTCCATGGGCTTCTACTGTGAGGACGTCGATGCGGTCGTGGCCAAGGCCGAGCAGGCCGGGGCCACCGTCCGCGAACCCGCGCAGACCTTCGTCACCGGCGACCGCTTCGCCTCGATCCTGGACCCGTTCGGCCAGCGCTGGACCGTGATGACCCGCGTCGAGGACGTCTCCCCCGAGGAACGAGACCGCCGCATGGCCGAGTGGGCGAAGGAGAACGTCGGCAGCTGAGGCGATACCGTGGCGGGATGTCCTGTGTCTTCTGCGCCATCGTTGCCGGGGAGGCTCCGGCCATCCGGATCTACGAGGACGATGAGAACCTGGCCATCCTCGACATACGGCCGTTCGCCCGCGGCCACACCCTGGTCATTCCCAAGCGCCACACCGTTGATCTGACCGACACCCCGCCGGACACGATCGCCGACATGGTGCGCCTGGGTCAGCGCATCGCCAGGGCGGCACGCCGTTCGGGCCTGCACGCGGACGGCAACAACGTCGTCATCAACGACGGCAAGGCCGCCTTCCAGTCCGTGTTCCACATCCATCTGCACGTTCTGCCCCGGCAGAACGGAGACAAGCTGTCGTTCGCCAAGGGGATGCTGTTGCGACGGGATCCGGACCGCGAAGAATCCGGCCGGCTGCTGCGCGAGGCCCTAGCGCAACTGGACGCGGCTCAACAAGACTGACGCCATGGACATCTCCAGATGGCTCGAGCAAAACGTCGGCGCCCGGTTGCTGATGCTGCACGACAAGGTCTACATCGCCAGCGACGGCCGGATCGGGCACACGATTCCCGGCGGCCCGTCGAACCTGATCCTCCACACTGTCGGCGCAAAAACCGGCCAGAAACGCGACAACACTCTCAGCTACGCCCGCGACGGCGACGACTACCTGGTCGTCGCGTCCAAGGGCGGCGATCCCAAGGCGCCCGGCTGGTATCACAACCTGAACGCCAATCCCAACGTTGAGATCAATGTCGGCCCAAAGCGATTCAGCGTTACTGCGAAGCCGGTGACTCCGGACGACCCCGACTATGCGCGGCTGTGGCAGATCGTCAACAACATGCGGGGCAACAAGGACAGGTACATCGGGTACCAGAAGCGGACCGCACGACCGATCCCGGTGATACGCCTGACGCCTGGTCAGTGAAGCGCTCGAACATCACCCCAGCGTGGCACGTACGACCTTGCCGGAAATGTGATATCGCATGTGATACCAGGTTTTTGGCGCACATCGTGCACCGCCACCTGATGCTGATGTGGCGGGAGTGACGGCCTAGAACAGCTCTTTGGCGAGCAGCTCCAACGTCTTGTCGCGCGTGGGCGCCGAAGCCGGGTCTGTGCCACGGCGCGCCGACGCGACGGGGTTGACCATCACTTCGTCGACGCCGAACTCATCGGCCAGCGCACGCACCTGATCGGCCGCCTCGGTCGGCGTCCCGACCACCGCTCGCCGCAACCCGGACTCCACTACCCGCTGCGCCTGCGGGCTCAGTACCTGTCGTTCGGCGTCCTCGACGAGATCGAGCGCAGCCAATGGCTGACCCGTCCGCAGGCGACCCATCATCTGGAGGTTCGGCAGGATCAAAGCCATTGCCTCATCATGGGTTTCGGCCACCACCGCGTTGACCGTCAAGAACGTCACCGGTTCGGAGGCCAGCGTGCCCGGCCGGAATTCTGAGCGATACACCTCAAGTGCCTCGGCGGTGCCCTGCCCTGAGAAGTGATGGGCGAACACGTACGGCAGGCCTTTGGCCGCGGCCAGATGGGCGGAGTACATCGACGACCCCAGCAGCCACAACTTCGGCTCGGTGACCGCCGCGGGCGTCGCCTTGAGTATGTAGTTCTCCCGCATCAGATCCCGCGGAAGCGGCACCCGGACGCCGCGCGCACTCATCAGCGCCACCACATCGTCCAGGTACTCCGGGAACGCCTCGATGTCACGCTCGTCGCGGCCAGCAGCACCGCGCAACGCCAGCGAGGTCACCGGATCGGACCCGGGAGCGCGACCGATGCCGAGGTCGATGCGGCCGGGGTGCGCGGCCTCCAACAGCGCGAACTGCTCCGCGACGGCCAGCGGCGCATGGTTGGGCAACATCACCCCGCCCGAACCCAGCCGGAGCTGCGACGTCTGCGTGGCCAGATGCGCGATCAACACCGGCGGGCTGGTGGCCGCCACCGCAGGCATGTTGTGGTGCTCCGCCAGCCAGTAGCGGGTGTAGCCGAGGCGATCAGCAGTCTGTGCGAGCTGCGTCGTCGCGGCAAGCGCATCGGAAGTCGACTGGTCGGTGCGCACCGGAACGAGGTCTAGAACGGAAAGACGCATTGCTTGGTCAACGCAATCATCTCTGTGAACGTTCCCGGGCCTGCTGGAAGATGTCGTCGAGCATCTGCGGAGTCAGTTTGCCGGTGAACGTGTTCTGCTGACTCGGGTGGTAGCAACCGATGAGCGTGACGTCGCCGACCACAGCCGTCGCACCGTGCCCGAACTGCGGCGCTGGCGTCGGGACCGTGCCCCCAGCGGACCGGATCATCTGCAGCGCAGCCCGCCACGCGAACGCCCCGAGCGCGATGATCACGCGCACGTCGGAACCGGCCAGCCGCCACTCGGCGTCCAGCCACGGCGCGCACGTCGCGCGTTCTGCCGGTGTCGGCGCATTGCCTGGCGGGGCACAGCGCACGGCTGCGGCCACCCGAGTGTCGTTGAGCGCCAGGCCATCCGCGGCGTCCACGCATTCCGGCTGGTTGGCAAGGCCGGCGCGATACAGCGCCGCGAACAGAAAGTCACCTGATCGGTCGCCGGTGAACACGCGACCGGTCCGGTTGCCGCCGTGGGCGGCCGGCGCCAACCCCACGATGACTATCCGCGGCCGCGCGGAGCCCCAACCTGGAATCGGCCGACCCCAGTACGGCTGGTCGGCGAACGACTTGCGCTTGACGACCGCGACCTCTTCGCGCCACTCGACCAGCCGCGGGCACGCGCGGCACACCGATACCTCCGCGTCGAGTGCGTCGACGGTTCCGACCGCCGCCGCCATCGACACGACGTGCGCCGACGTCTCGGCGACCGCGGTCCGCGGAGTGGCCAAATCGCCGGGCCAGCCCGTGCCCGGAGGCACGGGCGAATCGAACATCTCGCCGGTGCGCGGATGAGCCAGCTTCACACGACCACTGTGCATGCACGGCAAAAACGCGTGCCGAGCGACCCCGGCCGCTGTTAGATTCGGCCGCGATACCCCATGACCAACAGCAAACGCGGCCCCCTGTTCCTGATTCTGTTCGCCGCGCTGATGGCAGGCGCCGGAAACGGTATCTCGATCGTCGCGTTCCCCTGGCTTGTCTTGCAGCGCAACGGCTCTGCGCTGGACGCATCGATCGTGGCGATGGCGGGCACCCTGCCGTTGCTCGCCGCCACGCTGATCGCCGGCGCCGCGGTGGACTACCTGGGCCGCAGGCGGGTCTCCATGATCTCCGACGCGCTGTCGGCGTTGTCGGTGGCCGCCGTCCCCGTGCTAGCGCTGACGTTCGGGGCGCACGTCATCAACGTCGCCGTGCTGGCGGCACTGGCCGCGCTGGGCGCCTTCTTCGACCCCTCGGGGATGACTGCCCGCGAGACGATGCTGCCTGAGGCGGCCACCCGCGCCGGCTGGACCCTGGACCACGCGAACAGCGTCTACGAGGCGATCTTCAACCTGGCCTACATCGTCGGACCCGGCATCGGCGGCCTGCTGATCGCGACCCTCGGCGGCATCAACACGATGTGGGTGACCGCGGCGGCGTTCGGGTTGTCGATGGTCGCGATAGCGTTGCTGCGCCTGGAGGGAGCAGGCAAGCCGGACCGCGCGGCGCTGCCCGAAGGAGTGTGGGCCGGCATCGTCGAGGGGCTGAAGTTCGTCTGGAACAACAAGGTGCTGCGGGCCCTGGCCATCGTCGACCTGACGGCCACGGGTCTGTACATGCCCATGGAGTCGGTCCTCTTTCCGAAGTACTTCACGGATCGCAACGAACCGGCGCACCTGGGCTGGGTGTTGATGGCCTTGAGCGTGGGCGGCCTGGTCGGCGCGCTGGGCTATGCGGTGCTGTCGAAGTACTCGCGCAGGCGGACCGTAATGCTGACCGCGGTGCTGACCCTGGGCGTGGCGATGACGATCATCGCGTTCCTGCCGCCGCTGCCCGTGATCCTTGTGCTGTGCGCCGTTGTCGGCCTTGTCTACGGGCCGATCGCGCCGATCTACAACTACGTCATGCAAACCAATGCGCCGCAACATCTTCGAGGGCGCGTCGTCGGGGTGATGGGCTCCTTGGCCTACGCGGCGGGACCGCTGGGGCTGATCCTGGCCGGTCCGCTGGCCGACGCCGCCGGACTGCACGCGACTTTCCTGGCGTTGTCGCTGCCGATGCTGGTGCTGGGTCTGGTCGCGATCTTCATGCCTGCGCTGCGTGAATTGGATCGCCCGACCGCGAAGTAGCCGATCGGCTACGTGCATACACCGCGCCCGGAATATCAGGTTCACCCCGACGGGCCCTGTCCGCGTTCTAGGCTCTCGATGTGGGGTTGACGTGGCCATTGATCGGTCGCTCAGAGGAGATGCGAACCATCGTCGCCGCGATCTCGGAGCCGGGTCTCGCGGGGATCCTGGTGAGCGGACCCGCAGGCGTCGGGAAGAGCCGGATCGTGCGGGAGGGGCTGGCTGAGGTCGCGTCCCACGGCTTCGAGCCGCGCTGGGTGGTCGGCACGATGTCGGCGCGCAAGCTCCCCCTCGGTGCGTTCGCGCCATGGACCGGGTCCGCGATCACCGACCGTCTTCAACTGGTGCGCAGCGTGATCGACTCGGTGACATCCTCGCCACCCGGTACGAAGGTGGCGCTTGGCGTCGACGATGTGCACCTGCTCGACGAGCTGTCGACATTCGTCTTGCACCAGATCGTGCAGCGCGAGGCCGCCAAGGTCGTGCTTACGGTCCGCGAAGGCGAACGTGTTCCCGCCGAGATCTACGAGATCTGGCGGGGCGGCCAGTTCGACCGACTGGACCTGCAACCGCTGTCGGCAGGCGAGATCAGCGAGCTGTTGACCGCAGCGTTGGGCGGGCCGGTGGATCCCGACGCCGCCCGCCGGCTGTGGAAGCTGACGCGCGGAAACGCGCTCTATCTCCGCAACATCGTCGAGCAGGAGATCGCTGACGGCCGGATTCAGCAGCAGCAGCACGGCTATTGGCAGTGGATCGGCGAACCCACCATGCCGAAGGGATTGGTCGAACTGATCGAATCCCGCTTCGGTGGCCTCTCGCAGCCCGTCGGTGAGGTGATCGACGCGCTCGCGGTCGGCGAACCGCTGGAAATGACGACGCTGCGGCGGATCGCGGAGCCCGACGCGATCGAGGAAGCCCATGTGCGCGGTCTGATAACCGTCGACGAACGCGAGGACGGCATGGACGTGAGACTGGCGCATCCGCTGTACGGCGAGGTGCGACGGTCGCGATCACCCGAGACCAGGTTGCGCCGACTGCGCGGACAGGTCGCAACCGAATTGGCGTCGGCCCCCGGCAGCGACGAGATGAGCACAGTGGTGCGCCGCGCCTCGCTGATCCTCGACTCCGATCTGACGCCCGACACCAATCTGGTGCTCAAGGCGGCGGGGGGCGCCGTGTGGGCGGGAGATCTGCGGTTGGCCGACCGGCTCGCGAAGGCGGCGATTCGCGCAGGCGGCTCGCCGCGCGCGAGTTTCCTTCGCGCACACGCGTTGTCGTGGTTCCCCGCCGGCCAGGAGGCCGAGGCCGTGCTGGCGGATTTGGCCGATACAGAGCTCAGCGACGACGACCGCGGTCGGCTCGCTCACCAACGCGCCCTCAACATGTTGTGGGCTGTCGGTGATGCCGCACGTGCAAAAGAGATCATCGATGACGCCGCGCGTGGCACGTCGCCCCGGATGTGGATCGACGCCTTCCTCACCGTGTACTGGTTTGCACTGGACCAGCCGCAAGAAGCGCTCAAGGCGTCGAAAAGCCTCGTGCTGGAGGAGCTGCCGGCCGTCGCGGGCGCCGAGACCGCGTGGGCGCTTGCGGAGATGCTCGCGGATGCGGGACACACCGCCGAGGCGGTGGCCGTCGTCAACACCGGGCACGCTGTTGCATCCCGGTTCTTCGACTCCCCGCAGATGCGATTCAACATCGCCGACGCGCACGTCACCGCCTTGCTGCTGGCGGGCCAGATCGACGACGGGCTCGAGGTGGCACAACGCGTGCGCGAGCAGGGCGCCGAGATGCCCGGGGCCGCCCAGTTGGTCGGTACCGCGATCGCCGGTCGGGCCGCGCTCTTCGCGGGCCGACTCGACGAGGCGTGTGCGCGTCTGGGCAACGCAGCACCGGCGTTGTCCGCGTCGGGAAATGCGATGGGCTGGGGATACCGCTACCACATTCCATACGCCACAGCGCTGGCTATGCGGGGTGCGACGGACGAGGCGGCGGCGGTGCTCGCCGCGCTCGCAAAAACCCGGCGGCCGTTCCGCCAGTTGGATTACGAGCAAAGCGTGGCACGCGGATGGCTGGTCGCTGGGCAGGGCGCCCTCACCGAGGCGGTCACCACGATGTTGTCGGCCGCCAAAACCGCTGCCGCCAAAGAACAATTCGCCGCGGAGGTGCTATGCCTGCAGACGGCCGTCCAGTTCGGTGATCACTCGGGCGCCGCGCGGTTGAGCGAGCTGACATCGATCGCCGAGGGCCCGCGCGCGACACTGGCAGCCCGATTCGCGGCCGCACTCGCAGACTCCGACGCACCGGCATTGGAGGAGGTATCCGCCGATTTCGAGCAGATGGGCGACCTCGTCGCCGCGGTGGACGCTGCAGCCCACGCCTGCACTGCGTTCCGCAGCAAGGAGCTACGTGGCTCAGCGTTGGGCTGCTCCAGGCGTGCAGAGGTGTTGGCGGAGCGATGTGGCGGGATCAGCACGCCTGCGCTGCGCCAGGTCAGCGAACCGTTGCCGCTGACCGCTCGCGAGCGCGAAATCGTCCGCCTCCTCGGGTCCGGATATTCCACCCGAGAGGTCGCTGAGCGGCTATGTGTCTCGGGGCGCACCGTCGAAGGCCACGTCTACCGGGCGATGGCCAAGACGGGGGCGGCCACTCGCGAGGAACTGATCAGGATGGTGTTCCCCGATCGGTAAGCCACGGAGCGACTCGTAGCATCGACGTATGAGCGCGGAGGCTTTGGCGAGTCTGATCGCCGAGTTGCCTGAGGGCGTGGTGGTCACCGATCCGGACATCGTGGCGTCGTATCGACAGGACCGGGCTGCGGATCCCAGTGGGGGTACGCCGCTGGCGGTGGTGCGGCCGCGTCGCACCGAGGAGGTGTCGACGGTGATGCGCTGGGCGACCGCTCACAAGATTGCGGTCGTGCCGCGTGGCATGGGCACAGGGTTGTCCGGTGGGGCGACAGCGCTCAACGGCGGGATCGTGCTGTCCACGGAGAAGATGCGTGACATCGCGGTGGATCCGGTGACCCGCACCGCCGTCGCCCAGCCCGGGTTGCTCAATGCCGAGGTCAAAAAGACGGTCGCCGAGTACGGCTTGTGGTATCTCCCGGACCCGTCGTCGTTCGAGATCTGCAGCATCGGCGGCAACATCGCCACCATCGCCGGCGGGTTGTGCTGCGTGAAATACGGCGTGACCACCGATTACGTGCTCGGGCTGCAGGTGGTGCTGGCCGACGGGACGGTGGTGCGCCTTGGCGGGCCGCGGCTCAAGGACGTCGCCGGGTTGTCGCTGACCAAGCTGTTCGTCGGCAGCGAGGGCACGCTGGGGGTGATCACCGAGGTGACGTTGCGGCTGCTGCCCCCCAGCACGTCGCGTGCACGGTGGTGGCCACGTTCGACTCGGTCGAGGCCGCCGCCAACGCCGTCGTGACCATCACCGGCAAGATCCGGCCGTCGATGCTGGAGTTCATGGACGCCGCGTCGATCAACGCCGTCGAGGACAAGCTGCGCATGGGCCTGGATCGCAGCGCGGCGGCGATGATGGTGGCGGCCACCGACGACCGCGGACCCTCGGGCGTCGAGGACGCCGAGTTCATGGCCACCGTGTTCACCGAACACGGCGCCAAGGAAGTGTTTTCGACCTCCGACCCGCAGGAGGGTGAGGCGTTCGTGGCCGCGCGCCGGTTCGCGATCCCCGCCGTGGAGGCCAAGGGTTCACTGCTGCTCGAGGACGTCGGCGTGCCACTGCCCGCACTCGCCGATCTGGTCAGCGGGGTGGCCAAGATCGCGGCGAACAACGACGTGATGATCTCGGTGATCGCGCATGCCGGCGACGGCAACACCCACCCGCTGATCGTCTACGACCCCACCGATGCCGCGATGGCCGAGCGCGCCCAGAAGGCGTTCGGCGAAATCATGGATCTGGCCGTCGGGCTGGGCGGCACCATCACCGGCGAACACGGCGTCGGCCGGCTCAAACGACCCTGGCTTGCGGGCCAACTCGGATCAGAAGCGATGGAGCTCAACCAGCGCATCAAACGCGCGCTCGACCCCGACGGCATCCTCAACCCCGGCGCAGCCATCTGAGTTGTGCGTTCGGGAGCACTGACCGCTCCTCGCCGCACACAAATCGCTCAATCTGGCGCATGCTATTGACACCTCCTGGCGCCCTGTCGTAGCAATGAGACATGACAGCTACTCTGTCTCACAGCTCGCCGGCCCGGTTCCAGCTCGCCACCGCCGTCACATGGGCCGAACCGTGGCCGATGTACAAGGCGCTTCGCGACCGCGACCCAGTGCACCGGGTCGTCCCCGAGGACAAGCCCGACCATGACTACTACGTGATGTCCCGGCACGCCGACGTCTGGGCCGCGGCCCGCGACCACGAGACGTTCTCCTCCGCGCAGGGCCTGACCATCAACTACGGCGAGCTCGATCTCATCGGCCTTGCCGACAATCCGCCGATGGTCATGCAGGACCCGCCGGTGCATACCGAGTTTCGCAAGTTGGTGTCCCGAGGCTTCACTCCGCGACAGGTCGAGGCCGTCGAACCGAAGGTCCGTGAATACGTCGTCGAGCGCATCGAGCGCATCCGGGCCAACGGCGGCGCCGACATCGTCACCGAACTCTTCAAGCCGCTGCCGTCGATGGTCGTGGCGCATTACCTCGGGGTGCCCGAGGAGGACCGCAGCAAGTTCGACGGGTGGACCGAGGCGATCGTCGCGGCGAACACCGTCGAGGGCGGTGTCGCTGGGGCGTTGGGGACGCTCGGCGACGCGCTGGGCGAGATGATGGCGTACTTCACCGCGCTGATCGAACGCCGCCGCGTCGAGCCGGAGGACGACACCGTGTCACACCTGGTGGCCGCGGGCGTCGGCGCCGACGGGGACATCGCGGGCGTGCTGTCGATCCTGGCCTTCACGTTCACGATGGTCACCGGCGGCAACGACACCACCACCGGCATGCTCGGCGGCTCTGTTCAATTGCTTCATCAGCGGCCCGACCAGCGCAAGCTGCTGGCCGAAAACCCTGACCTGATCCCCGATGCGGTCGACGAGTTCCTTCGGCTGACCACCCCGGCGCAGATGCTCGGCCGCACCGTGACTCGCGATGTGACGGTCGGCGACACCACCATCCCGGAAGGCCGCCGCGTCATGTTCCTCTACGGCTCGGCCAATCGTGACGAACGTCAGTACGGCGACGACGCGGGCGAACTCGACGTGACGCGCAAGCCGCGCAACATCCTGACGTTCAGCCACGGTGCGCACCACTGCCTCGGCGCAGCGGCGGCCCGGATGCAATCTCGCGTCGCCCTTACCGAGCTGATGACGCGAATTCCTGACTTTGAGGTCGACGAGTCCGGAATCGTCTGGGCCGGCGGCAGTTACGTGCGACGGCCGTTGTCGGTTCCGTTCAAGGTGAAGGCATAATGCCCGGGGACTGGCTTGCCGCGCGGCGCACCGAGGTGGCCGCCGATCGGATCCTTGACGCGGCGGGTGAGCTGTTCACCAAAAAGGAGGCGGCGACGGTCGGCATGCACGAAATCGCCTCGGCCGCAGGCTGTTCACGAGCGACGCTGTATCGGTACTTCGAGAACCGGGAAGCGCTGTACACCGCGTACGTGCACCGTGAGAGCTACCGGCTCTACCGCGAGATGATTGAGCAGATCAATTCCGTGACAGATCCGCGTGAGCGCCTCATCGAGGGCATGCTCGCGTCGCTGCGCAACGTCCGCGAAAGCCCCGCTCTCGCATCGTGGTTCGCCACCGCACAGCGGCCGATCGGTGCGGAGATGGCCGAGCAGTCCGAGGTGATCAAGGCGCTGACGGAGGCGTTCGTCGTCTCGCTGGGACCCGACGATCCCGAACTGGTGTCGCACCGGGCCCGCTGGCTGGTGCGGGTGATGACCTCACTGTTCCTGTTCCCCGGCCACAACGATGCCGACGAGCGGGTGATGCTCGAGGATTTCGTGGTGCCGATCGTGCTACCGAGCCGTCAGGCCACCCAATAGGCTTGCGCCTTAATCGATTTGCGCGGGATCTTGAAGTCGTCGCGGAAGATCTTGGCCACCGCCCGGGTGGTTCGGTTGTCGCATGCCACCCAGCCGAAGTGGTCGCCTGCCTCGAACGCCGATGAGCTGACCGCCTCCACAAGCGCCTCCCCGCTGTTCTTGCGGTCCACCCACACCACGTGGGCGCTGCGCGCCACAGGCAACTGCTTGTCGTCGTCGTGCCCGGCTTCCAGAAACAGCTGGTCACACCCGTAACCGGTCAGTGGCCGGGCTCCGATGCGCTCGAAGCTCATGTTAACCTGACTTTGTCGGGCTGCGGCCCTAGTCCGATCGGACGCGGGTGAACCGGTGCAACAGCCAGGCCACCGGCACCGTCACCACGAACGTTGCCAAAAACCAGGCGAGGGCGTTGCCGGTATAGATGG
>Ga0134128_10001531_pt1 | contig 29566 bp, 22 predicted proteins | sample KB31754_FD_96462 | JGI IMG/M metagenome (GOLD analysis project Ga0134128, IMG submission 96462) | Terrestrial soil microbial communities with excess Nitrogen fertilizer from Kellogg Biological Station, Michigan, USA - KB3-175-4 | ecosystem: Environmental > Terrestrial > Soil > Unclassified ... | reverse complement strand
GGTCATATTGTTACATGCCCCCGGCGGCAGCCTCGTAACACAATTACCCAACCGCGTGCAGGATTGGCTCCTGGCCCACCTCGCCGCCGCAGCCTGAGGCGGAAAAGTGCAAAAGTCGAGGTTACAATGTTACACCGTTTCGCGCGCAACAAGTGTAACATCGGCATCCGACTCTAGCAGTAACCTATTGTCTATTCAGTATTTGCAGTCAGACTCATTGATGAGCTCGATGTTACAGTGTGTAATATGTGTAATATCTACATGTGTCAATATGAATGCCTGACGGCCGACTATGCCGACAGTAAATGCTTTCGCTATTAATGGATTACATGGTGCACATCGAAACCGCGCGTTAAACAACACGTCTCGCGCCACAACACGATTGTCCTCGCAGTATGATGCCTCGGCCATCAGGAGATGCTTCAAATGAAATTGCACTTTGCCTCTTCCTTGCTTCTCGCGCTGCTCCTCCCATCCCAAGCATTCGCCACAGGTGACGATCACCTCTACCACCTCGGCCCCGACTCGCTCCCGCAGGAGGGAGTTCCCAAATGCAAACTCGTCGGCCCGGCGACCTTGCCCAGCAAAGTCTTTCCCGGCACATCGCATACCTATTGGGTTTACGTCCCTGCGCAATATGACCCCGCCCATCCCGCGGCGCTGATGATTTTCAATGATGGCCAAGCCATGATGGCCCCCAACGGCGATGTGCGCGCCCCCAACGTGCTCGACAACCTGATCTACCGCCGCGAGATTCCGGTCATCATCGCGGTCTTCATCAACCCGGGCCGGCGTCCCGATCAGCCCGAGCCGACCCTCCGCGACTGGGGCGATCGCAACACGAATCGTCCCGCCGAATACAACACGCCCGATGACAAATACGCCCGCGTGATCGTCGATGAGCTGATGCCGGTGATCATCAAGCAATATGCCATCTCACCCGATCCCGACATGCATGCAATCGGCGGCGCCAGCTCCGGCGCGATCGCCGCCTTCGCGGTGGCCTGGGAACGGCCCAACCAATTCCACAAGGTCATCAGCATTGTCGGCAGCTTCGTCAATCTCCGCGGCGGGCAAGTCTACCCCGAGCGCATCCTCGCCAGCGAGAAAAAGCCCATCCGCATCTTTTTGCAGGATGGTGTCAACGACAACCGCGCCCTGCGCGGCGGCCGTTACAACGCCGACCGCGACTGGCATTACCAGAATGTCCGCCTCGCCGATGCGCTCACCAAAAAAGGCTACGACGTCAACTACACCTGGGGCATCGGAGTCCATGGCCAAAAGCAGGGCGGCGCGATCCTGCCCGAAATGATGCGCTGGCTCTGGCGCGATTATCCGCGCTCGTACGATGCGCACGACATGATCGAGCGATCATTCCGCGACCCGACCACCCAGCCGGCGGAGGTGGGGAAATAGACATCGAATAGTCCGTCGAAGTGAGATTGAAAGCGTGATGACAATCGTTTTCACAGTCCGACGTATCTCCCGGTGAGCGCCAGCACGAGCATGGACGCGCCAGAAGCAAGAAAGCCGATCGCTTCCCAACGGCCCTGGGGGACAGTCAGCAAACCGGAACCAGCAAAAATGAAAAAAGCCCCAAGGAGTGCCGCGAGCACGCGAAAGAACGGGCGCGCATCAGCATTGCGCCGCGCTTTCATCGGCTTGCTCCAAGGCGCAGCACATAAATCCGATCCAGCGCAATGTCGCTGTCGTTAGGCCAGAGGCGATATTCGAGAATGCGCGACTGCCGTAGATTGGCAACCACCGGCACATCGGTCCATTGCTTTGCCTGAAACTCGCGCCCGGTTGGATGTGCGCTGGCGGCGGTCTTTCCGCGAATACAAACGTCCAGGAAACAGATCTGTCGATCGCTCTGTGATGCAGGCATTGTCAGATCCTGAACGCGGTATACGACCAAATATCGCCCGGCCGGCAGATTATCCGAAATCCCGTACAGCATGATGCCGTGACCATTGCCCGCGACTGCCTGGCTCGAAAAGCTTCCGCTCATCGCCTGCGGGGCCCCGGCATGCCGCTTCATTTCAGTCGCATCGTGATACTGAACAAGCGTCACTTCTTTGGCGTTACCGATCGCTTCGGGGTATTTCGATTTAATCTCCGCCACGATTTGCTCAGCCTCGGGCGCATGCGCCTTGTTCTGTACGATCAGATCGGCGGATTTGACGCCGGGAGAATTCGGTGCAATCGAAGAATTCTCGGCCGCCGCACGAGGCTTCGGTCCCGCAGCCGATTTCTCCAATGGCGCAACGACCTTCGAGGTATCGGGCACAATGTCCCACTGCTTGGCGAGCGAAGACATCTCCTGATCGGCCTTCAATGCCATCTCTGAAAACTTGATCAGGTTCAGTTGAAGCTGGCCGCGCAGTTGTTGCTTTCTGATCTCGTCGCCGTCGGCGTCACTTTGATTGGCCAGGCGCGCCGCATCGCTCACGTTCTGAGCGCAATCCTGAATCTGCCCGGCAGCCTTGGAAAACTGCGCCAGATTTGATTCGTTGTCCTGCGATTCCTTGAGCAGCAATGGCTGATGGACCAGCGCGCCAGCCAGACGATCCCGTGCCGACGTGCAAGTTTCTTTCAGTCGCTTAAACGCGGAAGCTTGATCGCCATCGACTGCCTCGCTGGTATCCTCGGCGGCGCGCTCGATCGTTCGCATAAAATCGAAAGCTGCCCGCGCAAATTCAGTGCGCTGCCGCTGCGCTTCATCGGCATGCATCGGTGTTTGCGGTTCGAAAACATAAAGGGGCTTGTGTATCAGTTCTCGGCTGGCTAATGCGCGCACTGCGATTTTGCACCACAGTGCTGATTGCTCGCGTTCAAGCTGGCGCTTTCGAGCCAGAAGTTGATCGGCGTGATTTCCTATCGCTGCCGCCTCGGCCTCGGCGCGCTGCTGATTGTCGGCATTGGCTCGATAGATGTAATCGAGCTGCGGCGGGCGCTGCGGTTTTGGAGATGGGTTGATGTAAACGCTCTTGCGCGTCGGGTGATAAAAGAAGCTCTCGGCGGTGCGCCCGTAAAACTGGTTCCATGGCACGGGCCCGCCGCCGTTGCGATCCATCAGCTCATTGCCCTTGCGATAATTCTCCGCTTCCTTCTTTTTGACCGACTGCTGATACCCCGAAACGTGGATCGCCTTGTCGATCGCGTTCAGCGATGTCTCCACTCCCGACAGTTCGACGGTGAGGAATACCAGCCGCTGGTCCACCTCGTCCCATCCCGCCGGAAGCTCGGTTGCAGGCAAAGCCGCTGGAGGCGCAGTTGGTTTGGTTGTCTGCGCCGCCACGTCGGCTACGCAAGTCGTGAATGCAATACCACCTGTCAGAAAACAGAGGACGCTCAGGAACAGAAAACGAGCCCACGGATGACGCATGGCGGCCCCTTTCGCCGAAAAACCCAGGAGAGTTCGGCGAAAGTATAGGAAACGGAACGGAGACACACCAGCAATTTTCCGCCTTTGCCGAATGAGGCCGATTTGTGCTGAACTATGTTGCCGGTTGGTCGAGGAACCTGCGAACCAGCCCGCGCGGGCGAGCAAATCATGGCGCGCTTTACGATGATCGCAAAAGTCTCGGCGTTAATCCTTGTCGTCGGCTGATTTTTTCTCTTCGTTGAGAATTTTGCCGGCCGGATCGACCTGCAATTCCATGCGATGCGAGCCGCTCGTGATGTTCACCTCATGGTAAGCAACTGCGTCGTTTTTCGTGACTTCCTCAGCCGATGTGATTTTCGCATCAGCGTACTTCTCATGGATCGCACGCGTCACCGCCCCCGGAAGGTTTCGAACTTCGACGATGCGGTCGATTGCAATCAGCTTGCCCTGCGGAGTTGATTCGGCTTCGTAGCTGCCGCCGCGCGCGGAAAAGGCCACTTCAACGATCTCCTGACCATTTTCCCGTTCGGTAGAAGCTTTCTTCACTGCCATGTCCGGGAACTTCGCGTGCAGCGTATCCATCACGGCCTGAGGCACTTGATCAGGCGGGAGGTTCTGTTCTTTGTTGTGCGAAGCGCAGCCAATCATCGAAGTGCACACCAGAATGCCCGCCACCCGCCGCACGATGTTGCTTGACATGGTTTGCTCCTTTCTCTCGAACTTTGGTTTGCCCGCTGACGCAGCAGGGCGGTTATGTCATATCAAAGGAACATGACGTGAGGATGACGCTTAAGGATTTGCTTTTCGGCGCGGTTTAAATTTCTGCCCCATCCATTTGGCCGCATGCCAGCCGCTCGATCGCCAGGGGAGGCGATAGCATTCGCCGATCTGCACCAATCTAAATTTTTCTGCTTCAGCCCTAACCACATTGGCGGCGCGTTCGTGAAGCCATTGATGCTCGTGGCCGATTTCGGGGAGAACGCGCTGGTCGCTCGAAAATGACCGCTTGGTGACTGCCTCGCGATGTTTCAGATAAAGCGCCTTCACATCGGGCGGCGGATTATCTGGCTTCGGAGCACCTCGGCCGCTTAATCGATAGTACAGAGGGGTCGTCACCTGTCTTTCGCCGGGCGCTTCCGTGGCGAACGCAATTGTCGCAACGCCCTTAAATCCCGTTCGCCTCACGATCAGACTGGCTCGATCGCCAACCACTCGGTTCAAAAACAAGACCTGGGTCCAGGCTCCGTCTATTGCAATGTCCGGGCAATGCCCATTCGCGGCAATTTCGAACCCAAGCTCTTTCAGCGCGGGAACCATTTGCGCGATGAGCCAGGCTTCCGGCCCCGGGATATCCTGATCGAAAGAAGTCCGCAAACTCGGCTGAACGCGGATAAACCGACGCCGGAATTCCAACGTCTTCTTGAGCCAGGTTACGAGCACCACGCCCATCGCTACCTCAGCGATGTGCGCCAGAAAGACTAGCCAGTAGTCCGACAAAAAGTTCATTGTTTGTCGAATATTAATCGCATGCGAATGTTCCTCAACACACCTGCTGGCGGTAAAACTCTCAAAAGCATTGAGAGTCTTGGATTGTCCTCGACCTTGACGAAGATGGGCGAGATCCCCTTTGGATCGGTCGTCGATTTAACGGCTATCCTTGAACACCGCCGCGACACCCAGAATCACTCCTCTTTGCGTTATGATGCTTGATGTCTGGGCGACATCATGGATCTCCCGCCGGTACAGACTGAAGTTCCACCTGCTTCAAAATGGCTGCGCCGCGCAATTGGAGCGCGATTTGTGCTGCTGGGCTTGTACCTTCTTCTGACTTTCGCCTGGTATTACGCGTTCATGGCGACGACCAGCTCTGGGGGCGGCGTTACCAGCGGCCAGAATGCTGCCTTAACGCTTCGCAATTTTTTGATCGCCACAATGATCCTACTGGGTGTGCAGGGGCTGCTGTTGCTTGGGGCGCCGCAATTACATTGGCCGCGCCCGAGGCGCAGACGATCCATCTTTGTCTCGCTGGCCATCGGGTCGGCCATCGCGTTGCTGCTGTCGCTGGGCATTTACCTGGCGATGAACTCTCTGTATCGCTTGATTCAAGACCCGGCTTCGTTTCACGTGAACGTTTCGATTGGGTCTTCAAACCCAGCCCCGGCTACCGCGCCGTCGCCGCCGGCTGCTTCAGATGTTCCGTGGCTGCAAATCGGAATCCTTGTTGTCGGCTGGGTCTTCTGGTTTCTGATCTTCACGCTGGTCGGCGCGGCCGAGTGGCGCCGGCGATTTGCCGGGATGTATCGCGCGCTGGTCGCGGGCACGATCCTGGAATTGCTGATCACCATTCCCATCGATGTGCAGGTCCGCAAGCGCACCAACTGCTACTGCGGCGAAGGGACATTGCTTTCATTGATCATCGGCCTGACGGCCATCCTGTGGACCTTTGGCCCAGGCGTGGCAATTCTGTTCCTGATTCGACGCAATCAACTGACATCAACGGCGGGGCGGTGTCTGAAATGTCATTACGATCTTCGCGGCCTGGAAAGCAGCCGGTGCCCGGAGTGTGGAACACCTTTTAAGCGTGTCGTGGAGATGAGCGTGAGCGGTTGAACTCAAGAAATTTGCGCGCAAAAAGAGACCGGTGCTCGCCGTAACACCGGTCTCTCGAACAGGCTGCCCGACCTTTAAGGTCGGAGACCCACAGCCTTAACTTCACTTATCGGATCATTTGTCATCTAAACTTGATAAACGGCTGCCGACGACCCCAAGAAGCGAGCCTTTTTGATCTTTGAAAAGCCGCTTTTGTTAACCAAATGGCAACTTCACTCCAATTGTTTGACAGCGCCCAAGACCGCCATTATTGTCCCTCTACAGTTTGAAGTTGCCCTTAAGAGGGTCCGACTTTGGCTGCGACCGTCGTCATTCCCGCACGCTTAGGATCGACTCGCTTCCCAGCCAAGATTCTCGCCGCAACGACTGGCACTCCGCTCGTACAGCACGTGGTCGAGCAGGTTCGCCAATGCGTGCGCGTGCGGGAAGTGCTGGTGGCGGTTGATGATCCGCGCATTGTAGACATGCTGCGCCCCTGGGGGACGCGATGCGTGATGACCTCGGCTGCGCACCAGAGCGGCACCGATCGCATCGCTGAAGTGGCGCGATCGCTGGAGGATTCGATCATCGTTAATGTGCAGGCGGATGAGCCGGAGATTGAGCCGGAAGTGGTGGATGGCCTGATCGAAAAGCTTGAAACCAGCAGGGATTGCGACATGGCGACGGCCGCCACGCCCTTTCCGGCGGGGGCCAATCCGGCCGACCCGAATCTGGTCAAAGTGGTGATGGGACTGGAGGACCGGGCGATCTATTTTTCGCGCTCGCAGATTCCCTTTGTCCGCGACGCGACCGAGGCAGCGCCGGCGTCGTATTATCTTCATCTGGGCATTTATGCCTATCGACGCGAGTTTCTGCTGGAATTTGCGGGTTGGAAGCCGACGCCGCTGGAGCAGACTGAAAAGCTCGAGCAGTTGCGCGTGCTGGAACATGGACGGTCGATTTCGGTGCTGAAAGTGAGGCGGGCGACGCACGGCATCGACACGCAGGAGCAATACGCCCAGTTCGTGTATCGGTGGAACTGCAAGAGGATGGCACAAGGCGGCAAGAACAGCCCGGAGCGCGCGGGATGACGCACTCGGGTCCGGAGGCGAGCCATTGAAAGACGATGAAACTATGAACGGTGACGATCTGCTGGCCCGCATCGGCCAGACAACCGAAGAAACCGAATTCTACACCCCGATGCCTACCGGCTATCGCAAGGGACACCATAAATATGTGATGGTGGTCGGCACCGTCATGAGCGGGCTGGGCAAAGGGATCTTCTCCTCATCCCTGGCCAAGCTGCTGCAGGATAAAGGTCTGCGGGTTGCGCCGATCAAGATGGAGGGATACCTCAACATCGATTCGGGCACGCTCAATCCCTATCGCCATGGCGAAGTGTTCGTGCTGGACGACGGCATGGAAACCGACATGGACCTGGGCACCTACGAGCGCCTGCTCGACCAGGACCTGTCGGCGGCCAATTTTACAACCAATGGGCAGATCCTGTCAGCGGTGCTCAAGAAGGAACGCGAAGGCGGTTATCTGGGGCGCGATGTGCAGGTCATTCCGCACGTCGTTGGTGAAATTAAGCTCAAGCTCCGCGAACTGGCTGTTAAGAGCAACGCGGATGTGATCTTCGTCGAAGTCGGCGGCACCGTCGGTGACTATGAAAACGCCTTCTATCTCGAAGCCTGCCGACAGATGGCTTACGAAGAGGGCGAATCTTCGGTGCTCTTCGTTGCCCTGACGTATATCTTGGAACCAGGTACCTTGGGCGAGCAGAAATCGAAGGCCGCCCAGCTCGGCATCAAGCGGCTGATGGAAGTGGGCATCATGCCCAGCATCATCGCCTGTCGCGCGGCACATCCGGTGAAGGAAAAAGTCCGCGAGAAGATTTCGATGTATACCAACGTGCCGATGCGGCGCGTTTTCTCGATGCATGATGTCGAGAGCATTTACCTGATTCCTGAGTCGCTTCGCGAAGCGGGCATGGATCGCGAGGTGTTGACGATGCTTGGCCTGCACGAGCGCGTCGATCAAAAGATGGAAGACCAGGCCCGCCTGAAATGGCGCTGGTTTGTCGATCACATCGGCAAGAGTAACCGGCAGATCACGATTGGAGTGACCGGTAAATACACGTCACTGCGCGATGCATATGCCAGCATCATCAAAGCTTCCGAGCACTGTGCGGTGCATTTAGGTGCTGACATCAAGCTCAAATGGATCGACAGCTCGCTCATTGACGGCACCACGCCCAATGGCGATTCCACCGGATCGAGCGATGCAGAAACCGAATTGGCCGATTGTGACGGCATCATCGTGCCCGGCGGGTTTGGTGTACGCGGAACCGAAGGCAAGATCGAGTGCATCCGCTACGCGCGCGAAAACAAGATGCCTTACCTGGGCCTGTGTCTGGGATTCCAGATGGCGGTGATCGAATATGCCCGGAATGTCTGCGGCATCTCTGACGCCAACAGCACCGAATTTGATCCGCGTTGCAAATCGCCCGTGATCGACATTCTTCCCGAGCAGAAGAAGATCGAAGGCCTTGGTGGAAACATGCGCCTCGGCGGGAAAGATATCGAGCTGAAGCGAGGGAGCCTGATCGCGCGGCTCTTTAATAACGCGAGCCGAATCCGCTTGCGCTTCCGTCATCGATATGAAGTCGATCCGAAGTACATCAAGACGCTCGAAGACAACGGCCTGATCTTCAGCGGCAAGGCCCCTGGCCATCCGATCATGCAGGTGTTGGAATTGCCGCAGGATGTGCATCCTTATTTTCTGGGGACGCAGGCCCATCCAGAATTGACCAGTCGGCCCCTGCGTCCGCAACCCATGTTCCTCGGATTCATGAAGGCGGCTTTGCAATATGCCGAGCAGAAGATGGATCGTCGGAATGCGAAAGCCGGCGCGCCGGTATGAGGATCCCCAAGTGCGCCCTAAGAACATTGGGCGCTATGAGCCAAGTTTAGCCGCGACGCGATAGCGGAGCGCTTTCTGCGGATGCGAGAAAAGCGCTCCGCTAGCGCGTCGCGGCTAAACTTGGCTGATACGCTTAATTCCTATCCGCAGGGCAATCCTCCGAGCTTTTCCCCGCGAAAAACGTATGATTGATGTATGAGCTTCGTCACGCGCTACCTTGAGCCGGCGATGGTCGAGCGGCTCAACCAACTGCAATTGTCGGCGCGAAGCGTGGTCGAAGGCAGCATCACCGGGCAGCACCGCAGTCCGGTCAAAGGGGCCAGCGTCGAATTCCGCCAGCATCGTTTTTATACGCCCGGCGATGAGCCGCGTCGATTGGATTGGCGCGTTCTGGGGCGCACCGATCGGCCCTACATTAAGGAATATGACGAGGAAACCAATCTTCGCTGTGTCCTGATGCTCGATTGCAGCGGATCGATGGCTTACGCCGGCGCAAATCAAACCGATCGCGCTCGTAATGAATCAAAATTTGATTATGCCGCGAAGTTGGTCGCGGCTCTGTCGTATTTGATGCTGGGTCAAACTGAAAGCGTCGGCATGGCGCTGTGCGCAGCAAACATCGAGCAGTGGGTCCCACCGAAGGGCGGCACGCTCCAGCTCTCCCGACTGATCGACGTTTTGGAGCGAGCGGTGCCGCGCGGAAAAGAAAATTTGGGCCGAGCCATGCAGCAGACGGCCGATCGGTTGGGCCGGCGTTCGCTCGTGATCGTGATTACCGATGCCTTTGCGCCGATCACATCGCTGCGTCAGGGATTGGCGCGCCTGCGTCACGACCTGCACGAGACGATCATTCTTCGCGTGCTGCATCCGGATGAAACCGATTTCCCTTTTCAGACCTGGTCGCGCTTCCGCGGATTGGAAGGGGAGAAGCCGGAGATTCTCGAGCCGGCGATGATGCGAATAGAGTATCTTGAGAATTTTGGCCGCCATGCCCAATCGCTGCGCGATGTTAGCCGGGCCCTGGGCGTGGAATTTCATTCGTTTTCGACCGATCAGCCTTTGATCGATTCCGTGACTTCGTTTTTGCAACGCCGCGCTTGATTTACCGAAGCGCGCGATGACTTCCGCTATGTTTCTGAATGCGATGATGCTCGTGGGGATCTCCGGCGCGATGCTGCCGCTGGTGCTGCATCTGCTGAGCCGCGCGCGGCACCGCGACGTCGAGTGGGGGGCGATGATGTTCCTGCAATCGCCCAGCGGCCGACGCTACAGTAGTTGGAAGCTGCGGCAATTTCTTTTGCTTCTGATCCGCATGGCAACGGTCGCGCTCCTGGCGATTGCGCTGGCTCGGCCCATCATCCTTGGAAAGATGGCCAAAGCCTCGCCCGGCGGACGCGTCACGGCGGCGCTCCTTCTGGACTGCTCGGGAAGCATGGCCTATGACGAAAATGGCCGCACGCGATTTCAGATGGCGCAGGCAGCCGCCCGGCAGGTGCTTCGCGGGCTCCAGCCGGGCGATCGCGTGAGCCTGATTCTAATGGGCATCACGCAGAGCGATGCGGACCTCGAGCCGACGGGCGACCTTCGCGCGGTCGAAAGCCGAATCGATGACGCAAAGATTATTCCGGCGCGAGCGAATCTTCGCGATTCACTGAGCCGGGCGGCGGACGTTCTGGATCGTTTCGACCGCACCAATCGTGACATCTATGTGATCTGCGATCACCAAGCTTTAAGTTGGCGCGAGATTAATGATCGCTTCCGCGCCGATTGGCAAAAGCGTCTTGCGGAGCCGGGCGATGGGCCGGCGGGCGATCGCGCGACCCGCATGTTTGTCGTGCCGGTGGGAAGTCAGGATGCCAATAACGTGGCGGTGACGGATGTCCGCATCGCGGAGATGCCGGCCATTTTCTATCGCAGGTCGGATGGAAGCCCCGCGCCGATCGACGTGGAAGTGACGATTCATAATTATGGCGCAGCGCCGCGAGTGGGATTGCCGCTGACCGTTCAAGCTGGTGATTTTCACTCGGCCGAGCGGAAGGTGAACGTGCCTGCGGGCAAATCGACGACGGTGACATTTCCAGTGACGTTTGCGAATGTCGGCGCTTACGTCGTGTCGGCCAGGATTCGCAGCGCGGGGTACGTCGAAGACGATCATCTCGAAGCCGTGGTGGATGTGATCGATCCGGTTCATGTTCTGGTGCTTAGCGGCGACGAGCGATCCGGTGCCCTCCGCAGCGAATCCGATTTTCTCCGCTTTGCGTTGGCTCCGCACTCGGCCATCGAAGCGACAAGCCAGGCCAAAGTCTCCGATCGAGATCCATTCAACGTCACGGTGATGCCGGCCGAGAAATGGGCTGATGCCGATCTTGAGCGATATCAGGTTGTGGTGCTGGCCAACATTGAGCGCTTCTCGCCGAGTCAGGCTCGCGCGATCGAGCGATATGTTTATGGTGGTGGGCAATTGTTCATCGCGCCCGGCAGCTTGTCGCGTTATGACGATTACAATTCGATGCTGTATCGCGACGGCGCGGGAATCTTGCCGGCCGAGCTGGATGCGCCGACACCTTCAGATGGCTCGGAATCGACGTTGCTGTTGAGCTGGGACACTGGTCACCCGATTTTTGGATTTCTTCGCGGCCAATATGAATCGCCAGCCGCCAGCATCGCTCGATATTTTCCAGCACATCCGCGGCCCGTCGATGCAAGCGCCATCGCCTGGTATTTAACAGGCGATCCATTTTTGATTGAGGGCAAATCGGAGCGCGGACGCGTGCTGCTGATGACCACCGCACTCGATGCCGACTGGAGCACGCTGCCCCTCTCCAATTTTTATCTTCCTTTCGTGCAATCGACTGTGCGGTATCTGGCGGGCGGAAATTCCGTCCAAAGCAATCTCGCGCCGGGGCAGGCGATTCATATGATGCTTGCCGATTCCGATTCGCCCGCGGCTATGACGCTGCTGCGCCCCGATGGCCGCTCGGAAAAGCTTTCTGCATTTCGATTGGCTCAGCAGCCGGAGCTGCGCTTCACCGATACCGATCTGCCCGGCGAATACCAGGTGAAAATCGAGCAGCCTGGAAAACCAGCAGTGTCTCGCTTGTTCATGGTCCGGCCCTCGCGCGAAGAGTCGGATCTTTCGCCACTGAGCGAATCGCAATGGAAAACGCTGGAGTCATCGCTCGGTTTCCAGCGCATCGATCCGACGGCTCGTCCGCTTCGCGAAATGCTCGCCAGTGGTCGAGAAGGGCGAGAGTTGTGGGAGCCTGCCCTTTGGTGCGTCTTCGCACTTCTCGTTACTGAGCTTCTGATTGCGCGGCTCTCGCTGCACTCGATTGGCCGATCGAAAATTCAGTTGGAGAACGAGCCAGAAGCGAATCTCTTCCCTGGAGCCAGCACGCGGCAGGAGGAGCCAGTCGAATGCTGAGCTGGCAGGGGATCATTCTGGTGGGGCTCAACTGGCGGGCACCGCAACTGCTTCCGGCGGCATTGGGAGTTGGACTGCTTGCGCTGCTGGCGTCGCTGTGGCTTTATCGTCCGCAGATGCAATTGCTTGCCGGGCCGATGCGCTGGCTGATTCCCGGCTTGCGCGGATCGGTCATCGTTGCGCTCGGCGCATCACTCCTTAGGCCGGTGGCGATGCGTGAGGTGCCAGCATCTGATCGTGGGCAATTGCTGATACTTGTCGATCGCTCGCGAAGCATGAGCGTTGTGGACAATCAGCGCGATGCTCGGCAGGAAGTTGCGCTGGCCGATGCGCTTGGGTACCTCGCGCCGGGCACGCGCGCCGATGTGGCCGAACCTTACCTTCTGGCCCTCGATCATCTTCGCTCGCTATCTGCGGAGGTCAGCAGCGCGCAGGACGACCTCGAATACGCCCGTGTCTCGGGCCATGACATCGAGACACACGAAGCGCATGTTCGCAGCGCTATGGATGCTTACGCCGGTCAAGCAAAAAGCCTCGCTCGCCGCGCCGATGCGCTATCGACTGACGCGCCGCTGAGGCACACGATTGATGAACTGGCGAAACTTCCGCCCGTCGATGCGCGTAGCCGGTGGAAGAATGAAATTCCTGCGCTGATCTCGGCTGCCCAATCAGCCGCGACGAGTTATCAAGGTACGTCGGATCAGTCGCTTTACAATGACAACGACCAAGTCCGTACCGCGGCCCAGCAAGTCGCACAGCTTTCGCGAATTGCATTGGTTGAAAGCGCGCTCCTTCACCCCCAGGGCTTAGTATCGCGCCTGGGCGCACAAGGCGACGTGACAACGATGGCCATTTCGGACCAGCCGGTACCGATTGAACTTCGAGAAGGTCAGCAGGAGCTGGGGTCTGCTACGGGATACACGACTGATCTCACCGGCTGCATCGCGCAGGCCACAGCTGGTCGAAAAGTAAGGGCCGTCGTGTTGCTCTCCGACGGTCATCAAGTCAGCGGCGACCCGACCGTGGGAGCGGGCTTACTGCCACAAGGTATTCCGATCTTTACAGTCGATGCTGCCGCGCCGACGCCTCCGCGCGATCTTTCGTTTGAAGAGCTTCAAGTTCCGCCGAGCGTTTTTGCGGGTCAGCCTTTTTCGGTCAAAGCAGTTCTCCGTCATGAAGGCTTGAGCGGAATGGATATTGATCTGCATCTGCGAACTGCCGACGGACAGGAACAACTTCGTCGCGTTGCGATTCGCGAGGGAAAATCCGCCGCCGCGGATTTCAACCTGAAGCTGACTCGCGCGGGCGCGCAGCCCATCCAACTCTGGTTCGACAAGGTCGATGGCGAAGTCACAGATGCGAACAACCATATCGAACATTGGCTCAAGGTCGTGCCGCAGCGCATGAAAGTGATGCTGGTGGCCGGCTCCCCGGAATGGGATTTCCAATTTGTGCGAAACGCCTTGTCGCGGTCGGCGGAAATTGACCTGACCGACCGCGTCATCAATCCCGGTGCGCCAAAGCTCGACATCCCAGCTCGTCAGATTCAGCAGCAGGATGTAATTGTACTTTTCGATGTGCCGATCAAAGCTTTGGACGCGGGGCAGTGGGATGCGGTCGAACAATTGGCCGAGCGCGAAGGCGGAAGTGTGATTCTTGCCGCCGGTGGCGTGCACCTTCCCGCCGAGTACAACAAGTCTGCGCCAATCGCGGTTTCGCATCTTCTTCCATATGACGTCGTGGCGTTTGCGCCGGCATGGCGAGTCTGGCCGGGTGAATCGCCAGAATTTCACTTCACACCGACCAATCAGGGGCGACGTCTAACTGCATTGGCTTCCGAAGAAGCGGATGGTGGTAGCTGGGAGCAACTGCCGGGCTGCTATCGCTTCGTGCAGCTCCCCGATCGGCATGGCGAGGGCTGGCGGCGCAACGTTCGTCCATTGCTGGTGGAATCCGAATCGGGGCTGCCGGTGTTGACGGAAATGCGCCTGGGCGCGGGTCGAACCTTTTTTCTGGGCCTCGATGAAACCTGGCGGTGGCGATTGAAGCAGGGCGATGCGCAGCTCGATCATTTCTGGCGGGAACTGATCGCGTATGCCGCCGATCAACCCTATTACGCGCGCAGTGACGTGCTGGCGCTCGACGCCGACAAAGTTGCGGCGCAGCCCAATGAACCGATCCATATTCGCGCGCGCGTCAGCGATCCGTCGCTGGCGGGGATGCGATCATCTTCACTGTCGGTACTGCGTGGGCAGCGGGTGGTGCAGACCGTTCAGCTTTCGCGCGCCGGCCCCGCTGGATCCGGCCGATTTGCTGGAAATGTGAGCCTGCCGGCTGGTGATTTCGAATTACAATGGTCGCTCAGCCGGCCGCGCGGAAAATCGCTGAGCATCCATATGCCTCTGCACGTTGCCGCGAGCGATCAGTCTGAAATGGCGGATTTGGCGGGCGATGAAACCATGCTCCGCAAGCTCGCCGACGCAACCGGAGGACAGTTTCTGCGTCTGGATCAGATCAACACGCTCCCCGCCCGGATTGCGTCATCGGGAACCGCGCGGCCCAATGTCGCCGAGCTTCCGCTGTGGGACAGCCCCTATTTCTTCGGGCTGGTCCTCGGATGCCTGGGAGCGGAATGGGCATTGAGGAAACGAATGGGATTAGCTTGAGCCGTCATCGATGCTGCAACGGAACCTGACATTGCCGTCCGACATTCAGGCCTTTCTGGCCAGCTTTGTCGCGCGCCGGCGCAGGCAGCTTCTGCTGCATACATTTGGCTGGGCGATCGCTGTCTCTCTGCTTTGGCTGATATTGAGTTGCTCGATCGATCGGCTGCTGCATCTGCCGTCATCGGCTCGGCTCATTCTCCTGGTTCTTGGCCTGCTGGTTCTACTGCTGGCGCTGCGGCCGCTGCGATCATTATTGCAACCTGTCGATTGGGTCGAGATTGCCGAGCAGATCGAAAGGCTTCATCCCAGTTTTCAACAACGCCTGATCACCGTCACGTCGCGCGTTCTGGGAGAGTCGTCCTATCAGGGCTCCAATGAAATTCTCGGCCATCTGCTGACCGAAGTCGCGAACCAGGCTGCGCAGGAGCGCGGCAAAACTCCGCGACGCTGGCGCGCGGCAATCGAACCATGGGCGGCGGCAACCGTGATGGCATGCGCGATAATGCTACTGGCTTTGTCGCCCGGGATTGATCTGCCTCGCCTGATGGGCCGATTCTTCAAGCCGCTTGCCAGCCTCCCGCCGGTCACAACCACGCGGCTGGACGTCCGACCCGGCGATCTGGATGTGAATTCCGCGGAGCCAGTGAAGATTCAGGTCAACGCGCAGCATCTGGGCGCTTCATCAGTCTGGCTTCATCTCGAGCAGCCGGGCGGGTGGTCGCGCACGACGATGAACTCCGATGCAGAAGGGCGTTACTCGCTGACGCTTTCTTCCGTCGATCAGGACCTGCACTATTTTGTGACCGCGGGAGATGCCACCAGTCGGCAGTATCTCCTGCGCGTGCGGCGAGTCCCGGCCGTGGCGCAATTCCGCATACGCTACAGCTACCCGTCTTACACGGGCCATGCGCCTTTCGCTGTCACCAATGGCACCGGCCTCATTGAAGCGCCTGTCGGAACTGAAGCACGCATCATCGTAACAGCTACCGAGCCGCTGAAATTTGCCACACTCACGATCGCCGGCAGCGCGATCGCGATGGAACACACCGATCAGCCCAATACGTTCCAAGCAAAACTGAAAGTACAGAAAACGGAGCCGTATTCCCTGGACCTGCTGAGCGACCGAGGGATGCATGGAAGCGGACCTGAGTCCGCAAAGATCGTCGCAATGATCGACCGGCCACCACTCGTACGCCTTCAGCAGGGCGACCAGAGCCTTCGACTCAGCGCCGGCGATATCGTTCCTCTTGCATTTCAGGCCGTTGATGACTTTGGCATTGATTCAATGCGCATCCGCGCACAGATCAACGACGGCGCGCCCGCCTATTTTCCGCTGACGATCGTCGGCGATCGTCGTCGCCAGGAAGACGTCATGAATTTTGACCTGGCGAAGATGAAGCTGGCGCTGGGCGATGTCGTCACGCTCTGGTTTGATGCGCAGGATGGAGCCGGTCATCTTAGTTCCAGCGATCCACTGCAGGTGGTGATCTCGCCGCGGTCGATTGACCTGGATACGCAGGCACGGATCGACGAGCTCAATAGCGCGGCGCAGCTTGCTTCGACATTGCGCGCCGAATTAGAAGAAGCCGGTGCTGCGGTCGATCAGGCGGATGCACAGAGCGATCATCAATCGACCGGCTATCTCTCAGCCGAGTCACAGGGGAACCGCCATCTCTCCAGCGCTTCAGAAATTGCGACGATGGTTCGCCAGTCATTGCTGCGGGCGATGCTTCATAGCCCGTCGGCTGCAATGAGCGTGGCGATGTCCGATTGGGTCGACGCGGCGCAGACGATTTCAAGCGGATCGGAGGACCTGTTTCGCCTTGGGGGTGCGCCATCGGGAATGGGTAACATTCCGCGCGATCGTCTGACCGCGCTGGTCGAATCATCTCGGCAGCTTCAGAAGTGGATTCAGACTGCTGCGGCTGGCGAGCGAGCCGCGGCAGTTATTGCAGATCGCGAGAATCTCGTCGCGGCGCGGGCTCGCCCCGCGCCGGCTGATCCGCGGGCGGCCGAGCGGCGATCACAGAGCATCGCCCGCATGAGCGACGAAATTGCTGCCGGCGCGATCGAAGTTGGCATCGACCCAACTTCGCGCGATCTGGATGCCAAACTGCATGTGCGATGGAATTCAGAACAAGTTTTGATCAACCAAACCAAGCCGATCGATTTCGCGGCAGCGGCCCAGTCGTGGGCCGGCGCGCTGCGGGAAGATCCGCACCGGCATCCGGGTCTGGATTTGCGGCTGTCAGCCGCCGCGCAGGCCGAAGCCGTGCGACCGGATGCTGATCTCGTTCGCGCCCACGATCTTGAATCGGCCTCGCGAGCGGCAACCGCGCTGGAAACAGTCGTGTCGAGCGACCCCCGAGGCGGCTCGCCCTCGACACTCAGCAGCTTTGCCGATGCGATTGCCGCCCTGGAGCGCGAGCATGCGCTGAGTTTAGCGGCTGCGAACGCTCAGCACACAGATGCTGCAAAGGCAATTCATGAGGCGGCAGGAAAAGCGCGTCGGCAGATCGCCTTATGGGGTGGTGACCCGCTGCCCACGACGATGCCGGGAAAAATGGCTTCGACTCCCCAGCAGCGTGCCGCAGCCGCGGAGGAGCTGGCACTTCAATCGAGCGCCGAAGCATCGCATCGCAATTACCAGCATGTAACAGATCTGGACAACGCACTGATTCACCAGTTGATCGAAAACGCACGGGATTCCGAATCGCGCGGCACCCAGCGATCACGACCCGGCGCTTCAAACCCGCAGGGCAATTCGGCCATGCAGCACATCGATGATCGTATCGATCACATTCAGCACGCCGGTCAGGCGATTGCGCGTTCGATGGCCGCAGCCGAGAGTGTCGATCACCTGGGAGATGACCAGGAGGAGCTTGAAAACCAGGCGCTTTCCTCGAGCGGCCAGGCGCAGAGTCTGGCGGATCGTCAAAGATCTGTTGCCGACGCGATTGCGAGAGTGCAGAGCGGCCAGGACCCTGAATCGGTTCAACCGGCTGAAACCCGCCCGTCCGAAGATGATGCCGATTGGCGCGAAAAAGCAGTGGCAGCAATCGTAACGACGCAGGAAGACCTGTCGGCAATGCCGCAGGCGCTTGCCGCCTTGCAAAGCGCCGTCGCTGCAAAACGCGACGCCGACTCTCGCGCCGCGGCTGCCGAGACAGGAATCGAATCTTTGCCGGGGGAAGATCAGCCCATTGCACAACGTGCAGCCGACCAGGCAAAGCAGGATGCAAAAGAGGCCGGTGCTCGCGTCGAGCGCGCGCTGGCTCCGCTTTCGGTGGAATCAGGGACGGCCATGACCGACCGCCTCGATCCATTCGTTCCTGATGGTGCCGGCGCCCGAGAGGTGATCCGACAGTTGATGCTTCCGGCGTTGCACTCGCTGGAGCAAGCCAGTATTCGCGATGATGTAACGGCAGTCGATCGCGCCGCCAGCGACGTTCGACAGGCGATCGAAGCTGCCCAGCGCGAGCTTGCCGTCGCCCAGGATCGAATCATGCAGCGCGATCCACTGACAGCCGCCCGCTGGTACGCCAGCGCTGCCGCCGATTCACTCTCGCAGGTTCCGGCCGACGTGAAAACGGCTGTTGCCCACCAGTCGAATGTAACGGTCGCGTTGTCGCGGGCATGGGACCGATCGATTCACCGCGCCGCCGCTCAACGCATGGCGCTGATCCCTTCAATGCAGTCGGTCTATGGGCCGCCCGCTCCGCCGGCCCAGCAAACGCCGACCGTGAAGGCGCCATCGCCGGCCAATTTCACCGCATCGCGGCAGTGGGGCGGACTGCACGTCGGCCAGGCCGATGCCTTGAGCGGCCCGTTCTCCAATCCCGATCCGCCCGGATACGAAGAATCGCTGCGGCTCTATTTCGAGGCGATCGAAAAAGCTCAGCAGCAGCCGGGGAAGACTCCATGACGGCCTTCGCGTTCCCAGTTCGCATGACACGATTGGCCGGCGGCTCTGCCTCCCGCCCCCGGTACTCCGGGGGAGGGCTGGGGAGGGGGTTGAGCATTTGGAAGGCGGCTCCCACCCTTACCCTCCCCCGGAATACCGGTGGAGGTAATCCATTTCGCCATCTCACGTGTGCCGTGATGATCACTTTGGCCTGCTGCGCCATGCACGCCTACGCCGATGACGCAGTTCCTTCTGGACAAGACGCCGCCATCTCGCGCGGGCTCGATTTTCTCGCGACACAGCAGAATCCCGACGGCTCCTTTGGCCCAAAGCAGAAACCCGCGATTACTGGACTCGCGTTGATGAGCTTTCTGGCCGCGGGACAAACCGCCGACGTTGGCCGACACGGCGCCATCATTCGAGCAGCGATTGACTACCTGGTTTCCTCAGCGGGACGCGATGGTTCGTTCAATCCGGACCACGATGACAAGCCGATGTACGCACAGGGCATTGCCACGCTGGCCTTGTCGCAAGCCTACGGCGTGGAAGAAAATGAGGATTACCGCCGCAAGATCGCCGGCGTCCTGTCACGTTCGGTGCCACTCATTCTCAAGGCGCAGTCGGTGAAAAAGGCAGCGCAATTCGAAGGCGGCTGGCGCTACACGGCGAATGCTGCCGACAGCGACCTGTCATTTTCGGGATGGAATGCCCTGGCCCTGCGCGGCTGTCAGGAGGCTGGGCTGCGCGTGCCCGCCGATGCCGTCCGGCGCGCGGGCGAATTCGTCTTGAAGTGCTTTGATAGTAAAAGCAAGGGGTTTGCTTATCAGCCCGGAGGGAAAGCGTCAGCCGGTGCAACAGCCGTGGCGGTCCTCTGCCTGCATGTACTGGATGATCCGTCTACAAATTTCGCCCGTCGGCGCGAAACCGATCAGGGCGCGGCCTTTCTTGAGAGCAATCGCGTCACGGAGAAAACGCCCAATCTTTATTACGTCACTTATTACACCTCACAAGCCGCCTGGCAGCTTGGCGGCGCAGCCTGGAGCCGCATCGCTTACCCAGACCTTGCCCGCTTGCTCAAGCTCCAGCAGACCGATGGCGGATGGCCCACCAGCGATGAAGGACCGGGCCGCGCGTATACCTCTTCGATGGCTTTGCTGTCGCTCACGGTTTCATATCACCTGCTCCCGATCTACCAGCGATAGTTGAAGAAGCCAGCCTCTCGGCCAATAATGACGCCAATGAGCCATCGCCCGAAGCGAATGATGCGGATGCGGTAGGGGAGCACGCCCGGTCCCGAGGACCGGACGGCGCCGTCCCCTGACCGAATTTCGCGCGTTAGCTTTGAACGATGGCTCTTCCATTTGGATACTTCAATGACCGATCGCTTTTATCTCACGACGCCCATTTATTACCCCAATGCCGAGCCGCATATCGGGCATGTCTATACGACGATCGCAGCCGACACGATCGCGCGCTATCACCGCCTGGCCGGCGATGACACTTTTTTCCTGACTGGCACGGACGAGCATGGCATCAAGATGGTCAAGACCGCGGCCGACCAGGGCATCGAGCCAACGGTGCTGGTGGATCGCGTGGTCGCTGTTTTCCAGGAAGTCTGGAAAGAACTGAAAATCACCAACGACGACTTCATCCGCACCACGCAGCCGCGCCACAAGATCGGCGTGCAGAAGATCGTCGAAAAGCTCCTCGCCACCGGGGATATCTATCTCGGCAGCTACGAAGGCTGGTATGACGAAGGCCAGGATGAATTCGTCACAGAAACCGCTGCTAAAGATCAAGAATACAAGTCCGCTATCAGCGGACGGCCGCTCGTGCGCTACAAGGAAGCCAGCTACTTCTTTCGACTCACGAAATACGCTCCCGCGGTTTTGAAACACATTCGTGAGCAAAATGATTTTGTACTGCCCGCAACTCGGCGCAATGAAGTGATCAGCAAACTCGAGCAGGGCGTTGAGGATCTTTCGATCAGCCGGGCAAGTTTGAAGTGGGGCATTCCGATGCCCAACGATCCGAAGCACGTGGTCTACGTGTGGATTGATGCTCTGAGCAATTACATCACCGCGCTCGGCTATGGCTCCGATGATCAATCGCTGTTCGACAAGTATTGGCCGGTAAACCTGCATTTGATCGGCAAAGAAATCCTCTGGTTTCATGCCGTCTACTGGCCGGCGATGCTTATGAGCCTCGGGCTTCCGCTGCCGCGGCGCATTTTTGCGCATGGCTGGTGGACTGCTGATGGCCGGAAGATGAGCAAGTCGATGGGGAATTTCATCGGCTTGGAGAAGATCCGGGAATTGGCCGCTCGATATGGCATCGATGCGGTGCGCTATTATCTGCTGCGTGCGGCCCCCTTTGGCCATGATCTGGATTGGACCGAAGCCGATTTCAATAAGTCGCTCAATGAACTTGCGAACGTGGTCGGCAATTGCCTCAATCGCACGCTCAATATGGCCTCCAAATATCGCGGCTCCCTTCCGGCTCTGGGAGCGATGGAAGAACTCGATCGGAATGTTCTTTCGCAAATCCGCGAACTTGGACCAAAGTTGGCCGATGCATATGCGAAGTGCGAACTTCAGCAATGCGCGCTGCTGCCGGTCGAGTTGGCGCGCGCTGCCAATGGCTTCATCGATGCGACTGCGCCATTCAAGCTGGCTAAAGATCCGCAGCAAGCCTCGAGGCTCGACACGGTGCTGCACGTCGCCGCCCAGGCGATTTATGCGACATTGGTCGGACTGCTTCCCCTGATGCCCGAAAAAGCCGAAGCCGGGCTTCGGCAACTTGGTTGCGATCCGACAGGAAAGACAATGAAGCAGCTTCTCGATGCCGGGCTGGCGGTTGGCCATCCAATTGCCGCAGGACAACCTTTATTCGTGAAGCCTGAGACGCCAAAGTAGCAACGTTTGGTCGCCCATTTTAGTTTTTACGGCGCGGTCGTTTGCGTCGTCGGCTGGGTTGCCGGTTCCGTGGCAGCCGGCGGATGAGTCAATCCGCCGATGTTTCCGGTTCCCGTTTCGCCGGGGCCTGATGGTGGAGCAGTTTGAACGTTCGTCGGCGTCGAGGCCGTGTTGGGGGCCTGCTTATGCACGAAATAGCCGCCGCCCATCCATGGAACAAACGCCCACCATGCGATGATCAGCAGGATGATGACGATGACAATGGTCCACCAGACCGCGCATCCATAACCCACTTCGTCCGCGGCTTCTTGAGGAACGTCAGGTGGTAAATTGTCGCGAGTCATGCAGGTTCTCCAAATCATGGCCAGCGGCGATCGTGCAGCGCATCAAGGCAAAACCTTGTCCACATCGAACTGGCTGTTAGTCAGGATTGTATCCGAGGGTCCGGAGAATCCTGACAATTGGGCGATCTTCGCCACGCCATTACCATTCTTGCCTGCAATCACGGTTCCGGAAAGCACCGATTTAGCTTTGGTATGCTCGATAAAGATCAGAGGAGTGGGGCTTCCGTGAAGTTGCTGCGTCACGAACATGACGCCGGGCCCGCGCAAGCCGACCGTGACTTTATCGCCGTCGGAATCGACGTAATGAATCTGCTTCCCGCGCCGCGTGCGCCAATTGACGACCAGATCATCGCCGCCGGTTCCATCGCCGTTACCGTCAAATGGATTCCCGGCCGAATCGGTCAGCGCATAAGGCCCGCTGCCGCGCACGCGCAAGATTCGAAAATACTTCCATTCCTTAAACGGTGAAACAGGCACAAGCGTGACAGAATGGCTGGCGTCGTCGTACGTTGCGCTGGCGAATTGCACTTTCCCGTGCTTGATCGGATTAATGCGCTTTGCAAAGCCGAAGATATCGCCAATCAGACTGCTGCTGCTTCCCGGAGAGGGAGGTGTTCGTCCAACCACGTACGCCCGCGCATCGGTGGCATGGGCGGGATCGAGACTGCGGTCAAAGGTTAATACCACCCCGGTACAGGCGTCTGCGCTACCTAGTAATTCGATGCCGGCCAGTTTAGGGCCAGCACTTAAAAGGTAACGACTTTCAAGACGCTCGAAGGTGGGCCTGCACGTCGCCTGGTAATTGGCGATCGGTGTGAGACAAAACGACTTTGCCATTGAACTCCACATGAATGGGGACGCATGCTTTCTCTGCCGACGGCGGTCATGCTACACGTGAAAGAATCTCGTTGAAAGCCATAGCTCTGGCTGGAGATCTTTTAACTTTCAAAGCGAAAGGGGCGCCCGTTGGGCGCCCCTTGCAAATCATCCCGTCAATCTCTACACGATCCAATTGGGCCTAACCCAATTAGTCGTTGTAGTTCGTGTCGACATCTCGAGTGGCATGGAAGCTGATGTTCTGGCCATTCAGCGATGCATCAGCCATCAAACCGCCCTGGTTGTGGATGAAGACTTCCACGCCATTGCGGAACTGTGCGGAAGCAGCTGCGCCGGCCTTGAGAGCAACGGCCGAAACGTCCGCGCCAAATGACAGGCGATTGTCCTGGAATTTCTGGAATGCGTTCTGGTCCTTGAAGACGATCAACTCTTCATAGGACTGTCCACCGGCCAAGGCACCAACCGACGCCTGATCGATCGCGGCATAGCCGACCATTTGGCCATTGGCATAAACGATTCCGCGGCCAAAGGCGCCACCGATCACGAAACCGCCTTTGCCGACATCGGGGAACACGATGTAGGCGTAGGCATTATTCACGACGTTAGCCAGCCCGGCATCGCGAGCTTCCATCGACTTGAGGCTTGCTTTCGCGTTGTCGCGAAGCGCCTCGCGCTGATCCTGGCTCTTGGGCTCAGTGCTGCAAGCAGTCGCGCAGGCTACCAAGCCGACGGCCAGAAGAGAAAGCAATACGTTACGCATTGGAGGACCTCCACTAAAAATGTCATCGAGCGAAACCGCGTTCTGGTTCCGCGAAGCGGCCACCCAGGCCGCCCACAGGTCAATTTCCTGCCTTGCCCCAAGTCCTCCGCGACCGTCGCGAAGAGGCTCGGCATGCCTGAGAAGGGTTCGCAAAGCCCATGCCGCCTCTGCTGGTTCTTGCTGTATCTACAGGTGGATTCAGCCTTCACGATCTTCGGGTGTGAAAAATTGCTGTTTTTTGTGCATTGGCGGGCTTGGTCATATACCGTAGGCTCTTCTTGACGAGATGCGAATCGGAGCGTTGGTGGGCAAGCAGCCTCTGCTGCGCGATGTTCTGGCGGCACTGGAGGTTGCATGTGCCCCAGCTGCCGATTCAGCCGCGACATGTCGGCCGTTGATTTGACGCAAATCGAAACGACTCTTGCAGGACCAACTCAAATGACACCCTCCACCGCGCAGGCTTGGCTCAATTCCACTGTCGAGACAGGACATTTGCCGATTCCAGGGCTGCCCGAAGCGCCAGCGTTCGATGCTCAAGTGGCAGCGCCAGCCGGGCAGCTCCTTGACGTGCATGGCGTGCTGCGCGATGTGCTGCAGGACAACCAGGCCAAGGCGCGCTCTCGAAGAATCGAGTTGTCGATGCGGCTGTTGGCCCGTAACCATTACATTCATGGCGACCCGCAGCGGCTTCGACAGATGCTGCAACAACTGGTCTGTGGTGCGATTGCGTCCACACACGCGGGCGGTCATCTCACCTTCCGATCCACGCGGCCGGCGGACTGTGCGTTTCGTCTGGAGGTGGAGGAGCGATCCCCCTGGATGCGGAGCCGAAACCCGCGAACGGCGAATCAGTCGTCGCGGCATCACGCGTAGTGGGTACTTCAGTCAGCGGGAGAGATAGGGCTATGGACGAGCAACTAAGACGAATACTTCGCCACGACTTGCGCGGCAAATGGAATGCGCTGCGCCTGTGTCTGACCGCTTTCGAAGTTTGCGACACTGCCGCGGAGCAGGCCGAAATGCTCCAGATGCTGGCTCACTCGGCAGACGAGATTGATGGCGTCGTCGAGCAAATCATGACGCTGCCTGAATCGGTTCAGGCTTGAATCTGACGCTGTCAAAACGACGTAAAGAAACCCACGAAGGCTGCCGGGATGGACAACCTTCGTGGGTGTTCATTTCTACGTCAGTCAGTTCGGTCGATTACCAAGCCTGACCAGTCTCCGCGAAGCTGTATTCAGGAAGCTTCTCAGAGAAACTCGCGTCGCTCGCAACAACCCGGCGGCCGCTTTCGTCCGCCACAATCGCCACAGGCGTGGCCGTGAAGAAGGCGGCGCTCTTCTGCGCCAGCTTCTCAAGGCTGTCGTTCTGACTGTAGCTGAAGTTGAAGCGGAACTTATTGATCGCCAACTGATTGGCGGGCGCTTCGCCGAAGGTGAAATAGACCTTGTCGGCGCTGGTCACGGAAGTCACCAGGAAGAAACGCGCTTCGGGGCTCTGCTCGCGAACCTGCTGCATCTTCTTGATCATCTCAGGATGCGCGATCGCAAACGTCGCCGGCGACTTGATGCTGCGCGACCAGGTCTTCTCCACATGCAAATCGGTCTGCGCTTGCACCGCCTGCGTCACCTCGTCGCGCGTGGCTTCAGGGACCTTGTTCGAGAAGGACAGCTCAAAAGGCGCGTTAAATGATTGCGCTTCTCCATCGGCTGGGTGGCCGAAACGCGTCTCGGTCGGGCTGACCGAAACATTCATTACGCGCCAGGCGGTCTTGCTGTTGGGATCCATCGCAATCAGATCGCCAAGCTGATACTGGGGCGTGTTGATATGCCCGGCATCCGCCTCATATGCATCGAGCGGAGCATTCTTGGCGGCAACGCCCACTTGAGTGGTCGAGCAGCCGGTCAGTAACATCAGCACGCCGAACGCGCAGGCCACTTTCAATGTCTTTCGCATGGTCTTCCTCCATTGATTAAGAGCACATTTCGCAACCCCGGCTGACCAGGCAAGACACGGCCTCTGCTCGGCCTGCGGCGGATGCGGGTTTTGGGCCAACATTGACCCCATCGGCTGGCATTAGTGCATGCTCCAGCCGCGTCGCTCTTTGGGCTATCGCAACCGCATCGCAACTTTTATTGGCACCATCCCGGCTGGCGCGGTCGAAACTGCCGGTCTCCCGGCTATAGAATTTTTCCTGCCATGCGGACGCAACCTTATCGTTTGCAGCGATCGGTGACATACATGCCGGCTGGCGGGGATGTGCCGACCCGATATAAGCCGCATAACTTTGGATGTAATCGGGCCTCCCCATCAATAAGGAATGCCTGTATAAGCTAGTCGCGCCACGATGCCGGCGCTGAGGCCGGCTCGATTGCGGAGGTTGAGACCTGTGATTGGAAAGCCCGCCTCTTCACCGGCAATCCGAGCAGCTGATCCTGTCGATACGCTGCGCTTTATGTTTGGCGTCGGCATCGAGTGCTCCTGCCCGAAGGTCGAAGCCGGACGCGTCGATCAGCTTCGCGATACCGGCCATTACGAGTTGTGGCAAACGGATCTCAAGCTCGTCCGCGAACTGGGCCTCCGCTATCTGCGCTATGGCCCACCAATCTATAAAATCTTCCGCGGCAAGGATGATTACGACTGGAGCTGGCTCGATCCGGTCATGCACGAAATGCGACGGCTCGGCATCGTGCCGATCATCGACCTGCTTCACTTTGGCCTGCCCGACTGGCTGGGCGATTTTCAGAATCCACAGTGGCCTGAGTATTTCGCGGAATATGCTTATCGATTCGCAGAGCGGTACCCGTGGGTGCGATACTTCACGCCTGTCAATGAAATTTACGTGACGGCTCTATTCTCATCCGCCTTCGGCTGGTGGAACGAGCGGCTCAAGAGCGACACTGGCTTTGTGACCAACATCAAGCATTGCTGCCGGGCTTCGCTGCTGGCGATGCGGAGAATTCTCGACCTTCGTCCCGATGCGATCTTCGTCTTCAGCGAAAGCACCGAATACGTCCACCCTGGCAGCCCCGATACCGTCGCGCCCGCCCATTTCATGAACGAGCGGCGCTTCCTTTCGCTCGACCTGCTGTTCAGCAATGACGTGACCGCCACGATTTACCGCTATCTGCTGGCCAACGGAATGAGCCAGGAGGAGTATCTGTGGTTCATGGCGCAGCGTGATCTTCGCACGCACTGCATCATGGGAACCGATTATTACATTACCAACGAACACATCCTCAAGCCCGATGGGCGCTCGATCGGAGCCGGGGATGTGTACGGCTATTACGTCATCACCCGTCAGTATTATGACCGTTACCGGCTGCCGGTCATGCACACCGAAACCAATCGCACCGCCAAGTACGCGGTGGAATGGCTCTGGAAAGAATGGATGAACCTCCTTCGTCTGCGCGAAGATGGGGTCCCAATCATCGGCTTCACCTGGTTTGGCCTCCTGGACATGAAGGACTGGGACACGGCCCTGACCCAAATCCGGGGAACCGTGAACACGGTTGGGCTTTACAGTCTCGGTCGAAAACCGCGCAAGGTGGCCAAGGAATATCGCAAACTGGTCGAGCAATACAGCCATCTCCCCATCAGCAGCACGAAGTTTCCAATTCTGACCGCATGAACAGGTTGGAGGGCGTTGCTCCTGCAACGCCGCGAGCCCCACAGGATTGAAAAGAGCCGCGCACGAAGTAAGCGGATTCGGCACGCAACGTCCCGCGCCGAATCCGCTTACTTCGTGCGCGATTCCTTAAAGTCATCCATGATCCGTGCGTGTCGGTTCTAATACAGGCTCCGCGTCATTCAATTCCGGAAGCATCAGCGCCACCAACATTGCAGGAATAAAGAGGAAGCTGGTCATCAACAGCGCCTCCCGGAAATCGCCCGGCCGACCTCCAGGGGGAACATAGTGCAGGAAATAAACGGTGCCGACTGCAGCAGCGACTCGGCCAATGTTGTAGCTGAAGCCGGCCCCGGTGGTGCGGAGAAGCGTCGGAAAGAGAGGCGGCAGATACATGGTAAACAATCCAAATACGCCTGAGAAAAATCCCACCGCGCCCATCCACCCAAGCAATTCAACGTGCGGATGTGGCACCCGGTAAGCCCCATACATCGCCAGGAAGAATCCCGCATTCATCACCGCAATCGCCTTGCGATAGCCCATCACCTTCGCCAAACCTGCGGCAAAGTAATTGCCGAGAATCGAAATCCCGATTGTCGCGAAGAAGCCGATGCTCACCAGCCGGTCGATCTGGCCTTTGTCCCAGCCCGCAAGGTCCGGCAGATGCCGAAGATGCTGCGTGCTCCAGAACATGAAGGCCCACCATGCCGTCAGCGAGCAGGCGCAGACGATGATCGTCAGAACCGTCGTTCGACGCACACGCCCGCGAAATAGATCCGCAATCCCACCTTGCTTGGCGGGTCCCACGCCGCTTTCCTCGGCGCGAATCTTCGCTTCCACCCACTCACCCGGCTCCGGCACCGATCGCCGAATCCAGAACACCAGCAACGCCGGCGCGATGCCGACGAGGAAGACGAATCGCTCGAAGTGCGGCCCGATGACCCAGCTCAAAATGAACACCGCCGCGCAGGCAATGAGCACGCCAATGTTCACACCGGTCTGCAATGTCGCCGCGGCCCACGGGCGCCACTTGGCTGGCCAGGTCTCCGCTAATAACGAACTCCCGACGGCCCACTCACCACCGATGCCCAATGCAGACAGGAACCGGAAAATCAAAAGCTGCCACCACGTCCCGGCAAAAAACGACAGGCCGGTGAACAGGGCATAGGTGAAAACCGTCAACGACAGCGTTCGGCTGCGTCCGAGCAAATCCCCCAGTCGGCCGAAAAATCCCCCGCCCAGGGCCCAGCCCAGTAAAAACGCGGCATTGATCCAGGCGCTGCGTTCGCTGACTTTCGGGTCGGTCGTCTGGGCATGCATTAACGCCGCGACGAAAGGCGTGGCGACCAGCGTGTAAAGATGCATGTCCAGCCCGTCGAACATCCATCCCATCCACGCCGCCGCCGCCGATTTCCATTGTGCCGGCGAAATCTGCGACCAGCTTGGCTCCGCCGCGACGCGCGCTCCGGGAGCCGCGTCTGATGCTGAGGGTTGATCGGTAATCGATGACATGCGAATCGAATTGTCGGGGTGGACGCTTCTAACTGCAAACGCCAGTGGGAACGATTTTCATCGAGATCATCTTGTTTCAAGTTTCCAGTCTCTGATATCTAGAATGCACCAACCGCACCACTTTTGATGCATCAGTGATGCATCCCTCTTGATCCGCCCACCCTCGAAATTCGCCTGATTTTGAGGGTTGCGCTCCGGCCATGCACCAAAATGCACCACTTTTTGCGTTTTTTTCATCCGACCACGCCAACATGTCGTTCGATACGACAAAATACAACTAAAATCCAACTGAATCCGACGTTTTGACTCTCCAGCATGCTGCACCAACCCCGGATGCATCATAATGCATCGTTTTGCATCACTTTTTCGATTTTTTCTCCCTCTGTCACGCAACATCACTTCTCTCACTTACTGTTTTTACATCATTTGCCATAAATGAACCCATAGGCCTAATTCCGAGCTAGCCGAAGGGCCTGTCCTGAGCCTGGCGAAGGGCGCGCGCACGGGCGCTCCACGCGCTCGCGCTCATCATACCGACTACCGTACATTATACGTAACCGTTCAGTCAGTTTTCTGTCATTTGGGTGCTTCACGGGAGCAGCGTCGGAAAGGAGCTACCAGCGCGATGGGCGATGAGGGCCTGCGTGAGATAGTCCAGCAGGTTGGCTTTGCGC
>Ga0134128_10001529_pt1 | contig 29574 bp, 32 predicted proteins | sample KB31754_FD_96462 | JGI IMG/M metagenome (GOLD analysis project Ga0134128, IMG submission 96462) | Terrestrial soil microbial communities with excess Nitrogen fertilizer from Kellogg Biological Station, Michigan, USA - KB3-175-4 | ecosystem: Environmental > Terrestrial > Soil > Unclassified ... | reverse complement strand
TAGATCGGCTCTTGCCTTGAGAGCGGCGTCGCAATCTCCAATCGCACTGGCAAAGTCGCCAGTGCGAAATCTAACCAAACATCTCGAATCGAGCGCGTTGGGTTCGTTGGGAGTCATTCGCAGTGCCTCATCGCAATCCCTGAGAGCAACGTCCAGGTTCCGACCCAATATTGCTCGCGCGTAGCATGCATTGTTCAAAACAACTGGATTATGAGGGTCTGCACTGACCATGGCGTCCAATGCGGTTGTCGTCGCGTCGGGGTGGCCTAGTTTCTCCAGCATTTCGCCAAGCGCGACCCACGGCGCGGAAAACCCAGTAACTCTCTTGATGGATTCGCGGAAATCCCATTCCGCCCGGTCGTACTGGCCAAGCCTCTCTTCAGCAACCCCACGAAAGTAGAAGATTAAATAGCGATCTTTTGCGGGTGGCCATCCGGTGACGAGACTTTCGCGCATGGCTTTGTCGCACACCACAACGATGTGTTGTGCGTCGATGGTGTCGTCTTTGGTGCATGCACCCAAGTAAGCCGGTTCATCGGACAGAGCGGGGACTGTGAGCACGACTACGAGCGCAATGGTCGCCACGGCAACTGCAACGAAACGCCAATTCAATGACGACCTAGTGATGGCCATCGCCCGACTCTCGAAGAAGTAGGCTGGTCTCTGCAAGCTCCGCCTCAAGCTTGGTTATGCGCTTTCGGTTTTCTGGTGACGGTGGGTTGTTTGGCCGACCATAGATGACTGGAGATCGCAATGTTTCTATCTGGCGTTTCAGCATCTTCTGTACTTCAAGGAGTAGCGGGTGGTCCAAATCTGAGAGCGCAGCGAAACAATCGGCGGGGTCTGACGCAAGTTCGGAACGGGTGCAGAAGTGCGGTTCCCAAAGCTCAGAAATGACTCCGCAGTCCAGAAACCTTGCCCCCAAACTCTCGGCTTCCTGCCTGAGCGGTCGGTTGTCACCATCGCCCAAATGTCTTTCAAAATGAAATCTAACGGGATGCCCCTTGTTTTCTTCGCCGACGGCTTGGGCGGCATAGTTTCTGAACTGCTTGTCAGAGATTGGCGTTCCATTCCATTCAATGGTGCCGTCGTGGAGCACACGAAGTTCAACAAATACGGGATTGATCCGAAGTTCCTTTGGTGTGCAGAGGCGTTCGGAAGCCCGCGTCGAAGTTGGGAGAAGCGTTGCGATCATCAGGCCGATCACAAAATGCTGCAGTCTCATCGCCAACTGCCTCGATGCAGTTATTCAACCTCGGAAAAAGCCTACAACCACGAAAAGCGTAACGAGATATGCAAAGCCCGTAGCCATACTAGCGGCGACTAGATTGATGGCCCAGTCAGAGCCGGAATTCCAAGAAATGCGAAATGGAATCGTCAGTAGAAACGCTGCAGTGACTGGGATGATTCGCACTAGCACGGATCCTACAGATGGACTGGAGAACGCCGACGCCAACACTTCTGCGACCACATCAGGAAGCAACAAACTCAGAGCTATCCAATAGAGGAGTGTTAGAAGAAACGAGTAGACAATCCAGCGGCCGATCGATGGCGCTGGCTCGCGAACCCTTCCGTCAAAGCCAGGCATGGTTAGGTACTATCCTATTTGGTGCCGCTGAACTACCGTGAAGCCTAGCACGGTGCGGGGAACATCATGCGCTTTAGGCAATTTGCTTTACTCTTCAGTCTAGGCGTGATGGCCCTGACTTCGCGATCATTCGCCGATGAGGACATTGTCAGCGAACAATTGCGACTGTGCAATACTGGATCCGGATATGTGGCGATCCACGCATGCAGCGCGATGATCTCGTCTGGAATTATGTCGCCTACTAATCTTGCCTACGTCTTTAGCAATCGCGCGGCTCGCTATATCGACGTGGGACAAATCGACGACGCGATTTCTGATCTCGGTCAGGCCATCAGCTTGGATTCCAAATTCACCGCCGCGTACGACAACCGCGGGAACGCCTACATACTGAAAGGCGAGTACGATCTGGCCTTAGCAGACTTCGAGCTTGCGCTGAAGCTAGATCCCTCGGACGCAGTTGCAATCCATGGCCGTGGAATAGCCCATGAGAAAAAAGGTGACCCCGACCGCGCCATGTCCGATTACGATGAGGCCATTCGCCTGAAGCCGGACGACGCAGCCGCATACTTAAGTCGTGGAATTGCACGTTTACGCAAGGGTGAACGCGATCTCGCCAAGGCCGATCTCGATCAGTCCATCCGGATCAGACCGACCTATTCGGGCGCCCTCTTCTTGCGCGGACAGATTTACCAGCAAATGGGTGATCACAAGAGCGCCATCGCCGATTTTGATCAGGTGATCAGCTTAAGTCCCGACTCCCCATCCTATTTCAAGCGGGCACAAAGCTATCGAGAGTTAGGTGACTATGACAGAGCCATTGCCGACTACGGCGAGGTGATCCGGCTGACACCAAATTTTGAAGGCGGATACTATTATCGAGGACTTTCCTACTCGATTATGGGAATGTCTGACCTGGCGATCAACGACCTTAACCGCGTCGTCGAATTGAAACCTGCCTTTGAAGGTGGATATTACGTTCGCGGCCGGACTTATCAAAAAAGAGGTGATTTTGATCACGCGATCGCAGATTTCGACAAGGCACTCAATCTCCAACCTGAAGACGCGGTGGTGTTGAATTCCCGCTGTTACGCGCGCGCCGAACAAGGAGAGCAACTAGACTCGGCACTGGCCGATTGCAGTAGAGCCTTACAGATCAAGGCGAGTGACGCAGCGACCCTTGATAGTCGCGGATTGGTATATCTGCGCTTGGGTCGGTTTGACGAAGCAATTTCAGACTACAACGCTGCTCTTGGTTACAAGCCCGATCAGGCGGCATCTCTCTTTGGCCGGGGCATAGCCAAGCTTCGGAAAGGCGATACGGAGGGCAGCAAAGCCGATATCGCTGCAGCGGAGGCACGTGATAATCAGATTCGAGCCACGTTTTCTGCGTTCGGAGTTACACCGTAGCTGAAGCCGAGTCAGAAAATATGATTGTGATCAAATGCAAATCATGTGGGCACGAAAATAGATTCGAACAGCCTTATGCAATTCATGCCGGATTTTCCGACGAGGGTTTTCTCTATAACGATTTAGGAAATCAAACTTTGGTCTGGAGCAGCTTCGATCCGGCTTACGAAGCTATTGTGGGGCGGAAGCATCCGTGGACGCTGACCCCGGAAGAACAAGCGGCTCTTGAACGGGCGTTGCGACCGGCGCCCGCTGGAGGGAGCTGGCGCTTTGTCAACCCAGCTCGCTGTTCGCAATGTGGAGATGCCATTAGCGACCCGATTACGCGGACGATCTACTATCTTTTCTACCCTAGTAGCGTAAATACCGATCGCACACCTGGGCAGTACTCTCTGAAGGATTTCCTGACTACAAGCTAAGAGAAGCCAATTCATGCGTTGCAAAACAGTCCATCGCCTGTTGTGCATCTGTTTCATCGGGGCGATTACTCAGAGCACATACGCGGCGACAAGAGAAATGGACGGCGCGCTCGCTGACGATTTTTGCAAACAACTTTCATCGTACGAACGGGCAAGGTTTGAATCTGACACAGCAATTCACCAAAGACACTGGGTTGAAATGCACTGGCTCGGAACCTGGTTGGATTTTGACAAAGGATGGGGACTAGAGTGCCGTCATTCCCCAGACAAAACGTCAGAACAATATTGCGGATGGCTGAAGGACCATACGAGCTTCGAGTTTCCGGACCGACTGCCGCGAGACATCCTTGTTTGCCATCGGTACACTTTCCCTGACTTGAGCTATTGGGACGGTTGGCGGGCCGAAATCACTCTATTCGGGTTCACGGAAAATGAAGTGCTGCTGGACATTGATCAAACGAGTCACAAGACGATGGACATCGCTATTCGGTTGTCGGTTTTTTCCAAAGACAGTGACGAGGCGCTGCAACCACTACCGCCCCTATTTCAATCCTCCGATGCCGCCGATGATCAATACCCTCACTAGTTTGACCGTGTGAACTGAAGTGAGCCGCCGCAGTCAGGACTGGCATATCTCGGGGTGGCTCGCGATAGCACTTGTTCCGCTGGTGCTTCCCATAGCTCTGGTGGCAAAATTGGTATCAACCAAAAAGACTCGTGACAGATCCGCCGCCGAGGTGGCCGGATTTCTGCGGGATTTTATTGATGGGACCGGGGGTGAATGGGATTGGGATGATTTCACTAGTGTCCCAATTACTAACCAGCGGCTAGATGCTATTCGAATAGAGGCGGACAGAATCCCTCTGCCCATAAACCAGGCCGGTCGCATCAAACTGGCAGAATTGTTGGCGCGCGCTGAGGCATTTTCGATAATTGGATCTGAACTCCATTTATGGTGGTGCCAAAAGTGCGGCTCATTGTGTAGTTAGCTTATACCCCTCCTCCGTACGGGGGGGGTAAAGGGGAAGCACGGCGACTTTACACTGGCTCGTGGATTTACATCTCTGACGTCACCGCGAGTGAGTGATCGCTTTCGACCCATGGCGGACATTGAACGAATTTTGTACGAATTTCCGTTCGGACCAATGCTGATACTTAGCTCGTGACTTGGCAAATGTTGGTGTTGGGTAGGAGATGGTGGAACAATGTTTGCCTCCAGCGATACCTTATGATCGGAATGCTTGCAGCTTCGTAGGGCGCTTCGAATTTTTCCACGAGCATGCGGTCTTTGACATGTGTTTGCCGCCTAGACAGAAAAGCGTTCATCGGCCCGCGCTGGCCCTCGCGGTATGCCAATCACTAGGAGGAGTACCGCGCCAACCATTAAGGTCCAATCCAGCGCAACACCCAGGACTGCGGCACCGTATACTCCGTAGAACAAGGCCGTTGACCCTGCCACCATGGACCAAGCAATAGACCTCAAGCCGCCGGTCGCGAGAGCTAATCCGACAATAATTGAAAGGGTTGGACATGGAAGAAGCCCCGTCGGGGCGAAATACAAATATGTCGAGTAGGATGCCGTCGTCAGAAAGTGCGGATAAACCCAACCAAACGCGAACATTAAAGTTCCAGGAACCGCACCCCACGGCATCAGTTCTATCTGCGATTTCGGCAATCTGACGGCGATTGCCACAAGAGAAAGACACGCTATCGCAAAAACCGCTCCGTTGAAGAAATTGCCGACGACCCATGCGAGAGCACTTACGGATGCCAATGGCACGCTAAGAAACACACCGAACGTTCGCCTTGAAAGTCTCCTTGGCACAATAAACATACCAGCCAGCATCGCAAAATATGCATGCCAGAAAACTGCAAGGACTCTCCAATTGTTTGCGATCTCCGCAAGGCCAGAGCGAATCTCGTCAGGGTTTGGTATTCCGTACGGCATCTAAGAGTGACGCCTCCTGGTCAAACGCTTGGTGCGCGTTGCCTCGCTGCCAGATCACCTGGCGAGAATGCAATGCACGATGATCAATTCAAAAGTGTAAAGTGGACGCAAGAGTGTAAAGTCGCGGTGGCGCGCCTAAGCACCCCGGCACGGCAGAACTTTCAATGAGGTCATCCATGCCGAATGTACCCACGCCGACTTCAATTGAGGTGCGGATCTCTTCTCTCGAGCAGCTTTTCAACAGCCTCGATCCATTTCCGTTTCTCGAACGTGATCTCGATAAATCTGCGGAAGAATTTATCGTGGGATGGGCACGGGAGCTACCCGCTTCCAGCGCGATAAGAATAGTGATCCATCTCCCCTCGTCGCCGTCAAAGGGACTGCGCGAAAATGACGTCGAGGACGCATTTCACAGGTATTTCGAGTATCGAGCTGAGATGATCGGACGCGATTTGAGCGAGTTGTTTCGGGTAGGCAGGCGTTCCCTGGCGATCGGGATTACCGTGCTGTTGCTTTGCGTTGCGTTGAGCGAGTTCTCATTGGCTACGTTTGGCCACGACGGCATATTCGCGTTCGTTAATGAAGGTCTTATAATTCTCGGTTGGGTCGCGAATTGGAAGCCGATTGAGATCTTTCTCTACGATTGGTGGCCCATCGCCGGAAATCGCCGCCTCTACAAGCGGCTGGCAAACGCCAGTGTTTCGTTTGCACTCCAGGCTGGCATTTCCCCATACCGCCCCGACTGACGGCTTGGCCAACTTGATCTCCCTCAATGCCCTGCCTGCCTAATCCCCAAATACTTCTCGCTACAGGCAGGAGAGAACCCATGACCAAAATAAAGGACAGCTTGCTTGCTTTGACCAGCTACCCGGACCCAACACCAGATTACATCGTTGATCAGGCGGCTGACTTTTCAAAACTGATGGGTGCCCGTCTGTCTGCCCTCATATTCGTGCTGAACAGAAGCCGGGTAGCACGGATGCACTCGATGGGAGAATGGCTTATCGATGTGCCGGGTCTGATTGACGAAGCCGTTCAACGGAGTGCAACCGAAGCGACGAGATTGCTGGCCCATTTCGAAAACGTTGCGAAGAGACGGAATGTTTTCGAAAAGTCGCTATCCGAGCAAACTTCCATTTTTCCCTCGCCAGACACAATCGTCAGTCACGCGCGGATGCACGACGTGACCTTTCTTCCAATCGCGGACCAGGTTGGCCTCGACGAACTCAACTCCGAAACAGTCATCTTCGGGTCAGGCCGACCGACGGTGCTTCTGCCTGCGAGGGCAGACTACAAGCCCAAGCCCGCCTCGCTTGATATCATTGCCGTCGCATGGGATTTCAGCCGCTCGGCTGCCCGGGCACTGGCCGATGCAATGCCCATTATTGAGAAGGCAAAACGCGTCCACATTTTCACCGTTGTCGACGAGAAACCCATGCCGGAGAAACTGAATAGCGAGCGACTCGAACGGCATTTGCTGTTGCATGGTATCGACGCAACACTGGAACGGGTTGAGGCAGCCGGACGAGACATCGGGAAAGTGATTGAAGGCTTCATAGCCGCAAATCATGCAGACTTACTCGTCATGGGAGCTTTCGGGCATTCACGCATGATGGAATTCATCCTAGGAGGAGCTACACGCAGCATTCTGAACCATCCGCCTGTTCCTGTTCTCATTTCGCATTAGATGTATTCGTCGCCAACGCCGCTCGATGAGCGCGGCGTCCGACTTCACGAAGCGGTGTTATGCTGATTCAACAGGGCGAAGCGAGGCGCGGCGGGACTTGGTGAGCAATATCAGCAACTCTTCCACACAACGCGGCGTGGCATTTCACGTTCACGGCATCACGAAAACCTACCGTTCCGGCGACGTCGACGTCCACGCTTTGAGAGGGATCGATCTCGACATCCTTGATGGAGAAGTCCTGGTCCTTCTGGGTCCGTCAGGTTCTGGCAAGTCAACGTTTCTCAACATACTTGGAGGCCTTGATCGTGCCACTTCAGGTGAAGTTCGCTTTCGCGATCACAATCTCACTGATATGAGCGAGCGCGCATTGACCCTCTTTCGGCGCGACCATGTCGGTTTTGTTTTCCAGTTCTACAATTTGATTCCTAGTTTGACCGCGCGCGAAAATGTTGCGTTGGTAACCCAGATTGCCAGCAGACCCATGAAGCCAGAGGAGGCACTCGCGATCGTCGGCCTTACCGACCGGCTCGATCACTTCCCGGCGCAACTCTCAGGTGGCGAGCAGCAACGCGTGGCCATCGCGCGAGCGATTGCCAAACGGCCCGAGATACTCCTTTGCGATGAACCAACCGGGGCACTGGACTCTCCAACAGGCGTGATTGTTCTTGAGGCCATCGAGCGGATCAACACCGAGCTTGGAACCACATCGGTCATTATCACGCACAACATTGTCATTTCGGATATGGCGTCGAGGGTGGCTTCGTTCGCAAATGGCCGAATTGCCAGCGTCGTCACCAACGCCCAGCGGCATCCGGCTCGCGATCTCAAGTGGTGACCATGATCCGCGTGCTGGACAGGAAATTGATGCGGGACTTGTGGCACATCAAGGGTCAGGCCCTTGCAATAGCTGTGGTATTGGCGTGCGGCGTTGCCATTGTGATCATGACCTTTGGCGCAATGAAGTCACTCGAAGCAACGCGCGATGCTTACTACGAGCGATACCGCTTTGCAGACGTGTTCTCGCAACTAAAGCGCGCACCACTCAGGGTCGCCCGTCAAATCATTGAGATCCCCGGTGTGGCCACTATCGAGACTCGCATTACTCACTACGCAGCTCTTGATATCGCCGGCTTGCCTCGTCCCGCGGCTGCCTATCTGATTTCCCTTCCCGATCGTGGCGAGCCCGCACTGAACAAGATTGCGTTGCGGCAGGGCAGGCTTCCGGCAGTTGGCCGTAACGAACTTGTCATCAGCGAGAACATGGCCACCGCGCTGGGTTACGGGATTGGGCAAAGGTTCAGCGTGTTTCTGGGTGGAAAAAAGCGTGCCTTTACGATTGTTGGCGTCGCGCTCTCACCCGAGTTTGTCTATGTGCTGGCCCCCGGACAATTGATGCCTGACGACAGGACTTTCGGGATCCTCTGGCTCGATCGTTCCCTCATGGAAGCAGCGTACGATCTCGACGGTGCGTTCAATGATGTGAGCATCGGACTTGCGCCCGGCGCGTCTGAACCGGATGTCATACAGCGTCTTGACCATGTGCTCGCCCGATATGGCGGAACAGCAGCATATGGCCGGGGCGATCAGACAAGTCATGCGTTCATCGCCCAAGAGCTCGATCAGTTGTGGACGATCGCCATTGTCATACCTCCAATATTTCTGGGCGTGGCCGCCTTTCTGATGCACATGGTTCTCTCCCGGCTCATCGATACCGAGCGAGAGTCCATCGGTCTCTTGAAGTCCTTCGGGTATTCAAACTGGGAAGTCGGCCTGCACTATCTGAAGTTCACGCTGGTCATTTCGGGCCTCGGGGTCCTGCTCGGGGGTGTCGCAGGTGTTTGGCTGGGTCAATGGATAACGCAGATGTATCAGCAGTATTTCCGCTTTCCGTTCCTCGAATATCAATTTGATCGCACAGTGATACTGGCCGCGGTTCTGATTTCATTTGGTTCGGCGGTCATCGGGACGGTGAATTCGGTCCTGCGCGCAGCAACACTGGCGCCTGCGGTGGCAATGATGCCTGCGGCACCGCCCACATTCCACCGCACCCTTGTCGATCGCCTCGGCCTTGATCGCTACATTTCAATGCCGACCCAAATGATCTTGCGCGACCTCGAACGTTGGCCGTTTCGAGCACTACTGACCACGTCCGGAGTGGCGATGGCGGTCATGCTTCTTGTAGGCTTGTTCTTCTTTTTCGACGCAATCGATGAATTGGTCGACAGTGTATACTTCCGATCAAATCGCCAGGACATCGTGGTCGGTCTCCTGGACCAGAGAAGCGACAGCGCACGATTTGACATTTCCAGGCTTCCTGGAGTGAGGAGCGCGGAGGCCATTTTGGAGGTGCCCGCCCGGCTGTCCAATGGTCATCTCTCACAACGCCTGGCACTGTCTGGATTGGAACAAGGTTCAAACTTCCGGGCGTTCTACGATTCGGCTGGTCGTCCATTTACTCTGCCCGAAAACGGCATTGTTCTCTCTAACAAGCTTGCGAGCCTGCTTTCCCTGCATCTGGGGGACAGCATTCACGTCGAAATTCTCGAAGGAGCAAGGCGAACGGCGTTTCTACCGGTCTCTGCTATTGTTTCAGAACATGTTGGGCTCTCGGCCTATCTCAACAAGCATCGCCTTGAAGAACTCACTGGACAAAGCGCCAGCGTCAATTCCGTGAAAGCCTTATTGGACGGCTCTCGGGAAGCAGCCCTGCTCAAGCGCCTCAAGGAGGTCCCGGCGGTGTCGACAATTTCGACGCGTGCGCAGGCTATATCGTCATTACGCGATACGATGGCCAGAAGCATGACGATCGTGATCAACTTCTACATAGCGCTCGGAGCCATAATCGCATTTGGCGTCGTATACAATGCAGCACGCATTGCGCTCTCGGAGCGCGCAAGGGAACTGGCCAGTTTGCGGGTTCTGGGATTCAGCCGCGCCGAAGTGACATACATACTGCTTGGGGAACTAGCTTTGCTTGTAGTCGTGGCTTTGCCTATCGGTTGCGGTCTCGGGTACGTGTTGGCCTGGTTCATGAGCCAGGCTATGGAAACAAAGTTGTTCAGGCTTCCGTTTGTCGTCATGCCTGCCACCTATGGCACTGCCATGGTGATTGTCCTGCTTTCGGCAGGTGCATCGGCGGTTCCGGTCGCCTGGCGAATAAGCCGACTGGATCTCGTTGCAGTGCTGAAGACGCGCGAGTAGCCAATGACTCCAAACACTCGACGGGCACTGCTTTGGTCAACACTTGGTCTGCTGTTGGCTGTTGTCCTCATCTGGAGCTTCTGGCCTCGGGCTGTTGCAGTCGATGTCGCGGCAGTAGTTCGTGCTCCAATGCGTGTCGACGTTTCCGATGAAGGTCGAACGCGCGTGCGGGAAGCTTTCCAGTTATCAGCACCTGTGAGCGGGCGACTTCTGCGGATTGAGAAGCATGCAGGTGACGCCGTCATCGGCGGCAAAACCGTCGTCGCCGATTTGCTACCCACGGCTCCCAGTTTCTTGGATGTGCGCACCCGAGCGCAGGCGGAGTCGGCCGTTAAGGCCGCCGAGGCAGCCCGAAGTCTTGCCGCAGCCGAAGTGACCCGGGCCCGAGCAGAACTTGCATTTTCCTTGTCCGAGCGAACTCGCGCTGAAACGCTCGTGCCGTCCGAGTCGATTTCGCGAGCGAATCTCGAGCGAGCACAACTGGCTTACAACACAGCCGCGGCCCAGCTGGCAACGAGTCTAGCGGCCTTGCGGGTCAAGGAATCGGATCTCGTTACTGCAAAAGCTTTGCTCATCGACCCAACCGCTGCGGCGGCGGAGAGGGATCGCGGCGCCATTCCTCTAGTGGCTCCTGTCTCGGGTCAGATTTTGCGCGTGCTTCATGAAAACGAAGCAGTAGTGGCAGCGGGCACACCGATACTGGAGATCGGAGACCCAAAGAATCTTGAAATCGTCGTCGAATTGATATCCGAGGAAGCGGTGAAGGTGCACGAAGGTGCTCCTGCTACGATCACAGACTGGGGTGGCAACGTACCTTTAAATGCGCGCGTTCGAAGGATCGAACCGTCCGGATTTACAAAGATCTCTTCGCTTGGTGTAGAAGAACAGCGTGTCAATATTCTTCTGAATCTCACCGATCCGGTGCAAAAGTGGGTCGCGCTAGCGGATGGGTTTCGAGTGATCGCTAATATCCAAATTTGGCAACAACGCGACGCGGTCCAAGTTCCGGTATCGGCGCTGTTTCGAAATGGACAGGGTTGGGCGGTCTTTGCCGTTCGCTCGGGCCGAGCAGTGTTGACGCCAGTGGAAGTGGGTCGAAGCAATGAGAGTGCGTCGCAGATAGTGCGTGGTCTGAAGGTAGGCGACCAGGTTGTCGTTCACCCGAGCGATCGGGTTTCCGACGGAGTTCGTGTATCCACGCGCAACGCGACCTAAACGCAATACTTATCGCAACGGATGATCCGAGTTGGAGAACGCTATGAGTCGCCTTCGCCAACACCCTGAAAGCCACCTCGTGGCCCGAATCGGCTGGTTGAGAGCGGCTGTACTCGGTGCCAACGACGGAATTGTGTCAACGGCGAGCCTGATAGTTGGCGTGGCCGCGGCGGCTGCCGCGCGCAATGACGTCCTGATCGCAGGAGTCGCTGGCCTAGTAGCGGGGGCAATGTCGATGGCGGCAGGTGAATATGTCTCGGTCAGCTCGCAGTCCGACACCGAAAAGGCCGACTTGTCGCGCGAGCGGACGGAGTTGAGAGCAAACCCCGAGTTCGAACTCGACGAACTAGCGGAGACATATGCCAAACGTGGGGTCGAACCAACTTTGGCTCGGCAAGTTGCCGCGCAATTGATGGCAAAAGATGCCTTGACGGCCCACGCACATGACGAGCTGGGAATTTCAGAAATCACCACTGCACGGTCGGTTCAAGCGGCTCTCACATCGGCTGCAACCTTTTCAGCGGGCGCAGCTATGCCACTGCTCATGGTCGTGCTTTCGCCGGCGACAATGCTAGTTCCGATCGTGTCTGCAGCCTCGCTGGCCTTTTTGGCACTGCTAGGTGCGATTGGGGCGAAGGCTGGTGGAGCGAGCGTTCTTCGCGCAACAGCGCGTGTCTCTTTCTGGGGTGCGCTTGCAATGGCGCTCACGGCCGGTATTGGAAGGTTGTTTGGCGCAGTCGTATGAATTCAGTGCGGTCTAATCCCGTACTGAATTGATCGAACGACCGATTTCCACCCAAAGCGGACATCCGTCCGCGGCAGGGTCACGTAGCGAAATCGGCTATCGTCTGTCGCGAATACGACTCAGGGGCGTGACATGACTCTTTCAGATCTTGCATCCATCGGAAGCTTTATCAGTGGTTTGGCAGTGCTGGTATCGCTGGTATTTCTATATTTTCAGCTACGACAGGTCGGTACCCAAGTTCAGCAAGCCGAACGCAATCAGCAAGCCTCGATTAGGCAAGGACGTGCGACCCGCGTTGTGGCCATGAATTTGGCCGCGACAGAACCATCGCTAGCCGACGCGCTGGCGAGAGTTGTGGCAGGCGCTACGGGTATGACGAACACGCAACTCACCCAGTACGGTGCCTTCTGCCGTGCAACATTCCTCAACGGGGAGGATTCGTTCTTCCAACACAAGGATGGTTTGCTTAGTGACGCCAGTTTCGCCAGCTACACCGGTGGAATGCTGGCAACGTTTTCACTGCCCGGATTTAGAGTGCAGTGGAAATACCAGCGTGGAATTTTTGCAAGTGAGTATGTTGCGTTTATGGACAAACTCGTCGTTGAAGCGCCGAAAGTCCCGCTTGTTGATCGAGTGGCTCAGTGGAACGCTGATATTGCGACTGAAGCGAGTGCTTGACGGAATCACCTGCTAGTTTGTCTGAGGCATTTGGCCAAACAGGGGATTGCCATGACTCTTACCGATTTCGCCACATTCAGTACCGCCGTTAGCGGTTTGGCCGTGACCGCGTCATTGATCTACTTGGCGCTGCAGACGCATCAGAATGCGAAACACACTAGGGCGCTGATCCACCAAGGAAGGGTTGCAGCACTGCGTGACATATTTCTGGCGGGTACCGATCCCAACGTTGCCGCGGCCTTTATCGCCGTTCCCGGTGGCACGCCGACTCCACAGGAAGTGCAGAAGCTCCAATACCGCCTAATGTATGGTGCGATGATTTACGGCTGGCAGGACACCTATTCGCAATATCGGAACGGACTATTGGACGAAGATTTCTTCCGTCAGATGAGAACCGGCGCGGTGCAAGCCTTAAGCAATCCAACGTCACGCGCTGTTTGGGAATTTTACAGAGTGCCGGGTACACAGTTCGCCGCATTCATGGACGAGCTCGCTGCAAATTTGTCCGCCGCCGAACAGCTGACGTAGCCGGGGCCAGGCCACCTGACCACCAGTCTGGCGTGCCTCGATTCAGCGCCACACCTTCGAAAGCACCTCTTTGACGACCAAGGAAACGCCCGCCGATATCGCGCATTGTTTCACAATCTGTTTCGCCATCTGTGGATTGATCCTGCATCCACCAGTGCGGTTAATCGTGAAATCTCCTGGCGTGAAAACATGCGACAGCGCAAAGCGAAGAATATCGCCATCAACGACGGGCCGTAGCGGCTCCATCAAATCCAAAATCAACGGAATTCTGTTGCTGTAGTTCCCGTGTACAAATCCGATGGACGGATCGAGACCTGCCGCAACGACCTCACTTCGCAACTGGCTTTTCAAGATGCCGTAACCGTAGTTCAGCATCGCATTGATGGGGTGCCGAGCGTTTTGGGCTTGTCGTTGCCAAAGCATGTTGCGCGGCACGATCTCGAGCCAATTGTGTGGAATGGGCTTTCGGGTAATTCCGGACCAATTTAACGGCACCCCATGCCAAGCCCGGAAATATGCGGCGGCACAGTCCCCTTCGATTCCTAGAAGTTGAGAGACTGATAGCAACTTTCTTCCATTTCTGATCTCGGAAGATCGCTTCTCCAATCTTGCGATTGCATTTTCCCGATTTACGGACCTCGGTATTATTTCCTGGAGGGTTTTAGTGCTCGCTATTATCTTCTCGCCAATCAGCCAGCGCGCAATCTCGGTGTGCTTTTTGGATTTCTTGGCCTTTCGTTGAAGTTCCACCAGTTTGGGGTTGGACGAATAATGCGCCCCGCCGCCCATGCTGCTGATTTCGCCTCGCCAATCCAATTTGACCAAAGCGATTCGTTGATCCGACATCCAATCCAGCGCATCAAAGGAAATACCGCCACTGCCATCGAGCATGATTATTCGGTCGGGCAAATTTGCGTCGCCCGGAAATAAGCGAATTGTCTCGCTTGTTTGGGGATAGTGGGTAAAGCCATCTCGAATTAGTAGCGTGTTGTGATCGATATTAATTTTCACGCCGTGGCCACAGAGAACTAACGGCTGGCGGTATCGATATTTTTGCTTTTGTCCCGCCCGCTTTGGTTCGTATGTACGCCAATATTCTGAGCGGGCAGACCATTCTAGGTCGTCGATCGCGTCCTCAGTACTCGGGCATGCGTTCGATCTAGGTGTCATTTTTTGCAGCCTGCGTCGAGTTCATTAGTTCGTTGATTTGTGCGTTCAGCATCGCAATGCTTTTGCGCATCGTTGGATCACGCCTTACGTAAAGCCACGCGATCAACATATTGACCTGTCCTTCCTGTGTCTGATTCGACCACAGAATTGGCTTTGCGCCTGACGACTGTCCAAATTTCTCCTGATTTGACTTCTCAACCTGCGAAACGGCCCACATAAGGAGAGCAATTTCACTTCGGGCAAGTTCAATTTGTTCGTCATTTTGGGACGAAACGAGGTCGGAAATTCCGACATCCAACAACTGCGATAGATTGTGAAGCTGTTGGTCAAGTGACGTCACGTCAGTCGCAAACCTCGTTTGTGGATTGGAGTTGCCCGCTGCATTGATCGGGATCGAAAGAGTTTTGCTGAGCAACTCTTCATTGAGGTCGACTCCGTGCTCGTCATGCGCGGCGACATCACTTAAAGGTATGTAACTGCCATTGAGGACGGTAATGATAATGGCCAGAAAGGTAGTAAGTTCGTCCGGTCTGTGCCGCTTCACTGCGCCGAAAAGCCGGCCGACGTCTTTTCGTTCGCGTATCAGTTCGCTGGCTTCCTCAATGCGCTTGTAGGTCTCTTCTTCCCGCTCCTCAGACGCCGGAACCGCTGCTCGCAGCAGGTCCCAGTTCGCCGCCGCCTTCTGAATCGGATCGCGCCAATATACTGGCCTCGAAAAATAGCCTTGCCACCAGATATCCCACCCAACGGCATCCAAGTTTTTGCCATGCCGTTTGATAGCCAGGATCAGCGGCACAAGCTGGTTTGCGAGTGCGCGTGAATATAGATTTTGTCGTCCTTTGCCGGTTCCAAGACCTGGCGGGTTGTGCGGCGGCAGCAAACCAAGCCGCGAATATTTCGAGACCCATTGTCGACTGATCTTGCGCTCGAACGGCGCTGCGAGCGCCTTCATCTCGTCTAAAGTGACGACGTAGATATCGGTATTCATTGGAATATTTTACACTATTGCGATTGTCAATGCACGGCCAGAGCGCGCGAAGTTTTTAATCCGGCCTGAACTTCAGCCGGAGCCGTCAATTGGCCAAGAGACGCGACCGGGACCACACCGCCGAGTACCGCCATCGCATCGCGCAGGGAATGGCTAGGGGCCTAACCAGGTCCCAGGCTCGGGGCCATCGTCGGGCCGCCGAAGCCATCGTCGCCAAGAGCCGGAAACAACGCGCTTTGGAAGACGCGAAGCTCCAAATGGGGCTGCGCTATCTGCGCAAAGAGAAGAGCTTCACCAAGGCGGCCAGGGAAGCACACGTATCGCCAGAACGGCTGCGCACTGAAGCAATCGAAAAAGGCATCGTTGAGAAGCGCGGTCGCCGCTGGACCATCAAACGCGACCTGCCCCGTCGCGTCCTCATCTACACGGGCGGACGCGAGCGTCCCATCGTCGTACCGAATTTTAAAGAGGCTTCGGTAGTCGGCAAGTACATGTCCGCCGTCGGTTCATTCGTTCGCACGTCCGACATTTCTTTTGTGCGGCCGTTCGACGGCAAGACCGTCACCGACGTACACGGCAAAACCTACCTCCTCGAAACCCGTCCCAGAATTCTCTTCCGGCTGTCGCACGCCGGCAGCAGCAGCTTCGAACAAATTTATCGCATCGTTGTTTGATGAAGGAAAAGTGTGATGTCTAAGCAAAAAAGTCCATTCAATCACGGCGACAAGGAAGCTCGTCACCGCAGAGCCTGTGAAAGGCTTGGAACAGAAGACCCCCGTTGCATTCTTTGCCACGAGATAAACCCACACGCATTGCAGCTACATCACGTAGCCGGTCGGGCTTACGACGAAGATGAATTGGTTGCGCTATGCCACAATCATCATGCTCGCGTCAGCGACGGTCAGAAGGACCATCCGCTGAAGATTCCTGATTGCATCAATCCTTTAGAGGGTCTCGGCCATTTTGATCGCGGTCTAGCCGAGATGCTTGACACGGCCATCGAGGATCTAGGTCCACACCCGCAGCGGGAATTCCTGATCTATCTAAGTTCAAAACTAAAGCTGAACGGTGCGCTTTTGATTGGAGCCGCATCGAACGACCGACAAAACAGTCTGTGGCGGCAGAAATGACCCAGCGCGTGCCGATGATCATCGCCGTGCGCGGCTATTCAGTCGTACAACGTGATGACGACGAGAAAGATACGAAGCCTGACGAGTCTGGTCCCAAGCAGCGCAAGACTCTTCCCCGGCCGTCAAAATGGATTGTCGCGTTCGATACGGAAACGTCAAACGATCACGCGCAATATGTGCGCATCGGGTCATATCAAGTCCGAAAAGGTATGGCTTTGGACAGAAGGGGTGTCTTCTACGACGCTGCCAACCTGAAACCCGACGATCTATCGCTTCTGCAGGCCCATGTGACAGCACGCGGCCTAGAGTTGATAACCAAGGAAGATTTCGAGCGCTACGTCTTATACCGCTACGGGTATGAACGCGGCGGCCTCATTCTAGGTTTCAATCTGCCATTTGACTTAAGCCGCTTGGCAACTGCAACACCCACGTCGAAGAGCAAGGAGATGAGAGGCGGATTTTCGCTCGACCTGGTGCCCGAGAAGTGGCGTCCCAACATCCTCGTCAGGAACTTGAACAGCCGTGCGGCTTTCATGCGGTTTGCTGTGCACCGAGGACCAGTAGACGCCCGTTCGATGCGCAAGAAATTCAAGACGCAGGCCAAAACGGGATACTTCCAGGATGTGAAAACTCTCGGTGCCGCTCTGTTGGGCCGGTCATGAATCTAAAAAAGCTAGCCGAGATACTCGGCACCGAACACCAGAAGATGGATGCCGACGAGCACGGTGGGCCGCTGACGCCTGAGTACATCAACTACGCCATCAACGACACCGACGTAACATGGGACTGCTACGTCAAACTGCTGGCGATGTATGAAGCCCACGGTCTCACCGAGACGCCGCCGCACCGCATCTACAGCGAAGCAAGTCTTGGTAAGGCGTACCTGCGCCAAATGGGTGTGCGGACCTGGCCAAAGCTTCAGCCCGATTTTCCGCCGGACTTACTCGGCATCATCATGTCGACCTATTACGGCGGGCGTTCCGAGGTGCGCATTCGACGGCAAATGACTCGCGTTCTCTACTGCGACTTCCGCGCCATGTACCCCAGTGTCTGCACGCTGATGGGTCTATGGCAGTTCGTGACGGCCACTGGGATCGAACCTGAGGAGGCGACCGAAGAGACCAGGCAGCTGTTGGCTAAAATCACGCTAGCTGATTTGCAGCAAGCAGCAACTTGGTCCTCGCTGACCACCCTGGTTCGCGTTTGGCCCGACGACGATGTGCTGCCGACGCGAGCCCGCTATGCGGATGCCAGCAGGACGATTGGCCTGAACTACCTGTCGGCCGAGTTTGGCATTTGGTACACGCTGTCCGACTGCATTGCCGCAAAAATGCTCACGGGCAAGGTGCCCAGGATCATTCGCGCGATCCGCTTCAAGCCCTTGGCCAGGCAGGCGGGCCTAAAACCGATCAAGGTCGGCGGCAACAGGGATTACCTGATCGACCCGAACAAGGACGATTTCTACAAGCGCGTCGTTGAACTGCGCGCACAGGTAAAAAAAGAAGCGAAGCGAGCAAAGGCGGAGGGCAGGCTACAAGACGCCGCCATCCTCGACTCGTATCAGCAAATGCTGAAGCTGCTCGCCAACTCGACGAGCTATGGCATTTTCGCCGAAATGAATGTTCAAACGTATGACCGCCCACGCGACGTGGTGTGTTACGGCAACGACGACCACGAGTTCGAAACCAAAACCAAGTCAATCGAAGAGCCAGGCACGCACTTCCATCCACTTCTTGCGACCCTCATCACAGGGGCGGCTCGCCTCATGCTGGCGCTGGCCGAACGCGTGGCGACGGACAACGGTCTCGGTTGGGCACTGTGCGACACAGACAGCTTGGCGTTGGCGCGACCCGAAGGCATGGCCGACGAGGACTTTCTCCACCGAGCTGCTGTGGCGACGGGTTGGTTTGACCGCTTGAGTCCTTACAATGATGACGACCCACTGTTCAAAGTCGAGGACCAGAACTTTCGGTTGAAGGATGACGAGCCGGTTCCAGGAATCCACGAACCGCTTTATGCGATTGCGATCTCGGCGAAGAGGTATGTCCTGCTCAACCTAGGCGCGGACGGCTGCCCGATCATTCGAAAAGCGCTGGCGCACGGACTTGGGCATCTGCTTGCTCCCTACAAGGAGAGTGAGGCTCCAGTCTCGATCCCAGCGCCTGCACTTCCGCTAGGCGATGTTGGTGTTGATCGGTGGCAGTATGATTATTGGTACCAAATCGTCATGGCCAAACTGAAGGGTCATCCTGACCAGGTCGATTTGTCGCCACTCGTCAACTTGGACCGCCGTGCGGCTAGCCGATACTCGGCATCGACGCCCACTCTGTTGCGGTGGTTCAATACATTCAATCAAGACCTGCCTTACGCGGGTCGCGTAAAGGCGTTCAATTTTTTGCTGGCGTATCAGGTATCGAAAGAGACGTTCTACAAGAGCATCGCCGAAGGCGATATCGAATCAGATTTGATGGATGATGGAATCCCTGCCGTCGTCGCACCTTACGATGACGACACCGAAGCGGCTGCCGATCGAGCACTCGATAGGCGGACGGGCAAGCCGGTCCCGAAGGTAATTTTGGCAACCTATCGCGAAGTGCTCGCTGGCTATCACTTGCATTCAGAATCGAAGTTCGGAAACGGAGACACGTTCGACCGAGGGCTAACTGAACGTCGGCATGTTCAGGCGGTCGCTGTCGAATATATCGGCAAGGAAGCCAACCGCTGGGAAGAGCAATTCTTTCTCGGTGAAATGCCAGAGGCTCAAATCGAATATGGCCGGAGTCCGGCTTCGCAGACGGCAATACTGAAAGTCATCAAGCGGGCAGCCCGGAAGTTCGGCATGACCGCACTTTCGGAGTGTGCACAGCTGTCACGCCAGCAGTTGACGACGTTGATCGGGAAGAAAGGAAATCCCCTTCCGGCGACACTCGTCAGATTGATGCGTGCAGTGGCGGAGTTGCAAATGGAGGCTGCGCGAAAATGACAACACAACGCACCGCGCACTGGGAGTGCAGACAAGCTAAGCAAACATGCGCTCCTTGAGCTCCTCGCAAACGCCGTCGAGACCCGGAAACATTGAAGCCGCATTGATACCCATTCGGCTGAGGTCACGGATGACAGCGTGTCGGTTCGATGCTGGAATGTCGACCGCAGTGAGGTACGTCTTACCTCTCAGGGCTTCGACATATCGAATGTAGGACTCTATGTCATCCAAGTTTGTAACGGTTGATAGAGCTTGTTGAGCGACCATTCTGTCATTGTCCATTGCCAAAAATTCCAACACGGAGAAGTTCAGACTTGGAGTTGCCAATCTCGAATCCTGCAGAACTCCGGCAACCCAGCCATCCTTGTCAAATATAAAGATACGAACGTTGCCACGCGTTGTTGCCGGATCGACTCGTCGAAATGCACAGAAGGCGGCCACGTATGGGGAGTAACTCCAATCGAGGAGCGGCGTGGGATACCCATGATGCTGCGCCAAATGAAGCAGCGCACCAAAGTGGTCCGGAATTGCCATGTCGTAGAGATGGCTCGTTCGGCCGTTAACAAACCGATTCAGAAGGTGCATATCTTCGAGCCGAAAGCGCTCGACATTCGCCCTTCCGAGACGATGGTAGGAAGTCCGCAGTCTCCAACGCGAATTTTCCTGACCCCGAAATATGAATTGTCTATAGGGCAATGCTTCGACGATGGTTTTAAAATCAGTCCATGACTTGAGCGGTGCCACAAGTATTGACGGCTCTCCGGCGTCGCTGCGCGGAAGACTGGCCTTGCCTAGCGTGCCGACGGTCGATTTCCAACCAATTTCAAGAACATTGTTTTTAAGGTCATACTCAACATCAGCGCTGACCGGAAATACAATTCCCGGAAATCTGGAGGTCAGCGTGGGGGCATCCAAGACTCCAAATGTGTTTCGGTCGAGATGAGTAAGAGGCGCAGTGAATTTGCCGTTGTCGGCTTTGTCCACCGTCCTCAAGGTGGCGACTGTAACCGGCACGCCTGCCATCGCCGGCGTGAAAATCGCTAAGCCTGCTAAATGGTCGTGAAATTCATCGAAGTTGACGATCAGACCACCGGGATTTGTGCCGGTGTTTGTTCCAAGCCATTGTCCCTTCATCTACTGGCCCCGCGTGCCTGGACTCGCCCAAGCGTAAGCATGTCAGAGCTAGTTCGCTAGCATTGCGAGCAGCACGAATCGAAAATACCCTCACCTGCTTCTAGGCAATTCAAGACGTAGGGACGAAACAACAGAGCGGTGAAACGATGAAATTGAAGGGTCCGGTCACACTCGAAACAACTTTCGCGGAGTACAGCATCGACGAACAAATCGGTGAAGGAGGCGCCGGGCGGGTCTATGGCGGGACTGATGATACTGGTACCCGAGTCGCGGTGAAGGTGTTGACGCAGACAACCACAGACAAGCGGCGACGCTTCAAGAACGAGATCGGATTTCTTGCGAATAATAGGCATCCCAACATAGTCACGGTTGTCGATCATGGCATCAGCAGGGAGGGAATGCTCAAAGGCCCGTTTTACGTGATGCGCCGGTACGATGGCAGCTTGCGCGGGCAAATGGCGAAAATTTCGCCTCTCTTGGCGCTGCAATTTTTTTCTCAGATGCTGGACGGTGTTGAGGCGGCACACCTGCTAGGCGTCACGCACAGAGACCTCAAGCCAGAGAACTTCCTGTTCGATGGCTCAAGCGGATCGCTTGCCGTCGCCGATTTTGGAGTGGCCAGCTTCGCACAACAGCAACTTCTCACGCTTGTCGAAACCAAACCTACTCAAAGACTAGCGAATTTTGTGTACGCAGCTCCCGAACAGCGAACACCGGGAGCGAATGTCGGTCCTGCTGCAGACATCTACGCCCTCGGTTTGATTTTGAACGAGCTTTTTACAGGGACACCGCCGCACGGCACTGACTACAAGACAATCGCGACCGTCTCGAAGGAGTACGAATTTCTGGATCCAATAGTCACACAGATGATTAAACAGAATGTCGGTGAACGGCTTCAGTCAATCACCGCCGTGAAGACGCTAATACAAACCTACCAAGCCGAAGCGGTAACACTTCAGCGACTAAGTAAAATAAACAAGACCGTCATACCCGTGGGATCGGTGGACGAACCGCTAGCACACGAACCGCCAAAATTGATCCATGCGAATTGGGACAATGGGACGCTTCGGCTGACGCTGGATCGACCGGTGACAATTGAATGGGTTAGAGCGTTGCAAAACATGGGAAGTTACCAAAGCATATTGGGCGTTGACCCTTATCGGTTCACTTTCGATGGTGTGAACGTTTCAGTTCCGGCCTCAGAACATGTGGCACAGGATGTTATAAACAACTTCAAGAACTGGCTTCCGACAGCGACGCAGGTGTTAAAGCAGCGCCTTGAATACGAAAAACGACAAGAGGAGGCACACAGACGCGAAGATCTGCGCGTGCAACGCGAAACGGAAGAGCGACGCCTTCGAGTAAACCGCAACCTACGAATCTAGGCTTCCAGCGCTAGTCGAAGTCAGTATGGATTGTTCCAGTCACAATTGCGGCCTGGCTATTAAATGTAAAGTCGGCGTGCTTCCCCTTTACCCCCCTCCTCCGTACGGGGGGGGTATAAGCTAACTACACAAAGTGCAGCACTTTTGGCACGTCGAAAATCTCGTAGTGTCGTAATTTGATTTACCGCTGCCCAGCTTGTGCCAGCGCTTCCGTAATAAGGCGGTTGAACCGCTCTCTATCAGTATGCGCCATTTCTAGGATGAAGGCGTCAACGCAACCTTGGCAAAGTGCTCCAGTGCGGATTGTTCCATCCATGTCCTTTCGCACAGAGATACACAGTTCACCAGGCATGGTTCTTCGGCAGAAGGAGCACTCCGTCGGATATTCAGTCGCCATTTCCGGAGTGTCCTAATTTGACGATTGGTGTTTCGACGGACAGGCGCGCCGCCAAAAGCCAGACTGGATTTCTGCGACACCTTGTGCCGCTTCGGCGTCAACACCCTCTGCGATGAGTTGGCGGACCGTCGGCAGTTTTGGAATGTGCCTGCAGTCGGGATGACAAGTGACCGTTATTGCATAAGGCGGCGTCTTGGACTGAGAACTGACGCGACAATCGGGGTTATCGCGAAGCGGAGCCGATGCCGCTCCAGTGCAGGCCAGAGCCACTGCAACGACAATTGGAGTCAATCTCACTTCGCCCGCGCCTCATGCTCAAATTAGGACACTACCAAAGTTTTGACGATATTATCTTTGACACACCCACGGCTAGGGATTGATTTTCGAGCCCTGTGTTTCGACTTTGATGGACTAGTGCCAATCCATTCGGATCAGCGACCTGATCTGCATACTTATAGGTCTGCCGTTTTTTGTCGCGGGGAAGTAGAACCGGCCCCTGGCCTGAGACACCGAGGCGTTGTCGATCATCTTGAAGCCGCTCGACTGCAAAATGACCACGTCCCCAACCGTGCCGTCGGCATTGACTGTTACTTCAAGGACGACAGGATCGATTTCGCCGCCCCTCGTGATGTCTCCGAAGTCGTAGTGAAAAGTGGGACTTCTCCACAGGTCCATAACGGGAGGCGAACATCTGTCCAGGGGGTTTGCTTTATTTCCATCGACGGATGCGCAGCTCGGCTTCTTCGTGGTGTCGGCCATGGCACTCGGCGGCGCCGGGCTTAGAACCGTTTCGTGTATTGAGGCCGTCGGCCCGGACGTAGAAAAAGGACACGCGACTTGAAACATCGTCTTCATCGACTTCGGCGGAGTGTCGACAGCCGTGCCGTTTTTCGTCGCCGGGGCGTAGTGGCGCGCAGCAATCGTCGAAACCGCGACATCGTCGAGCGACGTCGAGCCGCTTGGCGCAATTACAGTCGGTTCGCTGACGGAGCCGTCGGCGCGAACAGTGAAACTCACAATGACGACACCCTCGGTTCTCAAGCTGTCACGGCCGGAACTGCAGGGTTGGAAGTTGGCTGGCGGACCTTGGCGGTCGATGACTGGGGCTGTGCATTTGTCGTGCGGGTTGGCATTCGGACCGTCGATGAAGATGCAGCTTGGCGGTTCCGCCGCAACCGGAGTGGTCGGCGGCTGTTGGCTCGTCGCGGCCGCGGGCTTCTGGAGAAAGTCTCGCGCTGCGTCCTGCACATAGTCGTTGACGGCGTGATCGCACTTCGAAGGTGAAGCGACGCAAAGTTTGTGTAGCGGTTTCAAGGATGGGAGCTTGACGGCAGCATTCGACGTTCCTACAGACAAACTCAATGGGCCGAGCAGATTGATCGGCGACGGAGAGTACAATTGCAATATGGTCTGCATGTAGGTCGTGAACGCCCCTTTGTCCTTGGGAACGTCGGCAGCCAGAGCGGGAGCAGCGACGAGAACACCACCCAGCAACGCGGCAAACAGCAGCCTCCTCGATCGCGTCACGGCGCACCAGGCTGAGGAAACCCTGGCAGCTCTTCCAAATGCACGCCGGGCGCACCAATTTCAAACTGAAATGTTGACCTGGTCTGGAAATCCACTGGAGAGCTGTTTTCGGTCGCTGGGAAGTAGTGGCGACCAGCAATCTGCGAAACGGCGGCATCGTCCAGCAAGGGAAAGCCGCTGGAAAGCAAAACGTTTACATCGCTCACCGAACCATCCGCATGAACCTTGTATCCGACGACGACTACACCCATCTGTCCCGCTCTCGCGGCTTCCGAGGGATATTGGAAACGGGGACTATGTTGCCGGTCGATGCGCGGAGGCTTGCAAGTGTCGTTTGCAGGGGCTTTCGTAGCGTCGGTCGGTAAACAGGTTGCCTTTGCAGCGAAGGCGACACCGGGTGGCAGCGCTGGGCTTTCGGTCCCTGTCGGTTTTGCGACCGCTTCAGCACTATCGGGGCACGTGAATCGAAAGATCGCCTTCATCGGATTGTCGATGGGCGTGCCGTTCTTCGTTGCCGGGAAATAATGCCTCCCGTTGACCATCGAAATCGCAGCATCGTCGAGTTCTGAAAAGTCGCTGGGGACCTCAACAATTGCTTTGCCAACTGAGCCGTCCGCGCGAACGACGTAACTGACGACGACGACACCCTCTACTTTGAAGCCCATTTGCCCCAAGTCGCAGGATCTTTGGGGCGTGAAATTCGGTCGACTGTGCTGCAAGTCGACGATGGGCGGCGTGCATTTGTCGCGCGCATTGGCATTGGGGGCGTCAGCCGGCATGCAGGTTGGCTTTTCCGTCGCGGCGACTGCCTGCGTTTGGGTTGCAGGCGTTACGGGCGCTGGCTTCTGCAAGACGTCGTGCGCCGCGTCCTGCACATAGTCGTTGACGGCGTGATCGCACTTCGAAGGTGAAGCGACGCAGAGTTTGTACAGCGGTTTCAACGATGGAAGCTTGACGGCAGCATTCGACGTTCCGACAGACAAACTCAATGGGCCAATCACATTGATCGGCGACGGAGAGTACAACTGCAATTTGGTCTGCATGTAGGCGGTGAACGCCGCTTTGTCCTTCGGAACATCCGCGGCCAAGGCGCCGCCAACAAAGCCAAACGAGAACAAGGCGAGAGCCGCAAATCGGCGAAACATGAATCCCCCCAAAATCGTTCGATCATAGGATCGTAGCTTCAAGCGACTCGCATTGATATCGCGCCAGGAAATTTCGGATCGGGCTCGAAGCTGCTCGGTACTTGATCGTAGCGGGTGAACTTCGCAGAGTAGGTTGCGCTTCCCTTGCTGAGCGTGCCGAGCGCCAAGTCATAGTTGAGTATGTCGGCTAACGGTACCTTAGCTGTCACCTTGGAACGAGTGTCTCCCAAATTATCAATACGGATGGATTCTCCGCGCCGGGAAGTCAGATCGGCGACTACCGCGCCACGATACTTCTCCGACACTGCGACTTCTATTTCCATGATCGGTTCGAGCAGACTGACGACCCCCTCCGGAGCCAACTTGCCAAAGGCGGCTCGCGCCGCGAAGTCAAAGGCAGATACATGGGAGTCGACTTCATGATACTTGCCGTCTGTTAGCGTCGCCTTGAAGTCGGTGACAGGGAAGCCGGCGAGCAAGCCGTTTTCTTTTTGTGCTCTGAGAGCACCGTCGACAGCAGCAACAAAGTCCAAGGGAAGGAACCCGTCGACGATTGCGTTCTCGAAAACATAGCCGGTGCCAGTCGGTAAGGGTTCGAACTGAATTGTTACTTCTGCGACTCACCGGACCCGCCGATCTGCTTCTTGTGGGTGTACTTGATCGCAACAGGACGCGAGAGAGTTTCACGATAGGCTACTTGAAGTGTTCCAAAGCGGAGGCCTGGACCAATCTCCCGTTTGAGCAGTTCGATCGTGTCCCGCACGCGTTCCTTCGTTGTGCCGAACACCACGGCTTGATTGCTTTCGGGGTCGGACGCAAAACCCACCGAGCTGTCATGTTTAGTTAGATCAGCGAGAGCAATAACCAGCAGCTCAAGATTATCAGCACCAGTGGGCTCAACTGCCACTTCTACGATGCGATCAGGGATCTTCTCTGGCATCTGTCAGCTCAAAAATTTAATCTCATAGCTCTAAGGTTTCACACCATACCCCGCGAACGTCTCTGCGATCTTCGGATCAATTGACGTCGCCGCCGAGACATCGGCATGACCACCGGCCGCGTCATTGTTTCGGAGCTTGGCGAGCCCCCGAATGTAGAGTGAGGACGCATTCTTGGAATCAAATGCTAGTGCCGCACTAGCATCGTCGATGGCATCGTCATAATTTTTCATGCGAAAATAGACGAAGGCGCGGGCTGCAAATGAATCTGCATCTTTAGGTCGAAGTTTGATGGACTTGTAGCAATCGGCCAAAGCGGCATCGAGTTTCTGCCCGACAATAGCGAGTAGCCTGCATCTGTACTGGAGAGCATGCGGATCAGTGGCGAGCGCAAGGCCGGAGTCAAAGTCCTCGATTGCGCGCGAATATTCACCTAGCTTTTCATAAGTGGAACCGCGATTGAATAATACATAGCCGTCATGGGGCAAGAGTTTGGTTGCGGTGTCTTCGTCTTGAATTGCTCGCGCATACTGACCCAGTCCGAAGTAGACAGAACCTCTACTCATGAACGCCAACCCCGAACTCGGGTTCAGAGCGATCGCAGCGTCCAGGTCCTGCATGGCCTGGCTGAACTTACCCTGAAGGAAATAGGTCTGTCCGCGCTCGACAAGGGCCTCAGTCATATTGGGGCTAATGGTCAGAGCGCGATTGAAGTCCAAAATGGCTTCGGCGTATTGGCCATGGCTTTTGTAGGTTGACCCTCGGGCATAAAATCCAAAAGCGTAATCGGGTTTGAGTGAGATCACTTTATCCAAGTCTTGGATTGCGAGATCAAAGTGACCGAGAGAGCGATTCGAAATTCCGCGATTTAAGAGGGCTATAGAGTCGTCTGGATCATTCCGAATAGCGTTGTCGAAGGCCTCGATAGCGGGGTCGAATTGTGCAAGGTCCATGTAAGAGCGACCAATGTTGTGCCACGCCGCGGCGAGACCATCTCCAGTCACTAGGTGTGAAGCGATAAGCCTGTCGCAAGCGACAATCACTTCCTTTGGCGAGCCATGCGAGCAGGCATAGGCTTGGTCTTCCGCCTCATCGGCGTGAGATTGAAAGCCAATTGGGGCGAGCAGAATCGTTGCTAGTGCCAGCGTAAGGTAACGTCCCAGTGCCACGTTACTTCTCCCCGTACCACTGATCAGATCAGCGCAATTGCCGCATTACGAATTCAATCGCGGCGCAGCCATTCGATAGCCTAGTGCACTGGCTTAGACATCAGCGGTCCTCACCAATCTTAGTCAGCACATAAACAGTGCCGGCGCACATGAACAGCACGACGGGAATCACGAGACTGAGTGCCTTAAGTCGTGGCGAGAGTATATCGAGCCAGAATGCCGATCCGACACCACCTAGGCCAAATAACAGGGCCAGGATTGCGCCCGCTATCGAGTTCAACGGTTTTCGCCACTGGGCCATGCAACAAACATAGTCATGCGCGACCGATCCGAACAACGAGGGCTAATGTTCCAACTGCACCAATGCCGATTGTTGGTGATAATCCAAATATATTCAGGTACTTACGAGCCACTCTGGTACACTAATCCGCCCAAAATGCTGTGCTCCCATGCTCGAAAAGCAGACTCAAGCAGACCTAAAAACGGACTGTTCCACGGACCCCGATTGGTACGCCCGCTCGGAATATTGGCGAACCTTTGAACGCAAAAAGAAGGGTCCGCGCCGCAAATTCAATTTCCGCGAGCCATTATTCATTTGTGGTCACGGCGCACATATTCGTGTCGAGCATAATTCCCTGCTCATTCGAAATGGGTTTACGCACTATCCACAAAAGCAGGAGATAGTCCGTCTATTTCCCGGCGATGGGAATTTGCCGGATCGGATTGTTCTGCTCGACACAAGTGGCGGAATAACTTTCGACGCACTGACCTGGATTTTCGAACAGGGAATTTCGCTAATCCAAATTGACTGGCGTGGCCGGGTCAATTGTGTCGGAAATAGTTCCGGATCGCCTTACCGGCGGGAATTAATTGCGCGTCAGTTGAAATTCAAAGAGTCCAAGTACGCCGTCGAATTTTCGAGGGAATTAATTGGCAATAAATTCGATAATTCAATTTCCACAATAAAGGGCTTATTTCCGGGGAGCGAGAAATCTAATTATGCAGTTGGTGAAATTCGGAAATATCGGACCCTCTTAAATCGCCTCCCTAAATCGGGCGGACAATCTAAAATGTTGGGCCTCGAAGGCGCCGTCGCGGTTGCCTATTTTCGAAGTTGGCATGGCGTTCCGCTGAATTGGTCCGGTCTGAAGAAAAAACCAATTCCGCCCAATTGGCTGCAAATCGGCCCACGCACCATGAGTTGGCGAAAAGGCGGAGATAATGCCCGCCATCCAATAAATGCGATGCTGAACTACGGCTATGCAATGCTTATTAGCCAGCTGCGCGGCCAAATAATTGCAACTGGCCTCGATCCTTCAATTGGTATTGCGCACGGTAATTCACAAAATAAAGTTCCGCTGGTCTACGATTTGATGGAGCCGCTCAGGCCGATTGTCGATCGCGCGATATTGCGTTTCGCCCTTTCGCACTCATTTGCGCCTGGAGACTTTGCAATCAATCGATTTGGCGCTTGTCGACTTAATCCTCAGTTGGCAAGGGTCGTGGCAAAGCAGACGGGCGATTTTGACGTTGGAAGTGCTGTAAAGAACTTCATCGCGGTATTATGGCCAAACGGCACTGGTCCAGTTTGACTTAGGGTTGCAATGGTTGGCCGCCGTTCAGAATTGTCGTGCGGCATTCCGCAGCGTCGTTCCAACTAGGATGGACGTGACCACATTCCCAGACAAGCGAGGCGTCTGCGCGGCGGAATATCTTGGCATAACCGACTACGTCGCTTTTTTCTGAAATTCGAGAAACAGAGTATGTGCCACCATGGTCGATCCCGTGATTAAGAAGCCGGTCTGTCTCTTTGACGGTGTACTGGTCACGCGGCATTTTCTGGGCCCCAAACTTTTCAACCAAAGAAACGATATCCCCAATGTCCCACAATCGATCCGGCAAGCTTGCCGCGGCTGCTGATGACAAGCGAACCGATGAATTGATCCGGGCGAAATTGTACCAAGTCGCCTGTTGGGGCCTTAGGCATTTCTCTTTCCCCACCATCTGGCAAAGGGGTACAGAACTGCCAGGACCGGAATGACCGCAGCGACAAAAAGCAGTGTCACATCGAGAGTTCGGTATACCGCAATGAGAACCTTTGTGAGGCCGATAATGGCAACGATCCCGACAGCAGGGATCAGGAAGGGCACCAAATCCGCCAAGGCTCGCATTTCAAATTTCGTCTCGGGATC
>Ga0134128_10001528_pt1 | contig 29575 bp, 29 predicted proteins | sample KB31754_FD_96462 | JGI IMG/M metagenome (GOLD analysis project Ga0134128, IMG submission 96462) | Terrestrial soil microbial communities with excess Nitrogen fertilizer from Kellogg Biological Station, Michigan, USA - KB3-175-4 | ecosystem: Environmental > Terrestrial > Soil > Unclassified ... | reverse complement strand
TCGCGTCGGGCTGGAAGCCGTACCACGCGGAGGATAGCGATACCTGCTCTGAAGGTGACACTCGCTGCGCTGGACGACCGGAGATGCACGCATGTTCGGGATCGGGTGCGGCAAGCTGCGAATTCCTCTGGCGAAAGGGACAAGTAGCGGTCGCGATCGTGACGGTCGGCGAGGACGTTCCGAGGCTGTCCGGAGCGCATTCCTATCAAGTGACGCCAACAGAAGCGGCCCCATCTGAGGCGACGGTTGGCGGAGACCTACAAGCGATCGCGGGTGCGTGGCGCTGCTCGGCCACGTACGTTGAAACGTACTTTCGAGACGGGACATTTCTGAAGCACGTCCAGCCCGACTCAGATACCGAAATCTTGGTCGCCGGCCGCGTCAAGATCGTTGGCGGAAAACTGACGGAATCGAACCAATTTAACAGATGGCTTCGGGTACCCGTCGATCCGGCTCCAACGGAAATGCTTCAGTGGAGTCGGGCGGTCAAGGGCAATGACTGGACAATGGAGTCACGAATTCTCTCGGTAGGAGGCTCAACACTAACAACGCGCCCGGAGCGCCAAGTGAACTCCGATGGGAGCGTGCTAGATCTTTCGAAGGCGACGCCCACTACATGCGCGCGCGTTCGGGAAGTCGATGAGGCATATCGCAAAGTTCGCGCGAGTATCCCCACCAATTTCTTGCCGCCACTATCCAAGTCGAGTGATACCCAAATCGGAAAAGGCGCAGCAGCTGAATCCGGCGGGTCACCTAAGGGCGAAGTGGTTGGAGCAGGTGATGGCGTGAACGCAACGCGCCCGGCAAACATCGAGGGGCTGTGTCGGTACACGGAAGACTCAGCAACAGCCATCGCTTCAACGGTTAGCGCGCAACGACTTGCCATCGCTATTCTGAAAGAGGCAGAGAGCCGCGAGGGAAAGTGTCGGTATCTGGCGCAGTCACAGGAAACCCTCGTTTCAAATACAGACCGCGACCTCGTATCCAATTTTGAGCTCTATAAGAAGGCTGGCCAGCAAATGCCCCCGGCCATCCTGCTCGGATACTGCAATCGATATCGGATCGTGATCGAGGGCCTACATACCGTTGGGTGCGCAGGCACTCAGTAAGGTAATTTCAAATTGTCGCAAGATATTTGAGAATTAGAGACAGGCCGATGTACGACGCGGTTCGTGGGCCAAATAGACTGGCGCTCCGCCGGGGTCGATGAAAGGCGGTCGTGTTTGCTACGATTCGCATGGGAGCATTATCAAGGAGACGCCTCTAATGAATACGAAGTCTCTGCTGATCGGTGGCCTCACTTTGATTGCAGGCTGCGCAGCTCCGCCACCACCTCCGCCGATGGATTTGCAGACGCACTTCAACGCGGAGGAGCACCAGCGGTTCATGAAGCACGGGAGCGCCACCATTCGCGGCCAAGGATTCCTCCGGCAGCAAGGCGGTGGCGTCGTAACCTGCGCCGGATATCCTGTGCAGCTCATTCCGGCGACGCCCTATTTCCGCGAAGTAGTCCACCAGCTTCGCATTGGCCGGCGCCCAGGTCCTGGCCAATCACTCGATTCCTACCGGGAATATTTCAAACGGTCGACATGTGACGCGCAGGGAAATTTCGACTTCGAGAATCTCCCGGCCGGTGACTGGTTTGTGATGACCGAGGTTCGATGGACGGTCGCGAACATGCCTCAGGGCGGCGTGCTTCTACGGGAAGTCACGGCCGAGGATCACGACGTGGCCCAAGTGCTGCTATCAGACAGCGACTTTTTCGGACGCTGAGGCGAGGAGCGAGCGTGTACAAGCAAATAGCGGCTATCGTGATCGGGTTGGCGTGCACATCGTGTGCGACCACATACAAAGCGGAAGGCGGAGGGGCGACCGCGAAAATCCGCTTTATCTCGTACGCCCAGGCGCAGACTGCAGTCGCTGCTCTCGGAGACGAGCATTGCTCGACATCAGGGAATGCGGGTCGAATCGCGGTGCTTGCCGGACCTATCGCGGTGAAGAATAAAAGCCTTGGCATGCTGGGCGGCGAAAACGTGAACCTTCAGTATATGGATGAAGCCGAGGTCCCAGCTGGACGGCCGTTCGTGTACGTATTCCGCGCAAACAACTTCAATGGCTTCAGGTGCGACTCAGCGGCTTCCTTTATTCCAGAACCCTCCCAGCAGTACGAGACAAGCTTCATCGTGGAAGAGGGAACCTGCAAGATCACCCTTGCGCGACTTTCGCTGGAAAATGGAAGCGTTCAGCGCGTGAAACAGGAGCCGCACAAGGTAGCGTGTACCTATCCAGGAAACTTCTAGGAGGCGATCCACATGACGAGGTTCGTCGCGTTGTTTTTCGTGACGGCAATAGCGGCGATCAGCGCGTGCACGAAAGAACGCGCGCAGCCGCCGGTGCATGCTTCCCAGAATAACTCGCCACCTTTACGCGGGGTACCTAGTAAGTTAGCGGTCCAGAGCGAATTGGGCCCGGGGACATTGCTCTAGGAATGTCTTACGACGAGACGTGGAATTCCAAACTCTTGAATGCGTCAAGGGCAAAGATAAAGCCTTGCCTCCAAGGCACGAACTTCGCCGACAACAAGTTCTGGGACGACTACGAATGTGTACCGGCGTCGACGGCACATGAGGTTATCCGTCCTCTCGAAGACGCACCTAACTTAGATGGAGTGCGTCTCAGGGCGCAAGCGGACCTTCTCGGAGCCTCACGAAATGTTGTATTGCTCTTCGATCACGGAGTGCTCACCAGCGTGACGGTCTATCTAGGGCGATTCACGCGTGAGCTCTACAGCGATGTCATGACCTCACTGAGCAAGCGCTACACGATGGCAGGATTCACCGACGCGGAAATCAAGGACTTCGATGAAGGAAACAAGGACTGCGTTACTACAGCCGACGATAGTCGAAAGGTCTGGCTAATTCTACGGCGTGGGCTGCAAGGCGACATCCTCACAACGTTGATCTACGCTCCGATCGAAAAACTTGATAACGACGCACGGAAGTGCGTTCCGCCCTCAATGTACCCAAGTGGTCAAGCTGGCAATCTTTAGAACACCGTCGCGAATAGGACTTGAAGTAGGCCTCGACAGGTCACTGGGGGCTAAAGAGAGAAGCGTAATGTCTTGAAGTTTCTAGGCCGCGGTCGATAACGGACGGTGGGTCTAATCACAAACGGCTGACGAAGTGCCGGTAGTGGCTACGGGCGCGACGCGAACGATTTGAAGGTAAGGCGAGCGCGTATGCGTGCGGTCGACGGAGCGTTTTTCGACTCACCCAGGGAAAACGAGGCGAGGTCGTTGCGATCGAGCCCATACCAGGTGCGCAACAGCTCAAAGCCGCATCCGGTACGTATGAATACATCCGCATCACGAAGAAATCGCGACACGTCCGAAGAGAATCGCTTCTTGTTCGTTGCTTCATCGAGAAGGTGGTCGGCTAGCTCTTGGGTAACAAAGAGGAACTGAGAGAAGAATCCCTGACTCGGTCCTGTGCCGGAGCCAAAGCGTACGTCCTGCATCCAGATCTCGGCGTAGGCCATATCCTGACCAGCTTCGAAGTAGAGGCGACGTGGCTTCTCTCGAATGCGGGCAATCGCGCTCGCGCTGGAAAAGGCGGCGCTCTTCGCAAAGCCATTCTTAGACGACTTGATCTCCGCCGCGAGCGCATTTCCGACGACCTCAGGAAGTGGAACCTGGTATTCACGATCGAACATGAAGATGGATGCTGGCGGAAGAACGTCCATCGACGGCGACAGCCAACCGATCATCGTGTAGTGGATCAAGCGGCCCTCGAACGATGGCGGTCGACGACAAAGTGCAGATTTGCCACCTGTGACAGATGGTCGTTCAGAACACGGCAGACATACTCGCTCGCGGACATTCCACGACTGGCCGCCAGAGCCACGATCGCGTATCGCGCCTTCTCGTGGACACGAATCGAAAGCTGTGCTCTGCGTACCAGCTCCCTTGGAAGGCGCTTGGCATATGGACGCGCGGTTCGTCTAAAGATCGAAAACATTACCTTCTTCCTCAGGAAAATAGACGACTGTCCACAAAAGACAAATCGGCGTTGGGGTCTAGAAACTTGAGCGCATAACCTAGGATGCGCCGTGGGCTATCAGGCAAGGCATCGACCGGAACTATGTGGCACGTCCCGCTGGGAACGATAGCCTTCCAACGGTCAACGGCAACGCGCTCAAACCTCTCGGTTCGGGGGAGCGGCACGGAGCACACAAGGTGAAAGTGCGGTTCACCGGCTTTGGTCAGCTCATAGCTACCGAAGAACTCGAAGCGATCGCCGTGAGGTAAGCGGTAGAAGTACCTACCGTGGAGACGGCGAAGCATCTCGACACGCCAACGCTTGAGGCGCTGAAGCGCGGTCTCGATGGTGGTCACCCGGTGGCAGTTTAACGTGACCCAGTGAGTGCGATCTCGACTCAGACCGAACTCAAGAAGCGCTTCTCGAGTTCGCTGGCGTTGCGTTTCAACGTAAACGGTATCCATTAACGGTTCCAGTGCACGGTAGCTCCGGTTCTCCTGATGCATCGGAGAGAGGTTCTCTTTCTCTCGTTTGGGTTCATTTGCTTCTGGCAATGATGTGCAATACGACGCGGTTCACGTCGAATCGATCTACGAGGCCCGAAACGGTCAGACAGCACTCGTGCGCAGATTGAATCGCTTGCGTCGCAACCTTCAATCACCGCTGATCTATTTAATAGAGAGCATGAATGTGTACCTCGGCGGGAAACACATTCCCTTGAAGGCGGCGCTACCGAGGTCCGGTTTTGTCACTACTTCCGAAACGAGGTGCCGATGAGGCCCGCCAACCGGTATTGGGTACGAGCCTCGCTGAGGTGATCGGTCTCTGAAAGCGAGACGCTGCCGGTCCGCACCGGGGTTCAAAGGGTCACAAGACATGTATCGCATGACGGTCTGGCAAATTAATTTGCCTTGAGGGCGAGAACTTCCCGGAAATCCCGGTAGCCTTGCGTCGTACCAATCGGCACTAAGGGCTCGTGTTCCAGCCCTCCTTGCCCTGCTCTTCAACGCGCGCCTGACGGCGTCCGCGTCGGCTGGAAGCCCTTGAAGAGCGCCAATCGCACCATGTCGGTGTGAGCACGCGTCCCGACGGTATTCGGGTGGCCCAACAAGCGCACATGCTGCGCTTAGGGCAATAGGGAAGGAAGCATCGGTGAACAGCGATACCGGTATTACCCACCAAGTCTTCGTGATTCGCGACATCCGGCAAGACGAGCCCAAGTCCGTCGTCTATGTCGGCGTAACGCAGCAGACCAACCTCGGTCATGTAGCCCAGGAAGTATTCAAGAAGCGGCTCCCGAAGCTCGCGGCCGAACTCCTGCAGCAAGGAGTGCGAGCCGATGTGCAGCGTCGCGGTGCGAGGACTGACAAGTCCACGGCCATGCAAGTACGGGCCGAGCTGATCGCCAAGTACTCGGCGTCGGGGAGCGCTATCGAACACACCTCACGGGGCGGAGCGCTGCCCTTTACTATCAGCGATCACACCGAAGCAGCACCGTGAAGCGGCCGAGCGGCGGCCGAAACGTCAGCGGTCATGAAGCACGGTCAACGCCACGTCACGGCGCTGAAGGACCCTTCGATCAAGAGGTTCTGGCAGAGCAGCGCTCCGAGTCGGACCGCTACTATCTTTGGGCGCTATACGGGGATGCAGCGATCGGGAACCCTCGCGCCATAGCGAAGAAGGGCAGCTGAGGAGCCGCGGCAACGGTTCAGCGTTGCCGCGGCTTTTCTCCCATCGAAATGTTTAGGAATTTCAAAAAGAGGTCATGTGTCGGCAAGCTCATGGTGCACCAACACTATTTGATGGTCGCCACCGTGACCAAACGGCTCATATCCTGAAAGTATTAGCAGGCCACAGGATGAACATCTTTTGAGGCCTCTCCGGAGGCATCGATCTTGGACGAGGTCGCGCTTAGCCAACGCTGTCGCGGCGGAGCAGACGATCGATACCGCGGCCAACGAACATGAAGCTTGCTGTACTCGAAAAGGCGCCGGGCGAAGAGTCCCGTTGGTTGAACTTCGACCACGTTGAACCTAGCGACCTTGCCGATGTGTGGGCGTCGGGAGCAGCGGTCTCGGCACAGCACGGGGTCAAGACCAAGGCGAACGGCTCCGGGTTTGGCCCCACCGACGCGGTGATGGTTCGGGTTCAGCTCGTGCACCTTCCCTTGTCGGTAGCTCTCGACGCAGTGTTCACTCAGCAGTACGGGTCAATAGCGGCCTATACCCACGGGGTGGACGGCGGTGAACTGCTCCTGGCCTTTGAGCTGCCAGAGCCCGTTACCGATGCCAAGAAGTACGTGCGCCTCATGGCGGGCCTTGAGACGATCTACCGGGGGGCGGTGCGCCACGTGAGCGCCCTGGATGCGTATGGACTGTCATCGCCGGGTGACGCGTGCGTGCTGGGACGCAGACTCGACGACGCGGGGGTGCGGCTCCTCGATGTGCTGGGACTGGAGACCAAGGAACGGCGGCGCGGCGAGGGCGCCTACGTGCGCTCGCGCCACACCGTAGATCGATCGACGGTGCTGCGCCTACCGGGCGGAGGGGAGGCCATCTTGGAGCAGCTCCCCCCGCACACGCGCGTCTTCTGTCCTACCCACGTGGACCAGCATCCGCGCGCGGTCGTTCACTGGTACCCGGACGGCACGCCGGGTGTCCAGTGTGAGCACTGCAGGCGCACCTATGCGGCGCCGAACACGCGCCGAGGCTACGACTTCGGGCACTTTGATCGGGTCATGGATCAGCTTGCCGCGCAGAAGCGCACGGTCATGGTGGACGGCATGGAGTTCGACGAGTCCGACGCCACGATTCTCCACGAACGCTACCTTTCCCCCTTGAGTCTGGAGGAGGGCGTCACCTTCGTAAAGTCCCCGAAGGGGACCAACAAGACCGGGGCGTTGGAGGCTTTGGTCGCTGAGTGCAAGCGGCAGCACATCCCGGTTCTGTTGATCGGCCACCGGCGGGCCCTGCTGCAGTCGGCTGCCGATCGCCTGGAGCTGAACTGTTACTTCGTGTCGGAATACGATGAAGACCTGACGAAATCGGCGCCACCCGTCACGACCGAGCCGGAGAGCGAGTTCGTGGACAGCGCGCCTCAGCTGAAGTTGACCAGTGGCGAGGGCCATCCATCGGATGCGGCGACCTACCGACGTGTGGCGCCCAAGAAGCGTTACGCCATCTCCCTCGATAGCCTTCCCGAGCTCGATCCGTCCGATGAGGACCACCAGTACCCCGTGGTCATCATCGATGAAGCTGAGCAGGTCTTCACGCACCTGATAGGTGAGACGGTCAAGGCCCGTCGCCGGGAGGTGTTCGCGAAGCTTGTGCATTATTTGCGAATCGCGAAGCAGGTAGTGCTCCTGGATGCGGACCTCAACATGATCACCATGGAGGCGGCCTTCGAGATCTTCAAACCCGAGACTTCGGTGCGCCTCCTCATCAACCGACCCGTGATCAAACGCGGTGAGATGAAGCTCTACGGCAGTCGAGGAGAGCTTGCACAGGTGCTGACCGATCGAGTACGTGAGAGCAAGAAGATCTACGTCGCGACCAACAGTAAGAAGAAGGCCTACGAACTGGAAAAGCTGATCCGCGTAAACGCGCCCGAGGCCAGGTTGGCGGTAGTGACGGCCGACAACATGCAGACCGGCGAAGTCCAGAGACTGCTCTCCGACATCGTCGCCCGATTTGAGCGAGAGCTCGACATCCTCGTAGCGTCGCCTGCCATCGGTACCGGGATCGACATTACCTTCAAAGACGAGCGAGGACAGCCGCGAGTGGTCGTCGATTGTGTTTTCGGTTTCTTTGAAGGAAACATCGTCACCCACTTCGACATCGATCAGCAGCTCATGCGTGTGCGTGACCCGGGAGAGGTCCTCGTTTGGGTCGATCGGCGGCCGCTTATCTACGAAACCGACGTCACTTGCATCAAGCGCGAACTTGAGAAGTCGGTTCGCCAGACGGAGTACCTGCTCGGGTATGAAGATGACGGTCGGGCAATATTCTCGGATGACCGCGGACTTGTGAACATCTGGGCACGGGTGCTGGCGGCCTCGCGCGGCTCGAAGAACCGACTCGCCGACCTTCTCACGGCACTACGCGAAGAGAGTGGCTGGACGCTTGTTCACGTCGATCACGATGCTGACGCCGCTGGGGCGGGTCGGGACAAACTCGAGGCGGCGAAGGAGTCTCGGCTCAAGGAGCGGGAAGCTAGGCTTCTCGCAGCGGACCAGATCTCGCCCGACGACGCGAAAGCACTGCAGTTGCGCTCGGACCGTGGCGCAGCGCTCACCGAAGATGAACGTCACTCGCTAGAACGATACCGAATCGAGGCCTTCTACGCGGAAGAGATATCCGAGGAGCTGATTCGGTTCGATTGCGAGGGGCATACACGCCAGGCATTGATCCGGCTGGAGGGTCTAACCTCAAACGTCACATGGTTCGAGAACAAGGATGACGACGAGAGAAACACTGTCCCATTTGATCGGCGCCGCCACTTGGTGCAAAGGTCTCTCCTGGAGAATGTCTTCGTCGCGGCAGAGTTGTTTGATGTCGATACTCGGCAGTTCAAGACGAATGTGAAGGTGGCGGCCGAGGACTTAGCTCAGTTCCTTCAGGCCGTTGAGGCCAATGCGCGGCAGATCGAGTCGCTCTTCGGGATTCCGCTCTACGCGGACAGGTGGCACAAGCCCGTGCATCAGTTGAAGGGGCTGCTGGCACTGGTGGGGTTGGACCTAGACCTCGCGGAGAGGGTGCAGCACCAGGGCAAGAACACTCGGCGATACGCGATTCCCGCAGAGCTTCTGGATGATATGTCCCAGATCGTCGCGGATCGCGATGCTCGCTTCAAGCGAGACGAGGTCGAGCGGTACCAGCGGCAAGAGATCGGCCGTGCGAAGGAGATACGCGCGGCTCTTACCCAAGCCAAGCGGGATCGGTGAAGAACTCTCAATACGGAGGCCCTAGCTTGGCTTCGGCGCACGTCACTGGTTTACTTTGGGAGGCCTCCATTTACAATATAACCTTCGGCAAATCAACGAGTTAAGATGCAGCAGCGCGGAAAGGCGCGGGTCCCCACGGAGGTTGAGTTCAAGCGGCTCTTCGGGGTAGCACGCGCAGGAGCGCACCCCAAGCGCAATGCGGCCCTCCTCACCGTTTCCTACCGTCTCGGATTGCGAGCCAAGGAGATCGCGGGCCTTCGCATCTCCGACGTTCTGGACCCCTCGTGGCGGCTTCGCGAGGAGTGCTCCCTTTCGGGGCAGGTCACCAAGGGGGGCAAGCCGCGGATCGCGTATCTCACCAGCCCGGCGGTCAAGCATGCGTTGCGCGAGTACCTCGAGGAGAGGCGGTTACGCGACGGCGTGAGGTTTACCGGCACGGCCCCCGTCTTTCGCTCGCAGAAGGGTGGCGCATTTTCGCCCAACTCGATGCAACAGCTTCTCCGGCGGCTTCACGACCGTGCCGGGATCATCGGCGGGCGCAGCCATTCCGGCAGGCGCTGGTTTGCCACCGAGCTCATCGCCAAGGGTGTCGATCTCAAGGCGGTGTCCGTCCTCATGGGGCACTCGTCGGTGGCGATGACGGCCCAATACGCCGAGGACAATCCCCAGCGGCTGCGACGAATTGCTGCCGAGCTATAGACCATGGTGACCTGTCCGTTGGGGTTCAAGATCGTCTCGGGCGGACAGACCGGCGCCGACCAAGCTGCGCTCGACTGGGCCATTCACAACGGCATTGCGCATGGCGGGTGGTGCCCGAAAGGTCGTCGATCCGAGGCAGGCGAAATTCCGACGTGCTACTCACTCACCGAAACGCCCGACTCCGATTACCTGCAGCGCACAGAGTGGAATGTCCGCGACAGCGATGCGACGCTCGTCTTTACGCTATCTGAGCAGTCGACCGGTGGCTCGAAGAAAACCGTTCAGTTTGCGCAGCGACTAGGAAGCCCTTGTCTTCATGTTGCACGATCAACAGATCTGCAGACAGTCTCCGATTTTCTCAGCACTCATAGGATTCACGTTCTCAATGTGGCCGGTAGCCGTGAATCGAAGGAGCCGAGCATTCGTGCGCGAGTGTTCGAAGTCTTGGATGTGGTTTTGAAACCGCGTTCCGCGTGATCGTCAGTCGCCCTCGACTCGATCCCCAGAGAAGTAGTCGGCTCTACTACAAACTCCTCAAGCTTGCTCCCGAGCTGCACCTGATTCGAGAGCACGCCGTTTCGAAGGCTGCCGGATTCATGGACTTGAACCTCGACATTCTCGAACGAACAGATGGCTACCTCCGAATTGCCCTCAGTCACTATTGGCGGCACCCGTCGGGCGATCTGATTGCCGATCCTGACATGGAAGTTGCAGTTCTCCTCAAGAATAAGGTGGCCGAAGCGCTGACGTACCAGGATGCGTTCACCTACGAGGTCGCGTACCCGCGCGACGGCGAGCTGCCTGACTTAGGAGTTCACACGCGCCTGAATGTATTCCTTGAGTATTGGCTGGGCGCTCTAGCCGAGCAGGGACACGGATTCTCACGCAGTGAATGACTCAAATCTAGAGGAGGAGTGATGCGCCAAGTTGCAATTGCGTTCACGACGACAGGAAACGACCCGAAGAAAGGCCACTGCTTTCGTGAGATGGTGGCGGTCGAGCAGCTCGAGGACGGAACCTGCAGTCGAGTCGTTCAGCTCTCGTTCAAGACGCCCGACGATCCCGAAAGGAAACCATTTGCGGAGCAATTCCCTGAATTAGACGCACTGATCGGTGACGCGACAATCGTCGTACACAACGCGGGCATCTGGAAGAAGTTCCTACGGCCTGAGCTGGCGACCGTAAAGGACCGCAAAGCTCGACGCTTGTTGACGCAAGTCTTCGATGTAAACGCATGGGCTCAGCGGAGTTTCCCGAAACAGCGGAGGAGTTTGGAGATCATCGCGCGAAAGACCAACATCAAGATCGAAGGTCAACAGTCCGGTCTTCGGCTCAATGCTGAACGTCTAAGGCTCATTGCGGCGGTTGCCATGAAGCAGCGTACTGAACCATCTATCCCATCCGACCACGGCGTTCGGCCGGATACGCCGGTACGTCGTCTAGCCCGCCGGCTTCGATTTTGCTGGCTGGGCCTCAGAGGCCGGGCATAGATCGTTGGGCGCTCAACGCGACCGAAGTGGCCTTAATCGGAGAGCGCGAGAAGACTCGCTTATCGCGGCTGCGCTTCGCATCTTAGAACGCCGACTCCACCGTGATGGTCCAATTCTCGCAACACCGGCCGGGGTTCGCGAATATTTGCGTCTTCAGATAGCCACGAAAGACCACGAGGTGTTTGTCGTTCTGTTCCTCGATGCCCAGAACCGGTTTATCGCTTGCGAGGAAGTCTTTCGCGGGACGTTAACGCAGACCAGCGTCTATCCGCGCGAGGTAGTGAAGGCGGCGCTAAAGCACAATGCCGCAGCAGTTGTCTTCGCCCACAATCATCCGTCCGGAGCCGCCGAGCCGAGCATCCAAGATCAAGCCCTAACTCGGACGCTCGCAGACGCGCTCGCACTCGTGGACGTAAAGGCGATCGACCACTTCATCGTCGTGGGTACCGGTGCGGTAAGCTTTGCAGAGCGGGGGTTGATGTAACTCAAGAACGCAGCCTTTCCCGATTTCGCTACTCAGTAATAGAATCCGTGACCGACTCGCGTTTGAGGTCACTAGCCTCGGCGCGGATGTTCATTTGACGCGCAACAGTCCCGGGGCCAGGACAAAATGAGCAGCGGTATCGACGAGATTGTGTTCAAGAAATTTATCGCGGAACTCAACGCTGAAGTATCCACTAGGCGTGAGACGGAGGCGTCCGGCCTCGGTGAGATAAGACCGGAGGAAGCCCTCGCGCAAGTGGTACTGGAGCAGCTTGAAGAGGAAGGCATCACCGTTGATGCCCAGCTTTGCCCATTCGAGGATACGAGCGGGCGTCGGCGGTGTGCGATATCTGCACTTGCGATAACCGAAGACGAAGATCGTCTAGATCTTTTCCTTGCTAAGTACGTGGAGGATGAGGGCGACTTTCCAACTTTGGCCGCGTCCGTGGTAGGGGAGCTGGCAGGAAAGGCCGCCAGGTTCTTTGATTACGCGTCCAAGGGAGAGTGGGATAGATTTGCCGCCACGCCAGAAACCATGGACGCGGCGCGTCGCGTTCATGGCGCCCTGAAGAGACTGTCTTCGGTGAGGGTATTCATTCTTACGAATGCCGTGGCACGTGAGCGCGACGTTGATGACCTTGAGATAGCAGGCATTCTACTTCGGTTTGAGATCGTTGATGCAGAGCGACTGTTTCGGTTGTCAGGCAATGCCACCTCGAGGTCGGATATTGAAATAGATTTCGTCGCGCTGCTCGGCAGGCCGCTTTCCTGCCTGGAGATGGTCCCGAGAGCACCTGAATACGATACTTACCTTGCGATATTTCCTGGAAAGCTTCTGTTCGATCTCTATGAGCGTTACGGGCAACGACTGTTCGAATTCAACGTCCGATCCTTTCTACAAGCCAAAGGGAAAGTAAACAAGGGCATTCGGGACACGTTAAGAGATAGTCCTGATCGGTTCATGGCTTATAACAACGGCGTCGTGGCTACGGCCGATCATTTAGAAGTTGGACTCTCCAACGGCGAGATGGTCATTTCCAAAATATCGGGCCTTCAAATCGTCAACGGCGCTCAGACAACGGCGTCTCTGTATCGGGCCAAGAAGGTAGACAAGATCGATTTAGGGCGTGTGTCGATCGCCGTGAAGATTACTAAAGTGGCGGCGGAAAAGCTGCAGGAATTTGTCCCGTTGATTTCGCGGTTCGCTAATACTCAGAACGTCATACAGGTTGCCGATCTCTCAGCGAACAACGATTTTCACATTCAAATGGAGCGGCTGTCAGGGCATGTTTGGTGTCCCGGCGAGGAGACGCGATGGTTTTACGAGCGAGCCCGTGGCTCATATGAGGACGCACTACAACGAGAGGGCTCGACGCCTACGAAACGCCGTGAGTTCAAGAGGGTCACGCCATCCAATCAAAAAATAACGAAGACGGACTTGGCGAGGTACCTGATTGCGTGGATGGGTCGTCCACACACGGTCAGCATGGGTGCTCAGAAAAACTTCGCGGTGTTTATGGCGGAGTTACCCGAGTTGTTTCCGCCTAACTGGCAGCCGGATGCCGACTTCTACCGACGCTGCATCGCGCAAGCGATCCTGTTTCGCGCCTGCGAAAGGATAGTACGAACACAGAAATTCGCGGCGTACCGAGCCAACATCGCGGTTTATACGTACTCGCTACTGTCCCACATATCCATGGGAGAGTTGAATTTTGACCGTGTGTGGACCAATCAGGAGGTGTCTGACGAGCTGGAGCGGATGCTGACTGACTGGACAAGGCGCGTGGATGCCACCATCAGGGAATCTGCGGGCGCTAAGAACGTTACTGAATGGTGCAAGAAGGCTGAATGTTGGGAAGCGGTGCGCTCACTTGGCTTAAAGATCTCCAGTGAGCCTCCCGAGCTAGTCAAGAAGGAACCTCCTGTCCAGCGTCCGTCCTCCGAGGTGGAGGAGAGAAAGCAGGATGAATCAACACAATCTGCGACTTCGTCACTGGACGAAGAGGCAGTCGAAGAATGCATGAAGTATGACGCGACCACCTGGGCGAAGCTAAATTTTTGGGGCGTTTCCACGAACGCGCTCGACTACTACGAGCGCGGGGTTGCGCACACACTTAGCGAATACGCGGCACTTCAATGGGTCAAACGTCCGTCAATCAAACAAGCGAGAATCGGCCTTCGGGTTCTTCGCCGTGGTCGGGATGAGAAGCTGATCTAACTGCTGTCAGAATTTTGGTCGAATTTTTCGACTCTTTGGTGATCTTCGGACATTCGGTTTGGTGCTCCCCGATGCAATGCCCTTCTCGATTTGATCGAGATCCTGGGCTAGACGCGAGTTCTCCGTCTTGCGTTCCTGTGCTCCGGTCTTTTTCCACTTCGATGCCTCTTCCAGGAAATCCTCGTCGCCGATAGCTTTGCTTATGAGGTCCTGATCGAAGTCAATCTTCACAAGAAGTGGAAAGCGTACGGCCTGACCGCTAACCAGTCCCTGGCCTGGTCCAAACGTCTGAAGGATATTTGCGTCAGCCTCAGACAAGTTTTCCATCACAGAGCGAACGAAGCTCTTGTCGCGAGGGTTCACGAGCCGAAGAACGAGAAAGCTGTTGCATTGAGCAAGGGTGGTTTCGTCCAGTCTGGCAGGCCTCTGCGAAATCAGAATCAACCCGGTTCCGAATTTTCGACCCTCCGTAATCACTTTCCGAATGGTTGCGAGCGAAGGAGTGTCATCTGTACCCTCTGTTCGAGAAGGAATGAAATTATGTGCTTCCTCGATGACAGCTTGAAACGGAGGAATATCATTTGTGAGTTTTGCGCGGTGAGCAAAGAGATTCTCAAGCACTATCGAGACGATAGTGCTTTGGGCCAAATGGTCATAACCAGCCAGGTAAAAAATGGATACTTGATTCGGATAAACGATCCGCTCTGGATCGTGTTTCGGGTCGGGCATCTCGGAGAAAGCGAAGCCAGGAAAGCGGCCCCGCAGACGCTCGTTGTTTGTCTCCATCGTTTTGAGCGCCGTGTGAACATTCGTCAGGTTTCGGATTACAACATGCATGCTGGAGTCGCGGACTGACTCCAAGTCGTCCGGAACGTGACCCTTTTGCTTCTTGCCACTGGTCTTCTTGGCAAGGATGTTTCTGGCATGGTCAATCACAGCCTCAAGAAAACCGGCAGCCGTCATGTTGGGCGCTACCTGAGTATGGGTAATTACGTGCCGATGAAACGGCATTTGCGCCTCGGTGATCGAGGCGCCAAGCTTTTGTATCAGGTCGGCCACTGTGTCACGGGCGTCGTCATCGACTTTGATTTTTGGATAGAACAGCTTTATGTCTGCCCCGCCAAGATGCTCGCGCTGTTCGTAGAACCCAAGATAGTCACCGTGCGGGTCAAAAATAATTAGCGGATAGCGCTGCTTGATCAATTCACGAAGTACCCTCCGCGCCGCGACAGTCTTTCCGCCCCCCGTCATTGCAAGAATCGCGAGATGGCGCGACACCACTTCTCGTGCAGCAATAGAAACGGGTACGTCGCTTCTGCCGATGAGCGTGCCAATGCGGAGCCTCGCCTTCTTCAAGTCATCCCCGGTGAGAAGGCGCAGGACAGCGTCCGCTGGAGGCCTTAGCACATGCGAAGAAGGTTGGACCGGATACGTGAGGGGCGACATCGCCAGAGCGCCAGTTGAATTGTCCGGGGTACTTCCGAGAATCAATACCTGCGCCTCAAGCTGATCACGAGTATTTGAGAGGACTGTATCCAGCAGAGAAAGTCCCTCGTTCGCGAGCTCTTGCGCGGCTTCAGCCGGAAAGAAGGGATTGAACCGGTTGATTGAAGTGATTCTTCCCCAGACAAGGACATCTGTTTGGGCTTGTCCGCCCTCCGACGGTACGCGCAGGCGCGATGCCACAATGTCGCCCAGCTTCGCGTGCATGCTCCGGAGGACGAAAGTGAATCCGTCAGTCGAAGTGCTCCCAACTACAGTCCCAATCGACGGCCAATTCTCAAGAGCAGTCACAGGTCCCCTCCATCTTCTGTTCGTCTCGACTATGCCTTTGGCCTGAACAGCCAATCCCGTCCGCGTGCTGTCAGCGTCTTTTTTGCGTATTCAATTACTTTTGGATCCCCACTCTTCAGAGCATTGCGGAGCAACGCAACGGCATGTTCCTTGCGAATGCCTTGGCTCATCCAATTCGGAACTTTGGCAAACTTATCGACGATATCGAGACCTACTGGAAATCCGTAGTTCGGAAGAAGCCGCGCAGTTTGGTAGACCATCTCCAAGACCCACGCCGTGACCTCTATCGATTCATGCATTTCAACCCGAAAGGGCTCCGCTTCATCACTGCTCTTGATGTATGTTGAACGGGCGGCAGGATATGCCTTTATGTCTGAGTACCACTCATTGGGCCATTTGTTCGCGGGCTGTTGTCGATCCACAGAAGCGGGAGTGACGTATTCACCGCGAGCGAGCATCACCCCCATGACCGCGGAATCGTTTAGTCGATAATCAGTTAGCTTTGTGCGGATCTTGTGAGAGTCGTCTGGGCTTAGTGATCCTTTCTCCAGCATTGCATCGAGGTGGGCAAATATGACTGCCGGTCGCGGCGAAATAGATCGTTCGACTACGCCGACTACCGGCTTCCCAATACTTGCGAAGCTCTCCAGAATCTTTCGATAGAGGACAACAAAGTGGCGCTCCCGGTCCGAAAACTTCGTGCCGTCATTTCCAAATAGTCGACGTGCACCCTCATCTGTGAACGCGGGAAAGCCTGGCGTCCCATAGGGCGCGACGGGATTGATAAGCGGTCCATGCAAAAAGACGGCGGACAAGGTCTCGTTTTCCTGCAGCTGCCGCAACCCGACTGATGCCTCGCCAATGATTCGGGCGGCATCTGTCATCTTCTGCGTGTCGTCGAAAACGTCCTCGAAACTCCAGCCTTCACCGCTATACAACTCGTCAACCAGCACCAGCGCTGTTGAAAACCGCTCGCGCGCATCGGACCTATCACCAATCGTGACCGAGTAGGCTCCCACGCGAATTCCCATCGGGGCGGCGGAGGGGAGGTCGATTCTGGCTACCCCGCCGTCCACGAATGAAACGGTTTTTCCGCTGACGTCCTTCCAGAACTCCGGCGCCGAGCGATCAAATCGCTGAATCAATCCCTCGTTTTCGAATATCCCTCTCAGACTGACCGCAAGGGCGGACAAATTCCGAATGAAGTCTTCATGCAAATCCGCTGATTGATTTCTCGACAAAGCCAATAGTTGGCCGAGAAATTCCCCTCGCTCAGCCTTAGCTCGAACGCGCGTCTGAATTTCGTCGGCTTCACCGATCATTTCGCCCTCGATGGCAACCCCTTGCGTTTTGCGGGCAACCCGAAGGTGGCGACCAGCCAATCTCTCGTTGCCTGCTCGTCCCGAATTCCGACTTGCTTGAGGATTGCAGCAATGTCACTTCCGCTAATGATCAGAATTGGGTGTTGATCGTCCCTGATTTCCTGGTAGGCCTGAGAATGCACATATGAGGTTGTAACGAGGATGCCGAATTGCCGATGGCGGAGTCGAGAAATGAGTCTCGACATTTCCTTTACGCCGACCGAGGACTCCGATGAGTAACACTTAGCCTCTAGAGCGAAATCAACTTTGATTCCTGTGGATTCCGAGCCGACCCGAAATTTCCCAGTAGCATCGCGGCCGCCATCTCGTGATCGCTGAGTCAAGTCGCGTTCGACTATCCCTGGTAATAGCATTTCGGCAATCTGTGTGGCGCACTCCTCAAACTCGTACGGGTCGGCAGTGAAAAAGTCGTAAATCGATTTCACCATCCGCTTGTCGTTGTCGCCCTGCGGTAGCTGCTCGTCTTTCGTCCGATACAAAATTGTCGAGCTAGATCGAAGTCGGGCCGGTTGCCCACCAGTAGTCCAGGAAATCCACTCTGGTGGCGCGTTAGGCGTCGTGAAAGATCCTTTCCGGATGTCCTCTATCCATGCGCGGGAAAGACGCGGAGTGTTCAAAATGCTAAAGACAGCCTTGTAGTTTTGAAATCTTTGCCCGTCGACATGGCGCCATATCGCGACTAAATCCTCGGTAGGCGGCATACCAGTCGCACCTGGGATAGCCAAGCCCAGAAATCGGACATCCCGGTACACGCCAGCAGTGCTGAAGACGAGAACAGGAGCCACTTCGCCGCGTCGCGATGGTTGTGCATGTGTTCGCGCGAAAAGATCTCGCAGCATTGCATTTCCCCATCGTGGAGTGTCATGTAGCTCCCTTCCCGGTCTTCGGTTGTCACCGTAGTAAGTAAAGAGTCCGGTCTCGAGGTCGAGATGATCGGGCCAATCAGGCTCGCTCATGGAGGATGTAATCGCGAGAAGGTTGGGTCGTTCCTTTCGTCCCAAATGTCGAAATCCACCCTGATTGCTCACACCCAAGAGTGGTCCTAGGGGGTCGTCGCCCGCATTTCCTGCACGGCCGCCCTCATATACGGCATCTACCACCAGGTCAGCGTTGACGAGTTGATCCCTAGGCCACGTGACCATCGTCATAAGGGCTCACTCCCTCGGCGTATTAACCGAGCAAGGCGGGCGGCAGTTCTTTCAGAGTCGTCGCGGATTTCATGCTCCCAGACCCGAATTACCCTCCATCCGATGATCTTCAGCGCGGAGCTTACCCGCTGATCCCGGCTGACGTTGGATTCCAGCTTTCTCTCCCACCGCGCCGCGTTTGTTCGTGGGCGCACAAAATGTTTGGGGCAGCGATGCCAGAAGCACCCATCTACGAAAATGACCACTTTATGTCTCGGAAAGACGAGATCTGGCCGACCCATCAACTTGCTTCTGAGGCGATACCGGAGTCCTCGGCGCCATAGGGCCTTCCTGAGTTGGACCTCGGGCTTGGTGTCCCCGCCCTTTATGCGGGACATGCAATAGCTTCGCTGTTGCGGCGTCAGAACATCGGGCATCGGGCTGCTCAATTTCGTGAGATCGGGCCCTTGGGCATTGTCGCAAAGGTGCAGGAACGGCCGAAACCAGGCATCATGCACCTTTTCAAATCCATGCAAGTCCGGAGGGTTGAGTGCGGGCGCTCGATTTGTTCTGCGGGGCGGGATTAAGCAGCTCTGGTGCAAGGGCCGGCGGCGCGACCCTCGTCGGCGCGGTCGATCTATGCCCCATTGCAACGGCGACCTACTCCGCTAACTTTCCCGGCGCGAAAGTCATCAACAAGCCACTAGAGGACGTTTCTCCCTCGGCATTGCGCAGGCAAATCGGCAACATTGATCTCCTCCTGGCATCTCCAGAGTGTACAAATCATACGTGTGCGAAGGGAAGCGCACCGCGCTCCGAGGAGAGTCGCGCAACAGCACTTCAGGTGGTGCGATTTGCGAAGGAATTCATGCCGCGTTGGATCGTCATGGAAAACGTGGTCTATATGAGGCCGTGGTCTCGTTATCCTGAGTTGGTTCAGGATCTCCAATGCATGGGTTATCACGTCAAAGAGCAGGTGTTAGACGCTACAGAATTCGGCGTGCCGCAAAGACGCCGCCGTCTTTTCATCGTTTGCGATCTCGAAATGGAACCGTCTGCGCTGAAACTTACGCGCGCGTGGGGTAAGCAGAACGTTCGAGACATTCTCGACCCCGACTCAAAGTGGGAAATGACACCTCTGTTCAAGAAGGGCAGAGCCGCGGATACGAAAGCTCGTGCGAAACGGGCAATTGCTGAGTTGGGGGAGAGCAAGCCATTCTTGATCGTCTACTACGGCACCGATGGCTGTGGCGGTTGGCAGCGGTTGGATCGACCGCTCAGAACCGTGACTACAGTGGATCGGTTCGCGTTGGTGAGACCGTCGAAGGACGGTCATAAGATGAGGATGCTGCAGGTTTCCGAACTCAAGCGGGCAATGGGTCTGGCGCCCACCTTCGAGCTTCCTAAAGGGACCCGCCGCGACAAGATTCGACTGCTTGGGAACGGTGTCTGTCCTCCAGTGATGAAGGCTGTCGTCGGGAACCTTCTCAAGTCGTAGGTCGGTCGATGGCTGTTTGGTCCTCTGCGATGTGAGAAGTACCTACGGTTTGCGCCACTTGTCTGGCTTCCCTCCCTTAGTAAAGCGAACTCGCTCAACAAGAACGGTCGCGGTTGGCTCCATACTCCGCGCCTGTGCTATTGCCTCGGCCTGCGTGGCGGCAACGGAGCTAGCTCTTTGCGAATCAGGTTTCCTGACCGCGTAGTCGCCTTCAGGCCGACGTTCCACGAACAGCTTGCCTTTACTCATACACCTCCTCTGCACCTGGATGGACGATGTGGCCAGCTTCACCCAAGACGAAACGCGTGTTTCGTCCTGGGCGTTTGCATCGACTCCTATTGCGGCACCACCTTTTCGCTTGCCTACGTTGAGAAACCCGCTTTCTCTAGGGCAGCTGTGGCCGTGGAAGAAGCGCCCCGCACCTAGAATCCTTACTTCGCGCAGCTTGCACATTCGCCGATGCCCAATGTCAGCGCGTAAACGGCATTCTAGATAAAGCCTATTCGTTCAAGGAACCGCTGCCAAGCGGTTTTCCTCCGATACCGCGTACCGGCAAATTGGCCCCGAATAGGAATGAGCGCGGGCGGAAAGTAGCGCATACGCCCAAGCTATCAGTCTCGACCCAGGCGAGAAGCCAGAAACCGCAACCTAATTAATGAGTTTTCCGTATTCCGACCACAAGCTAGAGACGAAAGGGGCGTTGATGAGCAGGAGAATGGTTGTCCTGGAGCGGGAACCTCTCTACCGCGAGGTCTGGGCCGAGCCAGTTCGCGCCGTTGCTCAGCGATACGATCTTTCCGATGTGGGTCTCCGAAAGATCTGCCAAAAGCTCGGAGTGCCATTACCGCCACTGGGATACTGGGCAAAGGTCGCGGCGGGCAAGCAGCCGCGCATTACCCCACTCAGCGCTAAGCACGAAGGACAGACTCGCTACGTACGCGAGATTTTCGTTGACGAACACGCTGACGAGCGCGCAACGCGCGTCCAAGCGCTGGTCGAAACGGAGACGCCCTCTCAGTGGCCACAGCCTCAACTAAAGGCAACCGTTGAGGATTTACATCTGGTGGTCCGCCGAACCGCAAGGAGCATGGGGGGCCGTGCGCGTGGGCCTGGTGACCTTCTCGAGTCTCGTGGCAATGGTGTCTTTCAGCTGCGGGTCTCGGAGCGCGAAAAGGAACGGGCTTTGAAGATCGTCGATGCGATAGTGTCCGCCGCCCTACAGGCCGGCGCGAATCTCATTCAGGGAAGGGGCGGGGAAACAAAGACACATCTTGAAGTTATGGGGCAAAGTGTCGACCTTGTGCTTGAGGAGGAGCTAACGCGAAGTGTCAGGGAGCCGACGGCCGCCGAGAAGGTAAGACAGACGAGAGAATCTTGGTACAAACCTGATCTTGTAGTGCGAACGCCGAGCGGCAAACTCAAACTCTGCCTGTTGGGAAGAAATCGCTACAACCCGCTACTCACCGTCCGATGCGGCGTAGCAACTCCGTTAGAGCAAAAGCTCGAAGACGTTGTGCCGCGCCTTTGGCTCAAGCTGATCGAGCTCCGTATCGATGATCAGATTCGCGAAGAAGAAAGCGAAAGGTGGAAACAGGAATGGGCTCGAAAGGAGGCGCAGCAAGAATTCAAGCGGAAACAACTTGATCGCCTCGACAAGACTCAGACATTCGCGAAGGATTGGCGACGAGCCGCCGAGCTGCGAGAGTACGCCAACGCGTTGGAGCGGGCTGGGTCAGGCCCAACAGCCGCTGCAACAAATCAATCGCTGGAATCCGAGCTTGTTTGGATTCGCCTCGCGGCCGATTGCTTAGATCCGCTTGTTCAGCGGGACTGGGGGTCAGTCCATAACCACGTTTCGGAGGATGCGGGCTCAAGTGAGCCTCCCGACAACTGAGCGATGTCCGCTAGGCCATTGGCGTATTGGATATATCCATTGACCAATTGCTCAGCGTTCAACTCAGGTCGTCTCCAGCGTTCTAAGAGCCCTTATCTTGCCGACCAATCGCTACACGAAGTGACTTGGCAAGCTTGTCCAGGATTACGACCAACGCGTCAACATCCTTTGCAGTAACCACAACCCTTTGACCGGCCTTATAAGATGTATCGCCAGATTTCTTGAGGTAGTCCTCGTCTACGATTCCCTCCTGATGAGCCAAGAGATGCCGTCGTTGAAACAGGACCTTGAGGGAGTGGAGTTCTTCCCCATCAAGTACTTCCTCGTAGCCGGCACCAATGGCAATCCTCCAAAGGCGGCTTCCTTGATTTATCCGTTGGAACGCGCTCTTCGGGACTGCTTCGGAGCCCGGGTAGATGCTCTCGCAGAAACGCTGAAAGGCAGTCACTCCGTCTGCTAGGGAAGATTCCACTAGAGAGCGGCAGGTTAGTTCGGCGTCGTCCTTCTGTCCCCGCGACGCGATCGCGCTGCGAACGACTTCCACGTTGTCCGTCTTCGCGCGAATCTTTCGCAATGAGTCCTCGAACACTCGATCAGCCGAACTATGACCGCACGATGAACAGAAGTATGCGGCCCCAATGACCGAGAATCGACAAGTACACCGTTCGCAACGAATCTCAAGCTGCATCTCCTCCCTCGCGGCAGCCGGGATCACGAATGTGCGGTTTCGTCCTCCCGTCACGGCCATGGACATGCGAATGAAACCGTCGCGCCGTTGCCTAGCGTTAAACGCGTTTGCGTCTTCACGCATGGCATCGTTGATCTTCCCTTGAAGCATTGATACGGCTTCAGCTCTTGCGTGCTCCACCTGCTCCTTCGTAAACCATTGATCGGTCGGAGAGGTCAGACCGCACATCGGACACCACATGGAATCGCCACGCCCTGCGTCGCTCCAATCCTGCTCGTGAACCTTGAACAGGAACTCGCATTCTGAATTCGGACATTGCTTGTCAATGTAACCTTTCGGATCTGCCTCAATCGGAATTGAGATCTTCTTCGTTTGTCCAATCTCCTCTAGAGTTCGAAGCAATTTCTCAAACATGGCGTAGCTTCCTGACCTGAGTTAGCTGCCTAAGGTGTGTATTGGATTCTCGGATTCGTCTTGGCGGTGGCCGGTCGTGTCTTTTCGATGGCGTCGTAGCCCCGTTGGCCAACTATCGCCACGATCTGTTCCTTTGGCAGCTCATACGTGGCTTCCTTCGAGCGCACGCCCGCTTGATGCAAGGCCAGGTACTGCCCACGGTTAAGCGAAGCTCGCATGTCGAGGAGGCCGAGCGATTCCCTCGGCAGGCCGACTTCCAGGCTTTCGAGCGTAGCGTCAATGGATCTTAAGATCTCGACGTCGTCCGTGACGAGGACGGCGATTACCTGTTGCGCAGACCTTAGATGAAAACGCGTGGCGTCGGCAATCCGCCGGATGTCGCCATAGGTGACCCGTCCCTGATAGGGAGTCGGCGAAAAATGCCGCTCGATCTCCTCGGTGCTTACCCCATGCATCCAATCCCAGAGGATCGCCGCTCGCTTGCACCGCGCCCAATAGTCCTGCGTTTCGTTTGCGAATCGCTGGAGCAAGCGGACGCTTTCCGAGCCGTAGCGCTGCTGGGCGTCGGTAATGCGGCGGCTCTCGGTTGTGCCCTTTTTGAGGAGCGGCGTATATACGTCATCCGCCTCCTGTAGTACTTGGAGAAGCGCGACAAGGTCATCGGACTCTAACTGCTTAGGATCGCGCTGCTTGAGCAACTCAACGAGCCGAAGCGCAGACTCGAATGAGAGCGACGACCGGCCGCAGGCTCTGCCAAGAAGTGTGAGCTGGATCTGGCCTCCTTCATCTTCAGCAAGGCCCGCACGGAGCATGCGCTCCAGTAAGTGTTCCATCTCGGCGGACAGCGCCACGGCCCACGAGGGATCTGCGCGTACCTGAAGATAGCCGCCGAAGGTGTGCACGAGCAGTTTGGAGACTTCGGTGCGCGGCACCTTGCGAACCTGTGACAGGAGGCGCAGAACCCAGGTGGGAAGAGCGTCACTGCTGAACGATGAACGGACCGGCTCCGGTGTGCCGAGCACGTATCTTTGGAAAAGCTGCCGCCGCTCGATACTGTTCTCGGCGAGAAGGATCGATTTTCCCTTTTCGTTATACCCAAGGCGTCCAGCGCGACCGATCATGTTCTTGTATTCGGCGACCGTAAACGGCCGGCCGTCCTCGCCCACGAACTCGTTTTCAGCGAGGATGACTGTCGAGGCGGGCGTATTGATGCCGGCCGCCAAGGTCGTCGTTGCCGCAAGCGCCTCGATGCCGCCAGAGGGATTTCGAAAATAGGTTTCCACGATCGCTCGTTCTTCCGGTCCTAGGTTCGTATTGTGGAAGGCCGTGCCGCCCATAAGGCAGCTCCTAAGCCGGTCCGAAGATCCGGAGGTATCGTGTGCCGGCAGCGCCTCGATAGCGTCAGTTACTGCGGGGAGGCCGAGCTCCTTTGAAAGGTATTCGGCGCACCCTTCCGCCGGGCCGCGCATATTGCGAAATACAATGATCTTCTCTTTGTCCCGCACGAGTTGTCGCACAAGCGGCACGATCACATCTTGGGAGCTCGGCTTTTCTCTGCGCTGCTGAATGGCGTGGGGGGGCAAGAGCTGCTCCACCTTGCGCTCGCCCTTCTCGTCCAAGTACTCGTATGTACCCGAGCGATCGAGGACGCCCTCGAGGAGCGGCACAGGGCGCTCGGTCGTCACAAGTTTCTCGCAGCCGAGCCATTGGTCAAACGCGTTGATGTTCCCGATGACCGCAGATAGCACAAGAAGTTGTGGATTGATGCCCCGATCCCTAGCTCGGATGAGGAGCGTGAGGAGAAGTTCGACCACGATGCCGCGGTTCGGGTCCGTGATGAATTGCCCCTCGTCGACTACGACGAGGCCCAGCTGCATGAGCACCGTCGGGCTGGATAGCGCGACGGCGAGGAACATCTCGTAGGTGAGGAGCGCGATGTCGTAGCGCCCGCTCATTATGAGCGCGGCCTGGTCCGAATAGTCGCCAGTGCATCGCGCCACGCGAATACCCAAGGCCCCGTACGTGGCGGCGAAGTCCTCGTACTTCTCGTTGGCTAGCGCACGGTACGGCAAGAGGAACACTGCTTTCTGACCGTCGGCAACCGAGCGAATAGCTGCCACTTCACCGATAAGCGTCTTGCCAGAGCTAGTTGGCGCCACGATAAGCAGCGAATTGCCTAAGAGCACGCGGTGCCTGTTGACCGCTTCGAGCTGAAGCGCATTGAGGCCGGCCGCATACTTCGGCGTCCACTTGCCGATGACCTCTGGTGGGATTCCGAAGCTCGCGAGCTCCTCGATCGCGCCGGAGAGCGCTTGGGTTTTGCGCTCGGGAAATGCCTTGTAGTACCGCTTGCCGGGGATGAGGCGCGGGAAAATGAGTCCGCCCTCCACATGATTGATGAACACCGGATTCTGGGCAACCCCGATGCGCTCCGCCTCTGTTCTCGTCCTCGTCGTTATCTCATCGACGGCGCTCGTGAGCGAAATGTTGACTTCATCGGAGCCAGTGAGGACGTCAATCAGTGATTTCGTGAGGAGGCCGTGCCCGGTGCCCGGCTGTTCCCAAGCCGCCTCGTTTGGAGCCGATGCGGCGATCAATATGCGTCCCTTGCCAACGATCGCGTCAAACGGTGACGCCGCGATGCGGCTGATCGGACTTTGCTCGAGTACCTTTGCGGGGGCGCCGCCGCTGAAGCAGCAGTCCAGAATGCAGAGAATTGCCCGAGCCTTGCTCTTCTTAAAGTGCTCCGCGAGCTCGTCCATTGAGATGGTCGTGGCCGCCAAGGCATTGCAGTCCGCATCGTATGTCACGAGGCGGTGGTCATGGGTGCCATGACCCGAGAAGCAAAAGATAGCGATGTCGTCCGGCCCCGCATCGCCCAAGGCGACGTCCATCGCATATTTGATTGCGGACTTGGTTGCTTCCTCGTCCACAAGAAGGGTGGCGTCAAGATCCGCGAGCGTGTCCGAGAAGAGCGCCCAGAGCGCCGTCGCATCAGGCCGCGCACCCGTAAGCTCTCTGATGTCCGGATGCTCGTGCCGGTTAATGCCGATGAATGTGGCGCGAATTTTCACTTGTGCACCCGAGTCTCTCAAGCGTCTCGAATGTGCCAATTCCCATGTGCGCTAGCAACAGCGCTTTATTTCGGGGATGGACCGCCCCACTTTACAGGGCCAAGCAACAAGACCTTTACATTGTTGGAATAGACCTCATCCTCCCTCGAGGAGCGTAGCGTCCACGCCCAGGTATGCGACGGATTCTGCAAGTAGCCAGTAGCTTCCCAAGCTGAAGTCGAAACAAAGGGCTTATCGCTGTTCATCATCTCCGCTGCGATGTCATTGCGGATGCAGGAGATGGTACATCTCAAAGGGCGTTCCTCGGGATGAGCCTCCAACGTAATGTCGTTGTCACTTGGGGTTGTGCCCACTTGGGGCAACTCTTTGGGAAGAATGATTTCGACCATTCTCTCTGGCCCCTTGATGTCTACCAACTTCGGGCCAGTAACCGTCACCCGGTCGATGGCATCTTCGGTCTTGCCAACGAATGATTGAAGCTTGTAATTTCCCGAGCTGTGAAACGAGATCTTCGGCCGCTCGAGGAGCTCTCTCACAACCAACTTCGCGGCGGGAATTGGTCCGGTTTCATCTAGCACCAATTCGACCTTCTGCTTTGCTTCCCACGGGAACCCCAAGTAGACGCTGCCATCCGCCATTTGATTGGCCCACATGAACTGCCGGATTTCTTCGCCGCGCTTGATGAATATTCTGGCAGTCCTTGGTTTAGCCACTTGTTGTCCTCCTGTGATGCCTCCTGTGATGCCTCCTGTAGATGAATACCAAGATCTGCAAGGACTCAGACGCGAGGTGATGGATATATCCATTAGAAATTCGCGGGCGAATGGCTCGGGCCCTCTCAAGACCTCCCGTGGGCAACGGGAAGCGCTTTCGAGCTCTATTTCTGCTTGTATTCCCTGTCAAACACCTCAAGGATTGCGGAGCTGTAGAAATCTTTGCGTCCGCTCTTGGGATTTCCCGGGTCGAGAAATCGAGAGTGCATATAACGGGGATTGCTCGACAGTGGCTTTCGCAAACCGTGGAACTTGCCGTCCATCTTGAAATCCGCGTAGCGCTGCGCACAGCGCTTGCCTAGCTCCCTGTAGTCCCATGGATAACGCTGTCGCACGTCCTCCTCGCTGAGGACAACCTTCACTGCGTCTGGGTCCTTCGTAATCTGTACCTTCGATGCCGTGGCCAGTCTGGAACGCTCAAAACGGATGTGGACTTTTATCGCAATGGCATAAGGCGAGTCGGCGATGGGCTCAGCCGATGCAAGTCCTTCAAGATATTTCATCAGACGATTTTCGCCCGGCGTGACGACCACCGAGTCGACATGTCTTCTTTCCGCCACGAACGCGAGCGGCAACACCAGCGATAGCGACTCGCTAAAGTCTCGACCGAACCAAGCCTTGGCGGCAACCACAAAATTCTTGATAGTTGCCGTTCCAACTTCAAGAACTTGTCTTGCTAGCAGCGGACTAGCGTTTACGTAATGTGCGGCCTCATCCCTGATTGCCATGAGGGCATCGAGGTTAGCGCGGATTTCCGATTGCACTCTCGTGCTTGGGTCCTTCTCGAGGGCGTTCATGCAAGCTGTCAACGATAGAGTTAGAGGTGCGCCCACCCTGTTCCGCTTCAGGTATTGCTTCTTGGACGGCCTTCCCGCTTTTGTCTTTCGTGGCTCGTACATACGAATTATTTTCGGATCATTGCCTGCGCCGCGAAGTAATTGGGCCTTAAGCAGCAGCTCCCACGCGTTTATCGCGAGAAGCGCGAAAGTTTCCTCTCGGTAGCGGAAGCTAGGTTTGTTGAATACCTCCACTGCCGCGATCAGGGCTGCCTCGGCCTTTTCAACGAACTTAATTGATAGTGGAGGCCGCATTCGGGGTATTAGGGCCGGTAGCGGACCGTCGCATAGTACTGAGAGGCGCTCGATAGCTGTCTCAAGAATCGTTGCATCTTTTGGCTGTTGTAGCTATCAAGCGATGAATGGGGACAGAAGAACTCGTAGCCTGTTGGCGTGTGATTCGCGCACCATTTGTGGTATAGGTCGTTAGGCAGCGCGTACAACACACGTAGGTGCCGAACGGGAACCGTGAAGTCGGCCTTTGGAACCTTGGTTGAATATGATCCGAGGGCTTCCCATCTCGCGATGGTTCCTCGCCCACGAACCGCGATCTTCTCGAGAAGCCAAGCGGCCGTGCCGGCAAGCACCAAACTATGAGATGCGGGGATATAACGCGAACGCTTGTCATTGAGGTTCTGAATCGATCCACAACTCTCAACCACGACGACGTCACAGCTCGTCCGCTTTTGAAAATGGACCCAAAGGCCATCCGGCTGCGTGTGAAATAGCTTGGCTCCTGGCGCTGACAGGCAAGGGCCTGGTGCCCGTCCGTCCGAAGGTTGTCCGCGCAGCCAAAAGCCTTTGTGACCAGGTGGTGGCCAAAGCCGAGAAGTGCGAGTTGGCCACTCGAGAAGGATGTTCTTCGCCGCTCTGTCCGTTAGTTTCCGCTTTGCCATCGAGTGGCCCCTGATGTCGACATCGCGCAGTATGAACTCGTGGCTGTAAGAGGAGTCCGGGGCACCCGTGTCGAACGACTACACTCGATTTGAAAGAGAGGGCGCTTTCGCGCTCCTTGGAAATCTACGCAGCTTGCAGATCAGGCCGAACAAGCTGCGCGTGTCCCAATAGGTAGTAACGCGTGGGCTCGTTCTTTCCCGCGTACTCGTTGTACTTTTGCGTTACCACGTCGAGCAGACCGCAACTCACAAGGAAACTCCGCGCTCGACGTACGTGGCGCTCGGGAATTCCGGTGGCCGCCGCGATAGTCTCTCGCGAAGACATCGAATAGAGCGTGTCGTTGTCCCGGCGAGCCGCGAGATATAGATACAACTTCAGCGCGTACAGCTCAACCTTCGAGCGAAGTTTGAAGTGCTGGAAAGGGCGAATTTCCGACTCGCCAATCAGTGCGAGGCAGGGCAGCTTGAACCAATAGCCTTCAGAACCCGTGAGCAGATACCGACGGTTTTGGGGCGATCCCTGCTTCTGAATAAGTTGCAGCTCAGCTAGCCGCGAAAGAGCCAAGGAAATCATCTGCCGGGAGAGGCCCGTCGCCGTTGTCAGCGCGTCGTACGTGGCGGCAGCGATGGAGACCTCGGTATCCGGCTTCAAGTACTCACGCTGCGCCATAAAGGCGAGCGATACGTAGACCATCAACGCTGCAGCATCGCGGGCGGCGGAGGTTTCACCCGATCCCCAGCTAAGTTGGGGAAGCGCATCGAGAACGGGGCGCGAGGGCAACCGATGCCAGTGCTTGCGTTTGATCATTTCCGCCCTTTCCCGGGGGCGAGCTTGTACAACGCGTAGCCCACGACCGCGAGCGCTGCGAACGGGAGCAGCACTTGAAGCAATTGCACGATCAGGGCGGAATTCATTTGCAGCCAGTTCAAACAGAACACGACGAGGTCTTGGTTTTTCACGATGAGCCCCGAAAAATTTCCGAAGGCTCAATTTTTTGCGAGTCTCGCACAATACTCTAGAACGTTGGTGCAGTCACGAAGTCGCTCATGGGACAGAAAAAAGCGGTAAAACAATAGGATAGAGAATTTTTGGTCAGTCTATTGAAGGTCTACCTTGGTTCACGGGCGGCACCCGCCTCCCCGGATTGCCGGCCCCGCCGACCCCAGCCAGTTGGTGGGTCTAGACGGTCATAACGTCAGGATCGAGTGGCCGCCGGCCGCCGCGACTTCCAGCGCGCGCCGTGCCACGGGCTGCCCACGCACGTCGGCGAGGTCCGGATACTCGGGCTCGCGCCGCTCGCAGGCTCCGCGCCACGGCTCCAATGCCGTG
>Ga0134128_10001525_pt1 | contig 29580 bp, 23 predicted proteins | sample KB31754_FD_96462 | JGI IMG/M metagenome (GOLD analysis project Ga0134128, IMG submission 96462) | Terrestrial soil microbial communities with excess Nitrogen fertilizer from Kellogg Biological Station, Michigan, USA - KB3-175-4 | ecosystem: Environmental > Terrestrial > Soil > Unclassified ... | reverse complement strand
GCTTCCGCGGCGCTCGCGCTCTCCGGCGTGCCGTTCAAAGGCCCGATCGGCGCCGCCCGGGTCGGTTGGAAGGATGGCCAGTACCTCCTCAACCCGACCGCCCAGACCCTCACGGAGTCGCAGCTGCACCTGGTCGTCGCCGGCACCGAGCACGGCGTCCTCATGGTGGAGTCCGAAGCCAAGGGCCTGCCGGAAGACGTGATGCTGGGCGCGGTCGTCTTCGGCCATCAGCAGATGCAGACCGCCATCCGCGCCATCCGCGAGCTGGTCGCCGAGGCCGGCAAGCCGCGCTGGAACTGGCAGCCGCCCGCCGACAATGCGGAGCTCACCAGCGCCGTCGCGCTGCACGCCCAGGCCGCCCTGGCGCAGGCCTACACCATTCCGGAAAAGCAGCAGCGGCAAACGCGCATCTCCGAGGTCAAGGCACAGACTCTCACCACCCTCACCGGCGGCGAGTCGCCCAAGTGGACGTCGGAGCAGATCGATGACGCCCTGTTCAAGCTCGAAAGCAACATCGTGCGCCAGCGGATCCTGAACGGCGAGGCGCGCATCGATGGCCGTGACTTCAAGACCGTGCGGCCGATCACCGTGAAAGTCGGCGTCCTGCCGCGCACTCACGGCTCCGCGCTCTTCACCCGCGGCGAGACGCAGGCGATCGTCATTACGACGCTCGGCACGACGCGCGATGCGCAGATCATCGACGGCCTGGAGGGCGAGCGCCGCGAGCCCTTCATGCTGCATTACAACTTCCCGCCGTTCTCGGTCGGCGAGACGGGCATGATGGGATCGCCGAAGCGCCGCGAGATCGGACACGGCAACCTCGCCCGCCGCGGCGTCAAGGCCGCGATGCCTGACATGGCGACGTTCCCCTACGTGATCCGTGTCGTCTCGGAGATCCTGGAGTCGAACGGCTCCAGCTCCATGGCGAGCGTCTGCGGCACCTCCCTGTCGCTGATGGATGCGGGCGTGCCGATCAAGGCGCCCGTGGCCGGCGTTGCGATGGGCCTCGTGCTCGAGGGCAACCGCTACAAGGTCCTCACCGACATCCTGGGCGACGAGGATCACCTCGGCGACATGGACTTCAAGGTCGCCGGGACCAAAGACGGCGTGACGGCCCTGCAGATGGACATCAAGGTCGAGGGTGTCACGCCCGAGATCATGAAGGTCGCGCTCGAGCAGGCCCGCGAGGGCCGCCTGCACATCCTCGGCGAGATGAACAAGGTCATCCGCGAGCCGCGCTCCCGCATGTCGGAGTGGGCGCCGTCCATCATCACCCTGAAGATCGATCCGGAGAAGATCCGCGACGTGATCGGCAAGGGCGGGGCGGTGATCCGCCAGATCACGGAGGAGACCGGCACCACCATCGACATCGAGAGCGACGGCACCGTGAAGATCGCCTCGGTCAACGGCACCGCCGGCCGCGAGGCCCAGCGCCGCATCGAGCTGATCACGGCCGATGTCGAGGTCGGCCGCATTTATGAGGGCAAGGTGGCGCGGCTGATGGACTTCGGCGCCTTCGTCACCATCCTCCCCGGCCGCGACGGCCTGGTGCACATCTCCCAGATCTCGAACGAGCGCGTCGAGCGCGTGAGCGACAAGCTGAAGGAAGGCGATGTCATCCGCGTGAAGGTGCTCGAAGTCGACCGGCAGGGCCGGATCCGCCTGTCGATGCGGGACGTCGACGCGGCCTGAGATCTCCGCTGCGCGGCAAAGTCACCCCGCCGGCGTGGCCCGCGAGCCGCGCCGGCGGACGATCTCGCGCAGGGTCGCCACGATGAGTGCGCGCGTGCCGGGCTCGAGATCGCCGAAGAACTCCTCCTCATTATCGTCCACGAGCACCGCCAGTACCCGAACGGTGGTGCGTCCCAGGTCGGTCAGCGCCAGCATCTGAGCCCGACCATCCGCGCCGCTCGCTTGCTGGGTGATCATGAGGTTGGCCACCAACCTGGCGGCGAGCTTGGATATGGTGCCGCGCGTCAGGCCCAGCGCGTGGGCCAGCGCGCTCGGCCTTCTGGCGCCTTCGTAGAGCTCGCGCAGAACGATCCACTCGGCCAGCGTGACTCCTTTCCTCTCCAGCTTGCGGCTGAGAGCGTGCGAAACCTGGCTCGAGGCGCATCGTATCCAGTAGCCGACGTGCGTATCGAGACGGCTCATGGCCGGTCGCCCGCGAGGGGATGTAGGATGGAGACGACGATTCATGTTTCCTATGAAACAAATTCCGTGAGTCGGCACAGCGCCCACTCTGCCCGGTCCTTCCGCTTACAGGATGATCTCACGCTGCATCGGCAGCGGCTGTTCTCGCCAGCGGGCTCCCGCCCAGTCGAGCAAGATCGCCGGCGGGGTGCCGGCGAGCGCGGCGGGAGGGGAGAGTCCCAAGAGCCCTAGGATCTTCAGCAACTCTGCGCCGGCCCCGCGCGCATCGAGGGCTGCAGAGCGGCGGGACTTCGAGAGCTTCCCGCCTGCGCGCTCGAGCAGCAGCGGCAGATGCGCATAGCGGGGCGTCTGCAGGTGCAGAGCGCGCTGCAAGGCGATCTGCCAGCCGGTGCTCTCGAGAAGATCCGCCCCCCGCACCACGTCGGTGATGCCTTGCAGGGCATCGTCCACGACCACCGCGAGCTGATAGGCGAATACCCCGTCCCGCCGCCGGACGATGACGTCTCCCAAGCTTCCCATGGCAAGCGCAATCGGCCCCTGAAAGCGGTCCGCGAAGGCGATGCTCTGCGTCTCGTCGACCCTGAATCGTGTGGCGGTACGTCCAGGCCGCCGGGGTCCTTCGCGGCAAGTGCCTGGATACCCTGCCTCTTCCGTCGCCAGCTCCCGCCGGGAGCAACTGCATTCGAATGTGCGCGCCGCGGCCTGCAGCGCAGTCAGTGCGCCAGCGTAGAGTTGGGTCCGGCGGCTCTGATACTCGACCTCGCCATCCCACAGGAGGCCGAAGGCCTCGAGCGTTCGCAGGATCTCGTCGGCGCTGCCGGGGAGCACGCGCGCGCGGTCGAGGTCTTCCATCCGCACCAGCCAGCGTCCGCCGCGGCTGCGGGCGTCGAGAAAGCTGCCGACGGCAGCCAACAGGGACCCGAGGTGCAATGACCCCGTGGGTGAGGGCGCGAAACGGCCGACGTATGCCGGCCCGGGCCCGTTATCGGTACCGGTCGTCGCGGTCGCCGTACTGCCGCTCGCGCCGCTCGCGGCGCTCCTGGGCCTCGATGCTCAGGGTGGCGACCGGCCGCGCTTCCAGGCGCTTGATGCCGATCTCCTCACCCGTTTCCAGGCAGTAGCCGTAGGAGCCGTCCTCGATGCGCTTCAGCGCCTCGTCGATCTTGCGAATGAGCTTGCGCTCGCGGTCGCGGGTGCGCAGCTCCAGGCTGAATTCCTCTTCCTGGGTGGCGCGGTCGTTGGGGTCGGGGAAATTGGCCGCCTCGTCCTTCATGTGCGAGACGGTGCGGTCGACCTCGACCATCAGATCGCGCTTCCAGTTATTGAGGATGTGGCGGAAGTGCTCGAGCTGCTCCTTGCTCATGTACTGCTCGCCGCGCTTGACGATATAGGGCTGGACGTTGCGCGGACCTGCGAGGAGGCTGCCGGGCTCCGCGCCTTCGACCTCGTCCTGCTCGAGGGTGGCGGGGGAGCCGGTCACGGGCGGTGGCACGTGGATATCGTCCCGGGAAGCCGAATCGCGCGACTTGCCGGGCGGAGAAATCGAGTGAGTGGTGGAATGAGCGGCCTTGCGCATCTCGGTGGTGGGTTCCGTGGTCGTATGGGTGAAGGGCGGTTCCGCCGCCGCGGGGGCGTGCGCCCGGGCAGGGGCAGCCGCCGTCCTGTGCACGTGAGCAGCCGTTGTTTTGGCGCGCTCGAGATCCTTGCCTCGCGGCTCCGCCGGCGGCCTGCGGGTCGGCGCAGCCTTTTTGGCCGCGGGCCTCGGGGGTGCCGCCTTCTTACCCTTCGCGGTCTTTGGCGCGGGTTTCTTGGCCGGCATCAGTCGCTCCTGAAAGCATGAGCCTCGTGAAGGACGCGCGATTATACCGGCGTACCAGGGTCTGTACAGTGGGTAGAAATGAGGGGCTAGGGCAGGGAAGCGCGCGGCGCCCGCACCCAGTCGGGCTGCCGTCGCTCCACGATGACGCGCGTATGGATGCCGCCGCGGACCTTGAAGCGGGCCTCGAGACGCAGGAATCGCGGCGCGACCGCGCGAGTGAGGTGGTCGGCGATCTCGTTGGTCACCGCCTCGTGAAAGGCGCCGCGATCGCGAAACGACCAGATATAGAGCTTCAGCGATTTGAGCTCCACGCACGCGCGATCGGGCACGTACTCGAGCTCGAGCGTTGCGAAGTCCGGCTGTCCGGTCTTCGGGCAGAGGCAGGTGAACTCCGGGATTCGCATGCGGATCGTGTAATCGTGCTCCGGCCGCGGATTGGGGAAGGTCTCGAGATCGCTCGTGGGCTGTGAGGGCATAGAGTTTTACTCTACACTAGCGCCGCCTCTACGGGGCGGTCATGAGATGCGGAAGACAGCATAGATGCGGCTGACCAAGATCAAGCTCGCCGGCTTCAAATCCTTCGTCGATCCCACGCAAGTCAGCTTTCCCAGCAACCTCACCGGTGTCGTCGGCCCGAACGGCTGCGGCAAATCCAACGTCATCGACGCGGTGCGTTGGGTGATGGGCGAGCTGTCGGCGAAGCACCTGCGCGGCGACAACATGGCGGATGTGATCTTCAACGGCTCGGCGGCCCGCAAACCGGTCGGCGCCGCCTCGGTGGAGCTCGTGTTCGACAACTCCGACGGCAAGATCGGCGGCGCTTACGCGAGCTACAACGAGATCTCCCTCAAGCGTCAGGTGGCGCGCGACGGCTCCTCCGGCTATTACATCAACGGCGCGCGCTGCCGGCGCAAGGACATCACCCAGCTCTTCCTCGGCACGGGCTTGGGCTCGCGCAGCTACGCCATCATCGAGCAGGGCACGATCTCGCGCGTCATCGAGGCGAAGGCCGAGGACATGCGCGCCTTCGTCGAGGAGGCCGCCGGCATCTCCCGCTACAAGGAGCGGCGCAAGGAGACCGAGAGCCGCGTTGCCGAGACACGCGAGAACCTCGAGCGCCTGCAGGACGTGCGCGATGAGATCGAGAAGCAGATCCGGCACCTGCAGCGCCAGGCCGCGACCGCGCGGCGCTACCAGACGCTGAAGGACGAGGAGCGGCGCCTGACGGCGGAGCTGCTCGCGCTGCGCCTGCGGGAGCTCGACAGTGGCGCGCAGGTCCACGACAGCGCGACGCGCGCGCGGGAGCTCGAGATGCAGGCGGCGCTCGCGGATCAGCGGGCCGCCGAGGCAGCCATCGAGAGCGTGCGCACGCAGCATGGCGCCGCCAGCGAGCGCGTCTCGTCCGTCCAGGGCCGCTATTACGAGATCGGGGCGGAGATCTCGCGCCTCGAGCAGAGCATCCAACACACGCGCGAGCTGCGGGAGCGCCAGCGCACCGATCTCGCGAATTCCCGCGCCGGCATCGCCGAGCTCGGCGCGCACATCGAGCGCGACGAGCGCCAGCTCGCCGAGCTCGCCGCGGAGATCGCGCGCACCGCGCCCGAGCTCGAGCGCGCGCAGGGTGCGGAGACCGCCGCGGCGCAGGGACTGGAGGCCGCCGAGCGCGAGCTCGCGGCCTGGCAGGAGCGCTGGGAGCAGTTGAACCAGGCGCTCGGCGCCGCCGACCGCACCGCCCAGGTGGAGCGCGCCCGCATCGAGCAGCTCGAGAACCAACTGCGGCGCCTGAGGAGTCAGGTCGAGCGCCTCACCCTCGAGCGCGAGACCCTCGAGGCGCAGGAGTCGAGCGAGCTCCTCGCGGAGCTCACCGAGGAGGAATCCGCGGCGCGCGGCGATAGCGACTCGCTCGCGACCGCGCTGCGCGTGGCGCTCGAGCGCGTGCAGAGCGTGCGCGCCGGCCAACGGGGCGCGGAAGAGGCGCTCGAGACCGCGCGCGGGGAGCGCGAGCGCACGCGCGCGGAGTGCACCTCGCTCGAGGCCGTGCAGCGAGCCGCGTTGTCGGCGAGCGCCGGCCAGGCGACGGAGTGGCTGGGCGAGGTCGGCCTCGCGGGCCGCACCCGCATCGCCCAGACGCTCGAGGTGGAGTCAGGTTGGGAGCTCGCGGTCGAGACCGCGCTCGGCGATTACCTGGAAGCCGTTTGCGTCGACCGTCTCGATGAGCTCGCGGCGCCGCTCGAGCGGCTGACCCGCGGACGGGTTGCGCTCGTCGAAGGTGCAACCGCGCCTGACGATGCAGGCTCGGATTCGGGCGAGCGTGCGGCGTTGGCCGGGCCGGAAGGCGGCTCGGGCGCGGCCCATCTCGCCGCGAAGGTCTCGGGACCGCCGGCCGTGCTCGCGCAGCTTGCGGGTGTTCTCACGGCGGAATCGCTGGCGGAAGCCCTGCAGCGGCGCGCCACGCTCGCGGCGGACCAGTCCCTCATCACCCGCGGCGGCGAGTGGCTGGGCCGCGACTGGCTGCGGATCAGCCGCGGCGTGGACCATCATCTCGGCGTCATCGAGCGCGAGCACCGGCTGAAAGCCCTGCGCGCGGCGGTCGAGACGGCCGAGGCGCGCGTGCGCGAGTCGGAGGACCGGCTCGCCGCCGTGCGCGAGAGTCTCGTGCAGGCGGAAGCCGAGCGCGACGAGGCGCAGTCCGGCATCCAGGCCGCCCACCGCCGTCATGCCGACATCACCGGCCAACTCGAGGCCGCGCGAGCGCGTGCCAAGGAAACGGCGCTGCGCCGCCAGCGCGTCGAGGCGGAGACCGCCGAGCAGGCGCTCGAGATCGCGGCCACCGAGGAGGGCCTCGGCCGCGCCGGCGAGACGCTCGAGCAGGGACTCGCCGTCGGCGCCGATCTCAACCTGCGGCGCGAGGAGCTCGAGGGCGAGCGGGAGATGCGCCGGGAGGCGCTCACCGGCGCGCGCTCGCGCGCTCAGGCGGCGCAGGTGGCGGCGCGGGATCTGCTCATCCGCATCGAGTCGCGTCGCTCGACCGAAGCCTCGGTCAGGGTGAGCCTCGGGCGAATGGTGGAGCAGCGCGCGCAGCTCGAGCAGCACCGCGCGATGTTGGAAGCGGAGCTCGCCGGTGGCGATGCGCCGATCCTCGAGCTCGAGTCGCGGCTGAACGAATCGCTGTCCCGGCGGCTGGAGGTGGAGGCGGAGCTGGGCGAGGCGCGCCGCGCGTTGGAAGAGGCCGATACGGCGCTGCGCGGCCTCGATGAGCAGCGCGTGCTCGCCGAGCGGCGGGTTTCCGAGGCGCGCGAGGCCATGGAGGCCGCGCGGCTCGCCGCTCAGGAGAACCGCGTGCGTCGCGAGGGACTCGCCGAGCAGTTCGCCGACACCCGCTTCGATCTTACCGAGGTGCAGCAGGGCCTCGCGGCCGATGCCGCCATCCCGGCGTGGGAAGAGCGGCTCGCGGAGACCCGGGCCGGCATCGAGAAGCTCGGTCAGGTCAACCTCGCCGCGATCGAGGAGCTCAAGGAGCAGACCGAGCGCAAGGAGTACCTGGATCGCCAGTTCACCGACCTGACTTCGGCGCTCGACACCCTGGAAGAGGCGATGCGGCGCATCGACAAGGAGACGCGCACGCGCTTCGAGGAGACTTTCGAGCGCATCAACACCGGTCTCAAGGAGCGCTTTCCGCGGCTCTTCGGCGGGGGTCACGCCTATCTCGAGCTCGTGGGCGAGGATCCGCTGAACGCGGGCATCGCCGTCATGGCCCGTCCCCCCGGCAAGAAGAACAGCAGCATCCACCTGCTCTCCGGGGGTGAGAAGGCGCTCACCGCCGTCGCGCTCGTATTCTCGATCTTCGACCTCAATCCGGCGCCCTTCTGCCTGCTCGATGAGGTGGATGCGCCCCTCGATGAGCACAACGTCGGCCGCTTCTGCGATATCGTGCGCGAGATGTCGGCCCGCGTGCAGTTCATCTTCATCACCCACAACAAGACGACCATGGAGCTTGCGGCCCAGCTTCTCGGCGTGACCATGCACGAGGCCGGCGTCTCCAGGCTCGTGGCCGTTGACGTCGATGAGGCGGTCCGCCTCGCGGCCGTCTAGCCCTTCGGTGTTACCCATGTCCGAACTACGCTGGACGCTGCTCATCCTCGGCGTGGTGTTCATCGTCGTACTTTCCTGGTGGGAGCGCCGCCGGCCGCGACAGGCGTTCGCACCACGCCTGCGGGAGGCGAGCCTCGGACAAAGGAGCGAGCGCAGTGCGCCGCCCGCGATCGGCGGCGGGGTCCAACCTCGTGAGCCCTGGATCGGAGAGACCGACCTCTCCGACGCCGTGTTGTCAGACGGCGCGCTCCATGATGCCGCTGAGGGCCCGGATCCCGCCCCAGAGAGCGCCGTCCGCGCGCCCGTCGAGGCGCGGAGTCCGGGGCCGCTGGAGGAATTGCCGACGCTCATCATTCCCGATGAGGCGGAGCAGGTGGCTTTGCGGGCGGCATGGGACGAGGCGCCTCCGGAGCCGAAACTGTTCGATCCCGAGGCCGAGCCACCGGCGCCTGATGCACCGCCCACCGCCGGCGATACGGCCCTGCCCGCGGCCGCGGCGCCGTGCGAGCCGGAGATTGCCGGCGCCGAGGGCGTCGGGACGGCGAGGATAGTGGAGTCGCAAGCTTGCGGTGATGACGCCGTGCCCGTCGAGCCGATCGTGGAGTGGCCGCCGGAGGAGTCGCGCCGGATCGTGGCGTTGCGGCTCGTCGCGCCACAGCCGGAGCGATTCCCGGGCCGGACGCTGCGCCTCGCGCTGGCGGCCGAAGGCTTCGTTCTCGGCAGGTTCTCGATCTTCCACAAGCCCGATGAATCCAACCGCGCGGTGCTGAGCGCCGCCTCGCTCACCCAGCCGGGCGCCTTCGACCTCGAGGCCATGGACCTGCAGCGCTACGCGGGCCTCAGCCTCTTTGCCGTGTTGCCGGGTCCGAAGTCGCCGCCGCAGGCCTTCGAGCAGCTTCTCTCGACGGCACGTAATCTCAACGAGCGGCTGCAGGGCGCGCTGCAGGATGAGCGCGGCGGGCCGCTGACGCCGCTGCGCGCGGCAAGCATCCGGGAGAGCCTCAAAGCCGACGCGACCAATCCTCCGGCCGCGGTCGCGCATGAAGGATGATGCGGCGGCGCGCGCGGCGGAGCTGCGTGCGCAGATCGCGCATCACAACCGGCTGTACTTCGAGCAGGACCAGCCGGAGATTTCCGACGCCGACTACGACGCGTTGATGAATGAGCTTCGCGCTCTCGAGCGCGAGCATCCCGAGCTCATTACCGCGGACTCTCCCACCCAGCGCGTCGGCGGCGCACCCTCGGGCAAGTTCGCCAAGGTACGCCACAGCGTGCCGATGCTCTCGCTCGCCAACGGCTTCGCGCCCGAGGACGTCGCTGCCTTCCTCGATCGCGTGCGGCGTTTCCTGAAGCTCGATGCCGGCGAGCCGATCGAGCTCACCGCAGAGCCGAAGATCGACGGGCTCTCACTCTCGCTGCGATACGAACGGGGCGTGTTGGTTCGAGGCGCAACGCGGGGCGACGGTACTGAAGGCGAGGACGTCACGTCCAACGTCCGCCGCGTCAGCGACATCCCCGCGAAGATGAGCGGCCGCGGAGCACCTGGGGTCTGCGAGATCCGCGGGGAGGTCTATATGACGCGCGCCGCGTTCCTGAAGCTGAATGAGGAGCAGTCGGCGGCCGGCCGTACCGTGTTTGCGAACCCGCGCAACTCCGCCGCCGGCTCGCTCCGCCAGCTCGATCCCGAGGTGACCGCCTCCCGCCCGCTGCAGTTCCTCGCCTACGCCTGGGGGGAGATGACCGAGCTGCCCGCCGCGACCCAATGGGACATGCTGCAGTGGCTGCGGGCGCGTGGGTTCCCCACCAATCCGCTGAGCCGCCTCTGCGGCTCGCTCGAGGAGTTGCTCGCGTTCCATCGCGAGATCGAGCTCGGCCGTGCCGGGCTCGATTACGACATCGATGGCGTCGTCTACAAGGTGAACCGCCTCGACTGGCAACGGCGGCTCGGCTTCGCCGGCCGCGATCCCCGCTGGGCGCTGGCGCACAAGTTCGCCGCCCAGAAAGCCACCACCGTCGTGAACGCGATCGAGCTGCAGGTTGGCCGGACCGGCGCGCTCACTCCGGTCGCCAAGCTGGCTCCGGTCACCGTGGGCGGGGTCGTCGTCGCCAACGCCACGCTCCACAACGAGGACTACATCCGCGAGCTCGATGTCAGGATCGGCGACACGGTGACGGTGCAGCGCGCCGGCGACGTGATCCCGCAGGTCCTGGGCATCGTGCCCGAGTGCCGGCCCGCCGGCACCCATCCGTTCCAGTTCCCCAGGACCTGCCCGTGCCCGCTCGCAACCCCGGTCGTGCGGGACAAGACCGCGGCCGGCAAAGAAGGCGCGGTCTCCCGCTGCTCCGGCGAGCTCGCCTGCCCGCACCAGCGCATCGAGCATCTGCGCCACTTCGTCTCCCGGCGCGCCTTCGACATCGAAGGGCTGGGCGAGAAGCAGATCAACCTCTTTCACGAGCAGGGCTGGATCGCCGAGCCCGCCGACATCTTCACCCTGGCGCGCCGCAACGACGCCATCCGCCTGCAGGAGCACGAAGGCTTCGGCGAGGTCTCCGTCCGCAATCTCTTCGCCGCCATTGAAGCCCGGCGCAGCATCTCACTCGAGAGACTCATCTACTCCCTGGGCATCCGCCACGTGGGCGAGACCACGGCCCGCTCGCTGGCTCGCGGTTACGGCACCTACGCCGCATTTCGCGAGGCCGGCGGCCGTCTCGCCGCGGGCAACATGGAGGCGCGTCAGGAGCTCGATGCGATGGACCAGATCGGCGAGTCGGTCATTGAGAGCCTGACGGCCTATTTCTCGGAGCCGCACAACACCGGCCGGGTCGACCACCTGGCGCGCGAGGTCCGCATCCTCGATGCCGAGCGCCCCGCGGCGCAATCGCCCATCGCCGGCAAGACGGTCGTCTTCACCGGCAGCCTCGAGCACATGACCCGCGATGAGGCGAAAGCGCTAGCCGAGCGCCTGGGCGCGTCGGTGAGCGGCAGCGTGTCGAAGAAGACGAGCCTGGTGGTGACCGGAGCGCAGGCCGGCTCGAAGTTGAGGAAAGCGGAGGCGTTGGGGATTCAGGTGCTCGACGAGAGCGCTTTCCTGGAGCTCGTCAAAGGACGATGAGCGGCGAAAGGGGGGCCCTGGGCCGCTCATCGCGTGCCTGCATCAGCCGCTGTTGCCCGAGGCGGGGGCGGGCGATGCCGGGGTGGCGGCGGGCGTTGCGGCCGGCGTAGCAGCATTCGCGCCCGGCATGCCGGCCTTGCCGCTGGTCTGCGCATCGGTCTGCGGATTGAGGAAGGTCTCGACCTTTGCCTTCGTCAGCAGCTGCTCCGTGTAGGCCCGGAATTTCTTCGCCTGCACGACCTGCACCAGCCGCTGCTTCACCTGATCGAACGGCGGCGGGTTCACCGGTCGCGTGCCGAGCAGCTGGATGACATGCCAGCCATACTGCGTCTGCACAGGGGTCGTCGTGTACTGTCCGACCTTGAGGCCCTCAACCGCATCCGCGAACGGCTTCACCATGTGATCCAGCGTGAACCATCCGAGGTCGCCGCCGTTGTTCTTGGAGGAGTCCATCGACTCCGCCTTCGCCAGCGCATCGAACTTCTCGCCCTTCTTCAGGCGACTGACGATCTTGTCCGCGAAGTCCTGGGTCGCCACGAGAATGTGCCTGGCGTGGTACTCCTCCTTCGGCATCTTCGCCACTTCCGCGTTGTATTCCGCCTGCAGCTCTGCGTCGGTCGGCTGCTGGCCGCCGAGATACTTCTGCGACAGGGCCTGCTCCAGCACGTTCAGCCGCTCCATCTTGAGGAGCTGCTCCGTGTCGGTCTGCTTGTCGAGGCCTTCATTCACCGCCTCGCCGGCGATGAGCTGCGCGCGGATCAGGTTGTCGAGCGCCTGCGTGCGCTGCTGCGGCGACAGATCGCCCGAGGTCTTGCCGGTGACTCCCTTGATGTAGAACTCGTAGAAATCACGGCTGATCGGCGCGCCGTCGACGGTGGCGACGGTCGGTGAGGCGGCGGGGCTGCTCTGGCTCGCGGTGGTGCCCGAGGGGGACTTCGGCTGGCAGGCGGCGAGCGCCACCAGGGCCGCGGTGAGACAGAGGATCCTTGGATACTTCATGAGGGCTCTCGTGGGTTGGATTTATCAAGACTCGTTCGGGGCTTGGGCGACGATGCTGAGCGCGTGGATGCCACGGCCCATCAGCGGCGCGACCGCCGAATAGACCATCCGGTGTCGCTCGAGTTGCGCCCGGCCGGCGAAGGCCGGCGCCACCAGCGTCACTCGGAAATGGCCGCCCTCCCGCGCACCCGCGTGACCCGCATGCCGCGCGCTGTCATCGACCACGTCGATGGACAGCGGCGCGAATGCCTGCTCGAGGACGGCTCGGATCTCGCCGGCGGTGGGCCGCAAGCCATGGACGGAGGGGGTGTGCGTAGAGCTTCCGGACTGGTCTAAAAGGTCGCGTATCATAGCGTTTCGAGCAAAGACGCGCGAAAGCGATTTAGTGAGTGGCCCAGGGCCGCTCCCTGGGCCGCGAGACCGAGAAAGCCAATGCCCCGCGCTCGCGCGAATCGCCGGGAGCGATTTGCGCCGATTCAAAGATGAGCCAGTACTTCGAGCTCCATCCCATCACGCCTCAGGTGCGCCTCATTCGCCAGGCAGCGGATATCGTGCGTGCGGGGGGCGTCATTGCCTATCCCACCGATTCCTGCTACGCGCTCGGGTGGCACCTCGGGGACAAGGCCGCCCTGGAGCGCGTGCGGCGCATCCGCCGGGCCGACCGCCACCACCATTTCACCCTGGTCTGCGCCGACCTGGCGGAGGTCGGGCGGTTCGCGCGGCTCGAGACCTGGCAGTTCCGGCTACTCAAGGCCTGCCTGCCCGGCCCCTACACCTTTCTCCTCAGGGCCTCCCGCGAGACGCCGCGCCGCCTGCAGCATGAGAAGCGGCGGACCATCGGCGTGCGCGTGCCGGATCACCCCGTGCCTCGGATGCTGCTGCGCGAGCTCGCAGAGCCGCTCATGAGCTCGACGCTGCTGCTGCCCGATGAGCCTGAGCCACTGACGTCCGGGCGGGACATTCAGGCGCGCCTCGAGCACGATATCGATGCGGTGCTCGATGGCGGCGACTGTGGCGTCGTGCCGACTACCGTCGTCGATCTGTCGGTCGAGCCGCCGGTGGTGGCGCGGCAGGGACGCGGGCCGCTCGGCCCCATCCTCGGGCACCGCCCCTGAGTCGCGCTGATATACTGATCATTTGAGGATGGCCGAGCCAAAGTGTCGATAGATTCCAACCTGGCGATGAGCGCCACGGCGGCGGCGGGGGGGCGCGTGCTCTCGGGCATGCGGCCGACGGGGCGGCTGCACCTCGGCAACTACCACGGCGCGCTGCGCAACTGGGTCCAGCTCCAGTATCGCTACGAGTGCTTCTTCTTCATCGCCGACTGGCACATGCTGACCACGGGCTACGCGGACACCGCGCGCCTGCCGGAGTTCGTGCGCGAGGTGTTGATCGACTGGCTGGCCGCGGGCCTCAATCCCGGGGTCGCGACCCTCTTCGTCCAGTCGCACGTGCCGGAGCACGCGGAGCTGCACCTGCTGCTCTCCATGATTACCCCGCTCGGCTGGCTCGAGCGGGTCCCGAGCTACAAGGATCAGCAGGTTGAGCTCAAGGAGAAGGACCTCGCCACCTACGGCTTCCTCGGCTATCCGCTGTTGCAGGCTGCCGACATCCTCGTCTATCGCGCGGCGCACGTGCCGGTCGGGGAGGACCAGGTCGCGCACGTCGAGCTCACCCGCGAGACCGCGCGCCGCTTCAATCACGTCTTCGGCCGGGAGCCGGACTTCGAAGAGAAGGCCGAGCGGGCGGTCAAGAGCCTGGGCGGCCGCAACACGACGCTCTACCGGCAGTTGCGGCGCCGCTTCCAGGAAACGGGCGAGCGCGAGGCGCTCGAGCGTGCCCGCGCGCTGGTGCAGAGCAACAACCGCACCACCGTCGCCGATCGCGAGCGGCTGCTCGGATATCTCGAGGGCACCGGAGTTACCATCCTGCCGGAGCCGCAGGTGCTGCTCACGGAGGCTCCGAAGGTCCCCGGGCTCGACGGCCGCAAAATGTCGAAGTCCTACGGCAACACCATCGAGCTGCGCGAGGAGCCGGAGTCGGTGACCCGGAAGCTGCGCGCGATGGTGACCGACCCGGCGCGGGCGCGCCGTACCGATCCCGGCGATCCCGACAAATGCCCGGTGTTCGAGCTGCACCGCATCTACTCCGACGAGACCACGCGCAAGTGGGCGGCGGATGGCTGCCGCTCGGCCGGCATCGGCTGTCTCGACTGCAAGCAGCCGGTGATCGACAAGATCGTGGCCGAAGTCACCGAGATGCGCCGCCGCGCGCAGGAATACCAGGAGAACCCGGAGTTGCTGCGCGACATCGTCGCCGAGGGCGCGGAGAAGGCGCGCGAGGCGGCGCGCGAGACCCTGGACGAGGTGCGCCGCGCGATGCATCTTCGCGCAGGCTGAGGTCGCAGTCACCGTCATGGCGAAACCTGAATTGACCATCGTGGTATCCAATCCCAGCCCCGAGCCCCATCCGGGCGAGCCGCCGCCGCAGCAGGTGGAGATGCCCTTCGCCGTCGTCAACGGTGAGCCGGTGACGGAGCTGCCGCGAGATCTCTATATCCCGCCCCAGGCGCTCGAAGTGTTCCTCGAGGCGTTCGAGGGTCCGCTCGACCTGCTCCTCTACCTGATCCGGCGGCAGAACCTCGACATCCTCGACATTCCGCTCGCGGAGATCACCCGCCAGTACATGCGCTACATCGAGCTCATGCAGGATCTGCAGCTCGAGCTCGCGGGCGAGTACCTGGTGATGGCGGCCACGCTTGCCGAGATCAAATCGCGCATGCTGCTGCCGCGGCCGAAGACCTCCGCCGATGGCGTCGAGGAGGATCCGCGCGCGGAGCTGGTGCGCCGCCTGCAGGAGTACGAGCGCTTCAAGCGCGCCGCGGAGCAGATCGACACCCTGCCGCGCCTGGAGCGCGACGTCTGGGCCGCCAGCGCGGAGCTCAAGGACAGGCAGGTGGCCCGCGTGTTGCCGCAGATCACCCTGCAGGAGATGCTGGTCGCCTTCCAGGAGGTGGTGGTGCGCGCGGAGATGTTTGCGCACCATCACATTCAGCGCGAGCGCCTCTCCGTGCGCGAGCGCATGGGCGATATCCTCTCGAGCCTGGAGCGCTCGAGCTTCGTCGAGTTTGTGCGCCTCTTCCGGCCGGAGGAGGGACGCATGGGCGTGACGGTGACCTTCATGGCCATCCTCGAGCTGGTGCGCGAGGGCCTGATCGACATCGTGCAGGCGGAGCCCTACGCGCCGCTGCACGTGCGGGCGGCGACCCAGGCGCGCAAGCTCCGGGTGGTCGCCGACAACGGCGAGCCGGGTGCGAGCGGCGAGCCGGCGGCCGGTGAACCGACGGACTCAGCCGAGGAGGGCGAGACACACCAATGAACGAGCATTATCTGCGCAACGTGATCGAGGCGGCGCTGCTCGCCGCCGGTCGGCCGGTGATGCCGGCGGAGCTGATCCAACTCTTTGACGGGAACGACCGCCCGACGGCGGAGCAGATGCGCGCTGCCATCGATGCGCTCGCCGCCGACTACGCGGAGCGGGGCATCGAGCTCAAGGAGACCGCGAGCGGCGTGCGCATCCAGGTGCGCCGCGAGCTCGCCGCCGAAGTATCGCGTCTCTGGCCGGAGCGTCCGGCGCGTTATTCGCGTGCGCTGCTCGAGACGCTCGCTCTCATCGCGTATCGCCAACCGATCACGCGCGGCGAGATCGAGGCGGTGCGCGGCGTCACCGTCAATCCCAACATCGTGAAGACGCTTCTCGAGCGAAATTGGGTGCGGGTCGTAGGGCACCGCGACGTGCCGGGCCGTCCCGAGGTGCTCGGCACGACCCGGGACTTCCTCGACTACTTCGGCCTGAAGAGCCTCGATGAGCTGCCGCCGCTCGCGCAGCTGAGGGCCGTGGGCGACATCAATCTGCAGCTCGACCTGCAAGGCGAGGCAGCCGCCAGGCGCGAAGGCGCCGCCGCGCCGGGCGCCGCCGCCGGGGTCAACACCGATGCCGCCGGGGCCGCTGAGTCTGCTGCGTCAACCGAGGCTACGGAGTTCGCGGACTTCACCGAGTCTGGCCGCAGTGCCCCAGAGCCCAGCGACGAGACCCTGCTCGAGGGAGCGGCCGAGACTGCACCCACCCAAGCCACCGGCGAGGCGGCCGAGAGTGCCTTCGACGATGAGGACGAGGACGAGGGGAATGAGTTGTCGGCCGAAGGCGGCGACTCGCACGAGCTCGTGGCCGCGCCGCGCGAGCGCGGCGACTGATCGGCATGCACCGGCAGCGCGGCGAGCCTGAGCGGCTGCAGAAGGTTCTTGCGCGGGCCGGACTCGCCTCCCGGCGGGAGGCGGAGGACTGGATCAGGGCCGGGCGGCTCACGGTCAACGGACAGGCCGCCTCGCTCGGCGTGCGCGTCACCCCGGAGGATGACGTCAGGCTCGATGGCCGCGTGATCCATCAACGTGCGCCGCAATCGGGCGGACGCGTTTACATCTATCACCGCTCGCCGGGCGAGAGCCTGGACTCCGCGTATGACCCGCCGGCCGCGGCAGAGAGCGCCTCCGGCCCGTCGGCCGCATCGCATCCCGAGCCGCTGCTCGAGCGCCTGCCGAAGCGCGGCGGGCGCCGGTTCATCGTGGTGAGCCCCATGCCCCGGATCGACGGCGGCCTCGAGCTCATCTGCGGTGACGGCGAGATCGCCGCTCGCCTGCAGCGCTCCGTGCGCGGCCTCACGAGCGAGCTCAGTGTCAGAGTGCGCGGTGAGCTCATGGAGCAGCAGATCGCAGGCGTGATGGGCGGCGTGCTCGACAGCGGCGAGAAGCTGACAGTGCTCGGCTGCGAGCCGGCGGGCGGGGAGGGTGCCAACCGCTGGTATGCCATCAGTGCGCGCGGCGCCAGCGGCAAGGACGTGCGGCAGCTCTTCGAGCGCCAGGGCGCGATCGTCAGCCGAGTGCTGCGGACGCGCCTGGGTTCGATCGCGCTCGATCGCGCGCTCGGGCGCGGCCACTTTCGCGAGCTTACGGACGAAGAGCTCGAGGCATTGCTCGTGGCCTCATCGCCGGACGAGTCGGAAAACGACGCCCGAAGCGGACTCGCACCGTCCCGTCCGCAGATGCCTCGGCGCGAGGCGCAGCGCCGCGGGAAACGGCCGCGAGGCGACAGGCCGAAGGCGTCATCCGGCCGCAAGGGCAGGGGCGCGGCGCAAGCGCGGCGCGATCGCCGCCAGGCATCGGGCCAATCCCAAGGTCCGTCAACGCAGCCGAAAGCTCCCGGCCGAGGCCGCCCGCGCGGTGCGCCAGGCGCGCCAGTTCGCGGCCGCCGCGGCCGCAATTGATGCTGCGGGCGGGTGCGGCAGCGCGCGTTCTGTGCGGCGCGACGCCTGGTTGGCGAGCGCCGTCCACACGAGAAGGCCACGCGTACCTTGTTGGTTCTCGGGCGCCAGACTCGCGACAGCCGCGGCGAGCTGCCGTCGCAGGGCTTGATGTCGGCCGCGAAGGATCGCCGCCAACCCGAGCGGCCAGGGCGGTGCGGCAAGCGCCTGCGGCGCAACGCCAGCCCGCTCCAGCTCATCCAGCGGAACGCGCAGACGGCCCGAACGGGCGTCGCGCGCCAGGTCGCCGAGGAGCTCGAGCTCGCGCAGCGCGGCGCCCCATTCGCGCAAGTCGACCGCGTTGCCTGCGCTGCCCGCAGTGCCCGCGTTGACGGATTCCTCCGCCGGCGCGCTCGCGGCCGGTGGCGTGAGCGGCGGCATCATCGCCGCCGCCCAACGCTGACAGTAGGCGGTCAGCTCCGCCCGCCGCTCGAAGGTCGCGCCCGCGAGATCCCAGGTGGCGGTGTCCACCCATCCCGAGAGGCCCGCGAGCGCGAAGCGCGCCTGCGCTGCGGGCGCGAGATGCTGCAAGTGACTCAGAAGCTCCCGTGTCAGCGGATGCGCGGGATTGCCGGCCGCGGAACGCTCGCATTCGCCGCGCCACCACTCGAGCCGCGTGTGGGCCACGTGGTGGTCGATGCCCGGACGGACGCTGCCCGAGATCTCCCGCTCGATCCCGCACAGGGCGGCGAGCACCGGCTGTTGGGAGGGAGTCGAGTAGAGCCAGGCGAGGAAACGGGGAGTGTGGGCCTCAGGCCTCTCGGACATCGCTCGGACCGGCGGCGGCGATCGGGCGCAGCGGCTGCTCGATCTTCTCGAGCTCCGGCAATGCGGCGTCGGTGGTGACCCCGAGCTCCGGGAAGCGCCGCGCCTGCGGCAGCACCTGGCGCTCGAGCGAGCCCACCGCCGAGTTGTAAGCATCGACTGCGGCCCCGAGCCGGGAGCCGAGGCGCTCGAGGTGGCCGGTGAACGCCCCGAGGCGGCGATAGAGCTCCTGTCCGAGCTCCCGCACCAGCGCTGCGTTCTCCGTGACCGCCGTCTGGCGCCAGCCGTAAGCGACGGTTTTCAACAACGCAATCAGAGTGGAGGGCGTGGCGATGATGACTCCCTGCTTGAGCGCGTCTTCGAGCAGCTCCGGCCGCTCCGCGAGCGCCGCCGTCAGGAACTGATCGCCCGGCAGGAAGAGCACCGCGAATTCCGGGCTGTGCTCGAACTGCGCCCAATAGGCCTTGGAGGCGAGCTGGCGCACGCGCGTCTCGACCTGCTGTGCGTGCTTCTTCAGGGCCTGCTGCCGGTGCTCATCGGATTGCGCTTCGAGCGCCTCGAGATAGGCATCGAGCGGCGTCTTCACGTCGACGACGAGGTCGCGAGCGTCCGGCATGTGGACGACCAGGTCCGGGCGCAGTGCGCCCTCCGGTCCGAAAAGATGCAGCTGCTCGGTGAAATCGCAGTGCTCGCTCAAGCCCGCCAGCTCCACCAGCCGGCGCAGTGTCAGCTCGCCCCAGCGCCCACGCACCTCCGGGCGCCGCAGCGCGGTCACGAGGTTGCGCGTCTCGCGCTGGAGTTGGCTTTGACCGCTTGCCAGCGTCTCGATCTGCGTGCGCAGCGCGGCGTAAGCGTCCCGCCGCTCGTGCTCGAGTGCCTGTGTGTGCTGCTCCGTGCGCTCGAGCACCGCGCGCAGCGGCTCCACGAGCTGCGCGATGGCGGCCTCGCGCTCCTTGAGGGTGCCCGCGGCGATCGCCTGGTCGCGCCCGAGCGCCTCGCGCGCGAGCTTGAGGAAGAGCTCGCTGTTGGCGCGCAGCGTCTCCCCCGCGAGAGAGTCGAACGAGGCGCGCAGGCGCGTCTCCGACTGCTCGAGGAAGGCGATGCGCTCGGCCTCCTGGCGCGCGCCCTCCTCGAGGCGCACGCGCGCCGCCTCGAGCTCGACGCGCAACGACTCGACACGCCGCACGGCGAGCAGTTGCCCGAGGAGGAATCCGAGCGCCGCACCGAGGACCAGCGAGGCGGCCGCAATCGCAACGAGCGGCATCGGGCGGCTACTCCCGCACCCGCAGGTGCACGATATAGTTGACGGCAGGATCGCCGGTCAGGCGGCAGCTCTCGGTGTAGGGATTGAGCTCGATGCCGGCGATGGCGCGGGGCGTCAGCCCCGCGGCGCGCGCCCAGCGCGCCAGCTCCGAGGGGCGGATGAGCCGCTCGTACTCGTGCGTGCCCCGCGGCAGGAGCCTCAGCACGTATTCGGCGCCGACGATGGCGAGCAGGAAAGCCTTGAGATTGCGGTTGAGGGTCGAGACGAACACCGAGCCGCCGGGGCGCACGAGCGCGGCGAGCGTCGCCAGCATGTGCTGCGGCCGCGGCACGTGCTCCAACATCTCCATGCAGGTGATGACATCGAAGCGGTCCGCGCCGGCCGCGAGCGTTTCCGCCGCCGCCACGCGGTAGTCGATGTCCAGACCCGCCTCGGCGGCGTGCAGCCGCGCCACCTCGACCATGCCGGGAGCGAGATCGATCCCGGTGACGCTGGCGCCTTTGTGCGACAGCGCCTCGCACAGCAGGCCGCCGCCGCAGCCGACATCGAGCGCGCGGGCGCCCGCGAGCACCGCGTGCTCGGCGACGAATCCGAGCCGCACCGGATTCAGCAGGTGCAGCGGCCGGAACTCGCCGTGCGGGTCCCAGAACCGGTGCGCCAGCGCGTCGAATTTCGACAGCTCGCCGCGATCGGCATTGGGTGGCAGCGGAGGCGGCTCGAGGGACATGCGCATCATCCCCATATGCTAACATTCCCGGATGCCCGAGATCGCCCGAGAAATCCTGCCGGTCAGCCTCGAAGACGAGATGCGGCAGTCCTACCTCGACTATGCCATGAGCGTCATCGTCGGGCGCGCGCTGCCGGACGTCCGTGACGGCCTGAAGCCGGTGCACAGGCGCGTGCTCTTCGCGATGCGGGAGCTTGGCAACGAGTGGAACAAGGCCTACAAGAAGTCCGCGCGCGTGGTGGGGGATGTGATCGGCAAGTACCACCCGCACGGCGACACGGCGGTCTACGACACCATCGTACGCATGGCGCAGCCTTTCTCGATGCGCTACCTGCTGGTCGACGGCCAGGGCAATTTCGGCTCCGTGGACGGGGACATGCCGGCGGCCATGCGGTACACGGAGGTGCGCATGTCGCGCCTCGCGCACGAGCTGCTCGCCGATATCGACAAGGAGACCGTCGATTTCACGCCGAACTACGACGAGTCGGAGCTGGAGCCCTCGGTCCTGCCGACGAGGATCCCGCACCTGCTCGTCAACGGGCAGACCGGCATCGCGGTCGGCATGGCGACCAACATCCCGCCGCACAACCTCACGGAGATCGTCAACGCCTGTCTCGCGCTGCTCGACGATCCAGGGCTGCCGCTCGCGGCGCTCATGCAGCACGTGCCGGGGCCCGATTTCCCGACCGGCGGCATCATCAACGGCGCGCAGGAGATCGCGACCGCCTATCGCACCGGCCGTGGGCGCCTCTCGGTGCGCGCCCGGGTCAGGATCGAGGAGGTCGGCAGGGGCGATCGCCAGGCCATCGTCGTAACGGAGCTTCCATACCAGGTCAACAAGGCGCGCCTGATCGAGCGCATCGCGCAGCTGGTGCGCGAGAAGCTGATCGACGGCATCGCGGCGGACGGCTTGCGCGATGAATCGGACAAGGACGGCATGCGCATCGTCATCGAGCTCAAGCGCGGGGAGGTGAGCGAGATCGTGCTCAACAACCTCTATGCGCAGACGCCGATGGAGACTGTGTTCGGCATGAACATGGTGGCGCTGCAGGACGGGCAACCGAAGCTGATGGCGCTGAAGGACATGCTCGATGCCTTCATCCGCCATCGGCGCGAGGTGGTCACCCGCCGCACCATCTTCGATCAGGCCAAGGCGCGCGAGCGGGCCCACATCCTCGAGGGCCTCGCGGTCGCGCTGGTCAACATCGACGCGGTGATCGCGCTCATCAAGGCGGCGCCCGCGCCCGCCGAAGCGCGTGCGGCCCTGATGGGACGCGGTTGGCCGCCGGGGGTCGTCACCACGCTGCTCGAGCGCGCGGGCGCGGTGTCGACGCGGCCGGGAGGCCTCGCCGCGGGCGCGGGACTGGCCGACGGCGAGTACCGGCTGTCGGAAGCGCAGGCGCAGGCCATCCTCGACATGCGCCTGAACCGCCTCACCGGCCTGGAGCAGGACAAGATCATCGCGGAGTATCGGGAGCTGCTCACGCGCATCGCCGATCTGGGGGACATCCTGGCGCGCCCGGAGCGCCTCACCGAAGTGATACGCGGGGAGCTCATCGAGATCCGCGACGCCTATGGCGATGCGCGCCGCACGGAAATCAACCGCGAGCACCTCAACCTCAGCACCGAGGATCTCATCGAGCCGCAGGATGTGGTCGTGACGCTCTCGCATACCGGCTACGCGAAGTCGCAGCCGCTCTCGGAGTACCAGACGCAGCGCCGCGGCGGTCGCGGCAAGGCGGCCACCGCCGTCAAGGACGAGGACTTCGTGGAGAAGCTCTTCGTCGCCCACACCCATGACACCGTGCTCTGCTTCTCGAGCCGCGGCAAGGTGTACTGGCTCAAGGTCTACGAGCTGCCGCACGCCGGCCGCAGCTCCCTCGGCAAGCCGATGGTGAATCTGCTGCCGCTCGAGCCGGGTGAGAAGATCAACGCGCTGCTGCCGGTGAAACAGTACGACGAGCAGCACTACGTGTTCATGGCGAGCAGCCAGGGCACGGTGAAGAAGACGCCGCTCGCCGCTTTCTCGCGCCCGCGTCCGAGCGGAATCATCGCCGTGGATCTGCACGACGACGACCGGCTGGTCGGCGTCGCCATCACCGACGGGGAGCGCGAGATCATGTTGGTCTCGAGCGGCGGCAAGGCCATCCGGTTCCACGAAGGCGAAGTCCGTCCCATGGGACGCGAAGCCGCCGGCGTCCGCGGAATCAAGTTGGGGGACGGCCAGGAAGTCATCGCGCTCATCGTGGTCGGTCAGGACGGGGAGGGGCGCGGAGCCGTGCTTACCGCCTCCGCCTCCGGCTACGGCAAGCGCACCCCGGTCGATGACTTTCCCGTGCACGGCCGGGGCGGGCAGGGCGTCATCGCCCTGCAGACCTCGGACCGCAACGGCACGACCGTGGCGGCGCTGCAGGTGCTGCCCGGCCAGGAAATCATGCTGATCAGCTCGACCGGGACGCTCGTGCGCACGGCCGTCGACGAGGTCTCCGAGCTCGGACGCAACACCCAGGGCGTGCGACTCATCCGCCTCTCCGAAGGCGAGCGCCTGGTCGGCATCGAGCGCATCGAGAGCCTGGACGGCGAGCCCGCCGAAGAAGGCCCCGCCGAGAGCGACCAGCCGCCCCCGGCCGAGGCATAGCCGGCCGAGTCCTGAGGTCCATAGACCCAAAAGTTATGACGCCCCCACGGCCCCTTGGTAGTATCCGGAATCCTCTGCGTTTCTCACCCGAACCGAAGGGCATTCGTGCGCGTATACAATTTCGCCGCCGGACCCGCGGCTCTGCCGCTGGAAGTTCTCGAGCAGGCTCGCGAGGAGCTGACCGACTGGCGTGGCAGCGGCATGTCGGTGATGGAAGTCAGCCACCGCAGCAAGGCCTTCATCGCCGTGGCGCAGGAGGCCGAGAGCCTGCTGCGCTCGCTCCTCGCCGTGCCCTCCGGCTACAAGGTGCTCTTCCTGCAGGGAGGCGCCACCGGCCAGTTCGCCGCCATCCCGATGAATCTCGCGGCGCCCGGCGCCGCGGCCGATTACGTGAACACCGGCTCGTGGTCGAAGAAGGCGATCGGCGAGGCCAAGCGGCTGCAGGTGCGGGTCGACGTCGTCGGTGACGAGTCCGCATCGAAATACACCACGGTGCCGGAGGAGGGGAGCCTGCAGCCGACCCCGGGCGCCGCGTACTTTCACTACACGCCGAATGAGACGATCGGCGGCGTAGAGTATCCCTACGTGCCGCGGACCGGCGCCGTGCCGCTCGTCGCGGACATGTCGTCCACCATTCTCTCCCGGCCCATCGACGTCTCGAAGTTCGCTCTCATCTACGCCGGAGCGCAGAAGAACATCGGTCCCTCGGGCCTTTGTGTCGTCATCGTACGGGAGGACCTCCTCGGCAAGGCTCGTCCGGGCACTCCATCGGTGTGGGACTACCAGGCCATGGCCGCCGAAGCGTCGATGCTCAACACTCCGCCGACCTTCGGCTGGTATATCTGCGGGCTCGTGCTCAAGTGGGTACAGGCCCAGGGCGGCCTCGAGGCGATGGCCGCGCGCAACCGCGCCAAGGCGCAGCTCCTCTACCGCGCCATCGACGAGTCCGGGTTCTACAGAAATCCGGTCGCCGAGCCGGCGCGCTCGTGGATGAACGTGCCCTTCACGCTGGCGCGGCCGGAGCTCGATCCAACCTTTCTCACCGAGGCGAAGGCCGCGGGCCTCGTGAGCCTCGAGGGCCACCGCTCGGTCGGCGGCATGCGCGCGAGCCTCTACAACGCCATGCCGCTCGCCGGCGTGCAGGCGCTCGTCGATTTCATGCGGGAGTTCCAGCGCCGCCACGGCTGAGCGACCATGAAGTATCGGATCCTGACACTCAACAACATCAGCGCGCGCGGCCTCGAGCGCCTGCCGCGCGACCGTTACGAGGTCGCCTCGGGGCTCGAGCGTCCGGATGCCATCCTGGTGCGGTCCGCGGACATGCACGGTGCCGCCATCCCGGACACCGTGCGCGCCGTCGGGCGCGCGGGAGCGGGCGTCAACAACATCCCGGTCGCGGAGCTGAGCCGCCGCGGCATCCCCGTGCTCAACGCCCCCGGAGCCAACGCCAACGCGGTCAAGGAGCTCGTGCTCGCGAGCCTCTTTCTCGCCGCCCGCAACATCTGCCAGGCGTGGGCTTTCGCCCGCTCGCTCGCCGGCGAGGATCCGGCGATCGACGAGGCGGTCGAGAAGGGCAAGAAGAGCTATGTCGGCTTCGAGCTTCCCGGGCGCACGCTCGGGGTGGTGGGCCTCGGCGCGGTCGGCGTCGAGGTGGCCAACTCCGCGGAGGCTCTCGGCATGAGCGTCCTCGGCTACGACCCGCAGATCACCGTGCAGCGCGCCTGGCAGCTCTCCTCGAGCGTCGAGCAGGCGCTGTCACTCGACGATCTCTTCGCCCGCGCCGATGCGGTCACCGTACACGTGCCGCTCAACGACCAGACGCGTAAGCTCGTCAACGAGCCGCGCCTGCGCCTGATGAAGAAGGGCGGCGTGCTCCTCAACTTCTCGCGCGCCGGCATCGTCGACGATCCGGCGGTGGTGGCGGCGCTCGATGCCGGGCGCCTGCACGGCTACGTCTGCGACTTCCCGACCAACCTGCTCAAGGACCACCCGAAGGTCATCACGCTGCCGCACCTCGGCGCCTCCACCGGCGAGGCGGAGGAGAACTGCGCCATCATGGTCGCCGACCAGGTGCGCGACTTCCTCGAGAACGGCAACATCCGCAACAGCGTCAATTATCCGGAGGCGGTCCTGCCGCGCGTCCCCGCCACCACGCGCATCGCCATCGCCAACAGCAACGTTCCCAACATGGTCGGGCAGATCTCGACCTGTCTCGCCGGCGCCAGGATCAACATCGCCGACCTCCTCAACAAGTCGCGCGGCGAGTACGCCTACACGCTGATCGACCTCGATGGCGCGGTGGGCGAGGATCTGCTCGGCCGGATCCGCGCCATCCAGGGCGTGCTCTCGGCGCGGCTCGTCTGACCCCATGGCCAGCAAGCGCGCCGCACGAAAGGCCGCCGGCGGCCTGCCCGGCACCGCGAAACTCGAGGCGGTGCGCGAGCAGATCGACGCCGTCGATGAGCAGATTCACCGCCTGATCAGCGAGCGTGCGAAGCTCGCGCAGCAGGTCGGCATCTCCAAGAGCCGCGACGGCCACACGGTCGACTTCTACCGGCCGGAGCGCGAGGCGCAGGTGTTGCGCCGCGCCCGCGAGCGCAACCGCGGCCCGCTGCGCGACGAGGAGATCGTGCGCCTCTTCCGCGAGATCATGTCGGCCTGCCTGGCGCAGCAGGAGCCGCTCAAGGTCGCCTATCTCGGCCCGGAGGCCACCTTCAGCCAGACGGCCGTGCTCACGCAATTCGGGCATTCGGTGCGCGCCTTGCCCCTGGGCTCGATCGATGAAGTCTTCCACGAGGTGGAATCCGCCGCCGCGGACTTCGGCGTGGTGCCGATCGAGAACTCCAGCGAAGGCACGGTCAACCACACGCTCGACCGGTTCATCGGCTCGCCGCTCAGGATCTGCGGCGAGGTGGAGCTGCGCATCCATCACTACCTCATGGGTCAGATGAGCGCGCTCGGGCGGATAGCCCGCATCTGCTCGCACCCGCAGTCGCTCGCCCAGTGTCGCGGCTGGCTGCAGGAGCACCTGCCCAGCATCGAGCTCGTGCCCGTCGCGAGCAACGGCGAGGCCGCCCGCCGCGCCCGCGACGAGCGCGCCACGGCCGCCATCGCCGGCGAGACCGCGGCCGAGGTCTATGGCCTGAAGGTGCTCGCCACGGAGATCGAGGACCGCGCGGACAACACCACCCGCTTCCTCGTCCTCGGTCGCAAGCTCCTCGCGGCGAGTGGCCGGGATCGGACGACGCTGCTCGTCTCGATCGCCGATACCGATTCGCCCGGCGCGCTCCACCGCCTGCTCGAGCCGCTCGCCCGCCACCGCGTCAGCATGACGCGCATCGAGTCACGCCCGTCGCACAAGCGCAAATGGGACTACATCTTCTTCATCGACATCGACGGCCATGCCGAGGAGGCGCACGTGGCCCGGGCGCTCGAGGCGCTCAAGCGCCGCGCCTCGCTCTTTCGCGTGCTCGGCTCCTATCCGCGCGCGGTGCTGTAGAGTGGCCGCCATGACGGCCTTTTCCGGCAACGGGGCGAGCTATCGGGTCCAGCCCGGCGGCGAGATCGCGGGCGAGCTCACGGTGCCCGGCGACAAGTCGATCTCGCATCGCTCGCTCATGCTCGGCGGCATTGCCGAGGGTGAGACGCACATCACCGGCTTCCTCGCCGGCGAGGACTGCCTGGCGACGCTGCGCGCGCTGCAGGCGCTCGGAGTGCGCATCGAGCGGCCGGAGCCGCGCACAGTGCATGTCGTTGGCCAGGGGCTCGAGGGCCTGACGGCCGCGGGTGTGCCGCTCGAGATGGGCAACGCCGGCACGGCTATGCGGCTTTTCATGGGCCTGCTCGCGCCGCAGGCGTTCGACTCCACCCTCGTCGGTGACGAGTCGCTGATGCGGCGGCCCATGGAGCGGGTGGCGACTCCGCTGCGCCTGATGGGCGCCGACATCCGCACCCGCGACGGCCGGCCGCCGGTGCAGATCCACGGCACGCCAAAGCTGCAGGCGATCGACTACGCCCTGCCGGTCGCAAGCGCACAGGTGAAGTCGGCCGTGCTGCTCGCCGGCCTCAGCGCCTTCGGCCGTACCCGGGTGACGGAGCCCGCGCCGTCGCGGGACCACACGGAGCGCATGCTGGCGGCGTTCGGCGTCGAGGTCCTGCGGGACGGGGCGACCGTGGCGGTCGCGGGCGGTCAACGGCTGACCGGCACGTCGGTAGCCGTGCCGGCGGACTTCTCGTCCGCCGCATTCTTCCTGGTAGCCGGCTGTCTCGCGGCGCCGCGCGGCCTCCTGCTGCGCAATGTCGGCGTCAACCCCACGCGAACGGGACTCCTCGAGATGCTGCGGCTCATGGGAGCGGATATCCGCGTGCATCCCGTGCAGCAGCAGAATGCTCAGGCGGCCGGCGGCGAGCCGGTCGCCGACATCGAGGTGCGCAAGAGCCGCCTCAAGGGCGTGCGCGTGCCGGAATCGCTGGTGCCGCTCTCGATCGATGAGTTCCCGGTGTTTTTCATCGCCGCGGCGATGGCGGAAGGCGAGACGCTGGTCCGCGGAGCGCTGGAGCTGCGCGTCAAGGAGAGCGACCGCCTCGCGGCCATGGCGGAGGGCCTGACGGTGCTCGGGGTGGAGAACCAGCTGCTCGAGGACGGCCTCTGGATCCGGGGCGGCAAAGGCCTCGGCAGCGGCGTCATCGAGAGCCACGGCGACCACCGTATCGCCATGGCTTTCGCCGTTGCGGGGCTGGCCGCGCGAGGTGTCATCGAGATCCGCGACGTCGCGAATGTCGCCACTTCGTTTCCGGGCTTTCTCGAGATGGCCCGCTCGGCCGGACTGCAGATCGAGACCCCATGACCCAAGCCGCGCCTGTCGTCGCCATCGACGGGCCGAGCGGCTCCGGCAAAGGCACGATCAGCCGGGCGGTGGCCCAGCGGGTGGGCTGGCACCTCCTCGACAGCGGAGCACTCTATAGGCTCGTGGCCCATGCCGGCATGGCCCGGGGGCTCGACCCTGGCGACGTCGAGGGACACGCCCGCCTCGCCGCAGACATGCGGGTGGCGTTCGGGGTGGGGCCGGACGGGGGCGAGCAGGTCCTGCTGGAGGGCCAGGACGTCACCGAGGCCATCCGCACCGAGAGGGCGGGCCAGGGTGCCTCCCGGGTGGCTGCCTGGCCGGCCGTCCGCACGGCCCTTCTGGAGCGGCAGCGAGCCTTCGGGCGCCCGCCGGGGCTCGTGGCCGACGGCCGCGACATGGGCACGGTTGTCTTTCCCGGGGCCCCCCTCAAGATATACCTCACGGCGAGCGCCGACGAGCGGGCGCTTCGCCGCTATAAGCAGTTGAAAGACAAGGGGTCCGGTGTTAGCCTTTCCGCCCTTTCGCGCGAGATCACCGAGCGGGACGCGAGGGATTCGACGCGGGCGGTGGCCCCATTGATCCCCGCCCCCGACGCGGAGCCGATCGACTCGACGGGTCTTTCGATCGAGGAGGTCATCGGTCGCGTACTGGCGCTCGGAGCCCAGCGGTCGCTTTGGCCCCACGGGGTCTGACGAGAGCTCGCTGAAAGTTTTTTCCGGTCGGTGCGTAGCATGAAGCGCGCGCCGCGTTTACATCTGCCTGGGCCGCAAGGAGGAGCACGAGGCGCCAGTAAAGGTTCGATAGAGAGTATGACAGAAAGTTTCGCAGCGCTTTTCGAGCAGAGTCTCGCCAATCAACGCATCCGCCCGGGGATGATCCTCACCGGGCTGGTGGTCGACGTCACTCCTGACGTCGTCGTCGTCAACGTAGGCCTGAAGTCAGAGGCCGTCATCCCCCTCGAGCAGTTCAAGAACGAGCGCGGGGAGGTCGAGGTCAGGTCCGGCGATGAGGTGGAGGTCGCCCTCGACTCCGTCGAGGATGGCACCGGCGAGACCCGCCTCTCGCGCGAGAAGGCGAAGCGCGCCCGCACCTGGACGCGGCTCGAGGAGGCATTCAACAAATCGGAGATCGTCACCGGCGTCATCACCGGCCGCGTCAAGGGCGGTTTCACGGTGGAGATCGACAACGTGCGGGCATTCCTCCCGGGCTCGCTCGTCGACGTGCGGCCGGTCCGCGACACCTCCTACCTCGAGGGCAAGCCGCTCGAGTTCAAAGTCATCAAGCTCGACCAGAAGCGCAACAACGTGGTGGTCTCCCGCCGCGCGGTGGTGGAGCAGGAGTTCTCCGCGGAGCGCAGCGCGCTGCTCGAGAACCTGCAGGAAGGCTCGGTCGTGCACGGCGCGGTCAAGAATCTCACCGACTACGGCGCGTTCGTCGACCTGGGCGGCATCGACGGCCTGCTGCACATCACCGACATGGCGTGGAAGCGCGTCAAGCACCCCTCCGAGGTGGTGAAGGTCGGCGATGAGATCGACGTGCGGATCCTGAAGTTCGACCGCGAGCGCTCGCGCGTGAGCCTCGGCCTGAAGCAGCTCGGCGCCGACCCGTGGGAGAACATCGCCCGCCGTTATCCGCCGCACACCCGCGTGTTCGGCAAGGTCACCAACATCGCCGACTACGGCGCCTTCGTCGAGATCGAGGACGGCGTCGAGGGCCTGGTGCACGTGTCGGAGATGGACTGGACCAACAAGAACGTCAACCCGGCGAAGGTCGTGCACACCGGCCAGGAAGTCGAGGTGATGGTGC
>Ga0134128_10001523_pt1 | contig 29615 bp, 32 predicted proteins | sample KB31754_FD_96462 | JGI IMG/M metagenome (GOLD analysis project Ga0134128, IMG submission 96462) | Terrestrial soil microbial communities with excess Nitrogen fertilizer from Kellogg Biological Station, Michigan, USA - KB3-175-4 | ecosystem: Environmental > Terrestrial > Soil > Unclassified ... | reverse complement strand
CGCGCCGAGCTCCTCGAAGCGCACCAGATGGAAATACTCGCCGCAGCCGGAGACGAAGCTCGCGATCAGGCTCACGAGGACGACGATGAGGGAGCCGCCGCCGATGCCGGCCTCCGTGATCTCCTCGGCCAGCCAGAGCACGAACATGGCGCCCGCCGTCAGGCTCGCGGCGGCCACGAGGTAGAACGCGGCGCCGGGCTCGGCCACCAGCGGAGCGCCGCCCGGGGCCGTCGAGTGCGCCAGCGCGTAGGACAGCGCGAGCGACTGCAGCAGGGCCAGCGGCAGCGTCCATTGGCGCGCGGCCTCGGCGCGCTCCTTCTTGCCGCGGCGGCGCTTCAGGAGCCCGGCGAGGATCGTGGAGTTGACGTAGGGGACGAGTCCCAGCGAGAGCAGCGCGAACCGGCCGAACGCGCCGCCCGTGAGGGCGTTCAGGACGCCGAGCGGGCCGCGGTTGGCGTCGAGGAGGGCCGACAGGGCCCCGGCGTCGACGCCGGGCACGGGGATATAGGCGCCCGCGCGCAGGACGGCCGCCAAGCCGATCGTGAGGAAGACTTTCCGGCGCAGGTCGGAGTCGTCGAAGGGGTTGCGGGGCGCCGCGATCTCGGCCATCCCAGCGAGTATAACATTGAAGCCAAACTCCCCGGGAAAAAGAGTTTTATACTAGGAGCATGAAACCTCGCAGCCTGGCCCTCGCCGCCGCCGGCGCGCCGATGTCCCCGGGATGCGAAGCGCTCTTCATCGTCAATCCCGCGGCGGGCCACGGGCGCGGACGGGCCCGGTGGGAGAGGGGGCGCGAGCTCGCGGAGTCGCTGTGGCCGGGGCTGCAGGTCGCGATGACGCAGCGGCCGGGCCACGGCCGCGAGCTCGCGCGCGCGGCCGCGCTCGGGGGGACCGAGCTCGTGGTCGCGGTCGGCGGCGACGGGACGCTCGGCGAGGTGGTGGACGGCTATCTCGCGGCGCCGGAGACGTCGCGGCGGCGCGCGGTCGTCGCGACCTTTCCCGCCGGGTCGGGCTGCGACTTCGCGCGGCACGTGGGGGTCCCTCGAGACCCCCAGGCGTGGGCGGCCGCGATGGCCGCGGGGACGCGCACGCGGCTCGACGCGGCGCTGGCGACCTTCCGCGCCCCCGACGGGGCGCCGCGCGCGCGGCATTTCCTGAACGTCGCCGCGCTCGGCCTGGCGGGGGACGTCGCGGCCGGCGTCGAGAGGCGGGGAAAATTCCTGGGCGGCACGCTCACGTACCTGCTCGAGGGCCTGCTGTCGATCGCGAGCGCGCGGCCGAAGCGGATGCGCCTGGTCGTCGACGGCGTCGCGGAGCCGGCCGCCGAGTACCACCTCGTGGCCGCCGCCAACACGAGCACCATCGGCGGCGGCATGAAGCTGGCGCCGGGCGCCGACGAGCGGGACGGCCTGCTCGAGGTCCTGACCGTCGGCGCGCTGTCGAAGGGGGAGCTGCTCCGGCTGATGCCGGCGATCTACGCGGGCGGCCACGTCGGCGCGCCCGGAGTGGTCCTGCGGAGGGCGCGCCGCCTCGAGATCCATTCCGACGAGGTCCTGCCGCTCAACATCGACGGCGACCTCGACGGCCGCGCGCCGGCCGTGTTCGAGGTCCAGCCGAAGGCGCTTCCGTTCCTTCTTTAAGGCGCCGGCTTGGCGTCGAACGGGCCGTTGAACGCGGCGATGAACTGCGAGCCGCCGAAGCCCTCGACCTTCATCGTGAAGACCGTCCCGGCCGGGATCATCGCGTAGCCCCCGGGCCCGACCGTCTCGGTCTTGTCGCCCAAGCCCAGGATGAGCTTGCCCTTGATGACGTACATCGTCTCGTCGTAGGTATGCCGGTGCGCGGGGAGCGAGTAGCCGCGCGGCATGCGCACGATCAGCTCGACCCCGTGCGTCTTGGGCTCCTCGTAGATCAGGTGATACTCCGCTCCGGGCGGCAGGCTGCCGGAGGCGTGGAAATCGATGTCGCCGGGAGCCTTGATCACGGGCGCGGGGGCGTCCGCCGCGAGAGCGGAGAGCGGGGAAAGAGCGAGCGCGGCGGCCAGCAGGAGCATGGAGTTCATCGTGGAAGTATAGCGAAAACTCTCAGGACTTCGACGCGCGGCGGACGGCGGCGGGGCGCGCCAGCTCGCTCATGACCGAGAACAGCAGGTCGAAGTCCTCGTCGTCGAGCTTGAGGCGGTAGAGCATCTGCCGGATGCGCTGGAGCCGGGGAGCGGTGAAGCGCGGGGCGGCCGCGAGCTTGGGCTCCAGAAATCTCCAGAGGCCGAGGAGCTGGTCGACCGAGGCGGCGGCGCGCGCCTTCTTGGGATCGGCCGCGGCGCGCGGCGCGGGCGCCGTCAGCGCGAACAGCGCGACCGCGACGGCCTGTCCTAGATTCAAGCTGATCCCGGCGCGAGCCGGGATCCGAGCCAGGAACGGGCACAGCGCGAGCTCCTCGCGCGTGAGGCCGTTGGACTCGCGGCCGAACACGAGCGCCGTCCGGCCGGAGGCGCCGAGGCCGGCGGGAACGGAGGGGAGGACGAATTCCTCTTGGCGAAGCGCGGTCGGCCGCCGGCTGAAGGCGACGGCGGTCTCGCAGCCGCGAAGGGCCGCGGCGAGGTCCGGCTCGAAGCGCGCGGCGTCGAGGATCCCCGGCGCGGCGACGCCGGTCTTGCGGGCCTCGGCGGGGACCTCCGTCCACGAAACGTCCGCGATGACGAGCTCGGACGCTCCGAAGGCGAGCATCGCCCGCGCGGCGAAGCCGACGTTGCGGGGATTCTCGGGTCCGACGAGCACGATCCGGCAGGAGGCCGCGTCCATCGGAAAAGTGGTGGCGAGGGCCAGGATTGAACTGGCGACACCCGGTTTTTCAGACCGGTGCTCTACCACTGAGCTACCTCGCCGTGGTCGAGAGGCGATTATGCCACTTTCGCGCCCAACCCGCAAGAATGTCGTCTCGCGGCGTCCCGACCCGGTCCCCCGGTCGTACCGGGTACGAAAACGTACCCGATTGACGCAATGATGTTGCCGATGTAGATTGACGTTCATGGTTCCAGCGCGCGTTATGGCGAAGGATATAGATAACGCTTACCTGACCCTTGAGATCCTGAGAGGGCGCTGGAAACTGTTCATCCTTCGTCATTTGACCGCCGGCCCCAGCCGCACCGGCCAGATGATGCGGGCGCTGGAGGGCATCGCCAAGAATCGCCTCAACCAGAACCTGAAGGAGCTCGAGCGCTTGGGCATCCTGTCGCGGAAGTCCTTCCCGGGCCGGGTCCCGCGGGTCGAGTACGTCCTGACCAAGCGCGGTCACTCCCTGGCCCCCGTCATCGAGTCCCTGGAGCGCTGGGGGGCCGAGAATCGCAGCCTCCGGCGGCTCAAGACGGCCCGGCATTGACGTCCCGCCTCTCCGTCTATGAGGCCTTGAACCATTCCCGCAAGGAAATCTTCATCGGCGTCACGGCGCGCCCTCTGATCGAGCTGATCGCCGTCCCGCGCAGCTGGTTTCCCGACGAGATCGTCCACTGGGGCGCGACGGAGCACTTGGCGGTCCGCCGGGTCGCGGAGGACCTGCCGCCGAAGGACGCTTGGCAGTTCTCCAGCATCTACATGGGCTACATCGAACGCGAAGGCTGGACGGTCATACGGCAGAAGCCGGCCGACTAGGGCGCCGGTCGGCTTTCGGTCACGAGAAAGCGAACGGCCGGCGATAGACGAAGCCTCGGTCCGGCGCTAACATGAGGGCATGAGCCGATCGCGCCGTCGAACCGCCGGGAAAAGCGACGCAGACTTCACGCTGGACTTGATCTGCGGACGCTGGAAAGCCTCGATCCTGATGGAGCTGCGCCGCGGGCCGCAGCGGACGGGAAAGCTCGTTCGGGCCCTCCAAGGCGTCTCGAAGAACCGATTGAACGACGCGCTGCGCGAGCTCCGGCGTTCGGGCATCATCCGCCGGCGCGTTTACCCCGGGCCGGTCCCGCGCGTCGAGCACGAACTGACCGCGCTGGGCAAGACGCTGTGCCCCATCGTCAACGACCTGCACGCGTGGGGCCTGCGCAGCCGGCGCAAAGTCGTGAGCGCCCGCGCCGCGCGGCGACAATGAGGCATCGCGTTCCTGGCGCGAGGTCGAGTACAATCTGGCGGTGCGGAGACCGCCGCCGATTTCCAGTCTCGCGGACGCCTTGTTGAAGGGCGCGGCTCCCCATTTGCCGCCGGCGGCTTCTTCGGCGCCGGGGCCGCAGTTCAAGCGCCTGCGCCCGGAGCTCGAGCGCGTCCTGGCGCGCGTCGACGGCGACGCGATCGACCGCGACGACCGCGTGCCCCCGTCGACGATCGCGGCCCTCAAGCGCCTCGGCGCCTTCCGCCTGCGCGTGCCGCGCGCGCACGGCGGCCTGGGCCTGAGCCACTCCGACTATCACCGCGTCGTCGCGCTCGTCGCGGCGCGCAGCGCCGGACTGTCGATGTGGATCACGACGCAGTCCCTCGCCGTCGAGCTGCTCGCGCTCGGCGGCACCGCGGAGCAGCGCGCCGAGCTCCTCCCGCGCCTGGCCGCCGGCGACTTGTCGGCCTTCGCGATGACGGAAGCCGGCGCGGGCACCGATCCCGCCGCCGTGGCCGCGAAGGCGCGCCGGGTCCGCGGCGGCTGGCGCCTCGACGGCGAGAAGCTCTGGATCACGAACGGACCCGTCGCGCGCTGGGTGTTCGTCGTCGCCCGCGCTCCGGGCGGGCCTTCGTTGTTCGCGGTCGACGCGCGCGATCCGGGCTTCTCGGTCGTCCGGCGCTGCCGCTTCCTGGGCCTGCGCGGCATGGAGAACGGCGTCCTTCGCCTGCGCGGCGTCTTCGTCCCGGCCGCGCGGCGGATCGGCGCCGAGGGCGACGGCCTGCGCCTGGGCCTGGCGGCGATGAACGCGGGCCGCCTCAGCATCGCGGCCCGGGCGCTCGGCCTCGCCGGCGAGTGCCTGCGGATCTCTAAAAAATGGGCGCGGCATCGCCGCGTGTCCGGGACGATCCTCGCCCGCAACCCGTCGGTGGCCGAGCGCCTCGCGCGGCTGGAAGCGCTCGTCGCCGGCCTGTCGGGCGTCAGCGCGCGGACCGCCGCGGAGGCCGACGCGGGCCGCGCCGAGCGCTGGGAGTCGGCGCTGGCCAAGCTTTGGGCCGCCTCCGCCGCGTGGGAGGCGGCGGATCTCGCCCTGCAGCTGCGCGGCGGGCGCGGCTACGAGACCGCGGACTCCCAGCGAGCGCGCGGCGAGGAGCCCGAGCCCGTCGAGCGCCTGCTGCGCGACGCGCGCGGCCTGAGGCTCATCGAGGGCAGCGACGACGCCCTGCGCGGGGCGCTCGCCCGCCGCGCGCTGGAGCTGGCGGGCGGCCGCGGCGGGCCGGACCGGGCCTTCTACGCGCGCGCCGACCAGGCCGCCCGCCGCTACGGGCGGCTCTGCGCGAAACGGAGGATCGCATGAAGGACAAGCAGGGCGCCGGCGCCGTCCTCGTCGTCGACGTCGGCGGGACGCACATCAAGATCCTCGCCGCCGGCATGAAAGAGCCGCGCAAGATCCCCTCGGGCTCGGACATGACCGCCCGGCGGATGGCCTCCCTCGTCAAGCGCGCGGCCAAGGACTGGAAGTACGACCGCGTCACGATCGGCTTCCCCGGCCCCGTCGTGAAGGGACGGTCCTTCAGCGACCCGGTCAACCTCGGGCGCGGCTGGAAGGGCTTCGACTTCCGCAAGGCCTTCGGGTGCCCGGTGCGCGTGATCAACGACGCCGCGATGCAGGCGCTCGGCAGCTACCACGGCGGCCGCATGCTGTTCCTCGGCCTCGGCACCGGCATGGGCTCGGCGCTGATCGCCGACGGCGTGCTCCAGCCGCTGGAGCTCGGACAGCTTCCGTACAAGAACGGCCGCTCGTACGAGGACTACGTCGGCCGCAAGGGTCTCTCCAAGCTGGGCAAGAAGCGCTGGCGGCGCGAGGTCCTCAAGGTCGCCGCCCTGCTCAAGTTCGGCCTGCAGGCCGAGGAGCTCGTCATCGGGGGCGGCAACGCGAAGAAGCTCAAGGAGCTGCCGCCCGGGGCGCGCCTCGGCAGCAACCGGAACGCCTTCGCCGGCGGCCTGCGCCTGTGGGAAGAGGAAGCGGCATGATGGGCGCCCTCCTCGCGGCCGTCCTGCTGGCGCCGGCTCCGGCGCGCGCGGCCGGTCCCGAGGCTTCGCGCGTCTCGGCCGACGAGGCCTGGTCCGCCGCGCTCGACGCGCTGCCGGCGCTCCGGCTCGCGCCGCTCGCGGACGCGCCGCAGGCGCCCCAGGTCTGCTCGGAGCTCGACTTCGGCGGCGTGACGTGGCCGGAGTCGATGACGGCCGCCGACCGCGCGGCGTTCGAGCTCGCGCTCAACGTCTCCGGGAGCTTCGAGGGGACCGACGCCTGGGTCAATCTCACCAATAATTTCGACGGGCAGGGCCTGAGCCTCGGCCTGCTCAATCAATGCCTCGGCCAGGGCTCGCTCCAGCCGATGCTGATCCGCCTGCGCGACGAGCACCCGGAGACGCTGAGGTCGCTGGTGGGACCGGAGCACCTGCGCTCTCTGCTCGACATGCTGGCCGAATGGCGGAGGGACGCCCGGCTGGGTCTCGCCTCCGCGCCCCTGTCGGCGCTCGACGATCCCGGCGAGGACGGCGGCCCGCAGGCCACGGCGGCCAACCAGGAGAGCGTGCGATGGGCCGCGGCGAACCTCTATGAAGGCGGCGACCGCTTCATCCCGTCCTGGGCGGCGGAGCTCTCCGCGCTGGCCTCCAGCCGCGACTACGTGTCCATCCAGGTCGCGGCGGCCGCGCGCTATCACGACCGCGCGCTCGCCGACGAGTCGCGCGCGGGCGTGCGCGAGCTGCGCGCCTACCTGTTCCTCTTCGACGTCCAGGTCCAGAACGGGGGGCTGTACCCCGCGGACTTCGACGACTACGCCGCCTACCGGCGCGGCCATCCCCGGGCGGGCGCGACGGCTTTGCTCGAGCGGCTCCTCGACCTGCGCCTGCGCCACGTGAAGGCGAAGTACAAGGCGGACGTCCGCTCGCGCAAGCTCGCCGTGATCCTCGGCGCCGGCAAGGTCCACGGCGACGCGCGCGACCTCCCCGCGCAGTACTGCTACGACGGCGCCTGGCCCTACCGCTGACCGCTCGTTCTTGACGCGGACTTGCGGAGCGGTTGATCCGCCGTTGAGCGCAGTTCGTTAAGCTTCCAACGACTCCGCGCGACGCGGAGGGGGAGGCCCTATGAACCATCACGACGCGGAGCACCGGGCGAAGCAGGCGGCGGCGCGCGCCCAGCACATCGCGCACAGCGCGATCGACGACGCGAAGCTGCGCCTGGCGAAGCTGCGCGAGGAGGCGAAGCACCGCGGCGAGTCCTTCCTCCGGGAGGCCCGGTATCGCGGGAACGATCTCCTGCTGGAGGCCCAGGGCCAGGGCCGCAAGCTCGTGCGCACCTCGGGCGAGTGGATCTCGGAGAACCCGATCCAGGCGGTTGGCATCGCGTTCGTCGCCGGCGCCATCGTCGCCAGCCTCTTCTCGAGCCGCGAGGATTGACGCCGCGAGGCTAGGTCTCGGCCAGAGCGCGCCGGTACCGGGGATCGTCGGCGCGCAGGAGGTCGGGATCGATGCCCAGGCGCCGGCAGCAGTCGATGGTGAAGCGCTGTCCCCACAGGATCTGGGCGAGCCAGTCCTCGGAGGCGGCCTCGACGAAGGGGACCTCGACGGTCTTGAGGTAGCGTCGAGCCGCGTCCCAGCGCTTCTCCTTGCGGCTGGAGAACCCCACGACGAGCGAGCCCTCGCCGACGGAGACGCGCGGGCCGTGGAGGAACTCCTCGAGGCCGAAGGAGCGGGCGCGCACGTACGCCGCCTCCTGGAGCTTAAGGGCGATCTCGCACGCCACCCACTCGCGCAGGCCGTCGCCGATGAGCACGAGGTCGGTCTCGGGGCGCACGCGCGGGAACGCCGGGCCCCAGCGCAGGCTGTCCTCCATGGCCTTGAACGGCGCCAGCAAGGCGGGCTTGCCCGCCCAGCGCAGCAGCCAGGCCATCGTCGTCGTGAAGGACTGGGTGAAAGCGCCGGTGTTCTCCATGGGCCCGGTCTCGATGCGGCGGGGGGCTTTCCAGGCGCTGCCGGCGCAGGTGACGATCACGGTCTCCGCCCCGGCGCGCCGCGCCATGGCCTCGGCCGTGACGGTGTAGGACTTTCCGCCGCGGTGCGAGAGGAACACCGCGAGGTCGCCGCGCGAGAGGCGATAGGGGCGGGCGACGAAGTCGTAGCTGTGCACGGCGCGCGCGTCAAGGCCGGCGCGGCTCCATAGCCAGGCGGCCAGCCGCGCCGCGTGGTGGTTGGTGCCGACGCCGACGATGAACGCTTTGCGGCCCGCCGGACGCTTCATCCAAGAAGGCGCCGCCGCCTTGAGGGCGGCGTTCACCAGTCCCGGCTGCGCGTAGACGTTGGCCTCGAATCGTGAGAGCATCCTATCTCCGGGACGGCTTGACGCCGACGGCCATGGCGAACTCGTACGGGATCTCGACGAAGGCGCCGACGCGCCTCTTGGCGGCGCGGCGCAGCACGTCTGACTTCACCTTCGCCTGCAGCTCCGCCGGCAGCGAGCGCAGCATGGCGCCGGTCTTGCCGGCGCCCTCGGTCATTGTCGTCCAGTACTCCTCCGGCGAAGAGAAGCGGAAGGAGCCGCTGAGGCGCTTGGAGACGATCTCGGTCAGGCCGGCGCGCATGAAGGCCTCCTCCAGGATCTTGTCCGGGCCGAAGGCGTAGATGGTCGGCGCGCCCTGGGGGGCGCGCAGGTGCGGGGCGCGCGCGATGATGGCGTCGAGCACGAGCGAGGTGAACATCATCGACGTGCGGCGGCCCTGGACGAGGCAGGCGACCGGCGCGCCGGGCTTGGCGGCGCGGGACATCTCGGCCAAGGCGGCGTCGGGCCGCGCGAAGAGCATGAGGCCGAGCTGGCAGAACACGGCGTCGAAGGCGGCGTCGGGCACGTCGAGCCGGTGCGCGTCCATGACGCGGCGCTCGACGGGCGCGGCGCGCTTCTCGGCCGGATAAGCGGCCGCGGCGGCGAGCATCTCGGCGGCGAAGTCGGTCGCCAGCAGGCTTCCCTTCTCGCCGAGGCGGCGGGCCGCGGCGCGCGAGGCGACGCCGGGCCCCGAGGCGATCTCGAGGGCGCGCCAGCCCTTTCGCAGGCCGAGGAAGGCCATGAACTCCTCGGCGATGGGGTCGAACAGGGCGGCCGAGAGCTTGTCGTAGCGGGGAGCCGCGGCGTTCCACGTCGCGCGCGACTCCTCGGTGAAGGCGGCGGGATCGAATTCGCCCATGGCCGCCATTATAGCCTTTCGGGCCGCCGTCAAGAATTCGTGACGAGGCCTTTATAGGCGCGTCTCGGGGTCTCCGCTAGAATCGGCCCCATGGCACAGAAACAGGACTCGATCGCGAAGGACGCGCTGGCCGGACTCATCGGAGGGCTGGTGGCCGCGGCCGTGATGAACGTCTTCATGGAGACGGGAATGGAGGCGATGAAGAACTCGCTGTCGCACGCGGAGCTGGAGCGCCGCACGGTCAAGTCGCCCGAGGGTATGAGCCCGACGGCGAAGACGGCCTCGGCGGTGGCCGAGCGCGTGGCCGGGAAGAAGCTGTCGGTCCGCGACGCCGAGCGCATGGACCCCGTCGTGCACTACGCGTTCGGGGGCCTACTGGGCGCGCTGTACGGGGTGCTGTCGCGGCGCGCGCCGGCGGTCGGCGCGGGCCGCGGCACCGGGTACGGGACGGCGGTCTGGCTCGGCGCGGACGTGGCCGCCTTGCCCGCTCTGCGCCTGTCGCGCGCGCCGAACGAGTATCCGGCGTCGACGCACGCGTTCGGGCTGGGAGCGCATCTGGTCTACGGCGCGACGCTGGACGCGTTCACGGCGATCGCCCGGAACCTGCTCTAGGACCATCGGGCCGCGCGCGGAGGGACTTGAGACCCTCGTGCGCGGCCCGAGTTCGAGGTATCTTATCGACATGAAACACTTTCTCTTCGCCGCCGCTGTCTGCGCCGCCGCGCCGCTGGCCGCCCAAGTCGGGACGCCCGAGCAGGCGGCCGGCCTGGCCGCCGCCTCGGCGTCGATCCGCGCCCTCTCCGCCCGGCTGGCTCCCGCCGCGGTCGATCCGAAGCCCGTGCGTTCCCTGACCGACAAGCTGGAGAAGGAGGGGACGCAGATCGAGATGGAGGAGGGCGAGACCGGCAACCTGCTCGTCCGCCAAGGCCCGCCCGACGCGCGGGGGAGCTTCCGCAACATCCAGGCGAACCTCGTCGAGGTCCCGCCGCCGGCCGACGAGTCCGAAGGCATGGTCCGCGACCTGGTGATGCGCCGCTGCTTCAGCCGCCTCGAGGCGACCAGCGACGATTGGAAGGTGGACGACAAGACCGGCGAGGGGCGCGTCGACGAGTGGCACTACGCGGTCTCGCTCGACGGCAGGCTGATCTCGGTCGAGCACACGATCGTGCCCGTGGAGCTCGTGGCTCCGGGCGTCGCCGCGCCCGTCGAGGAGAAGGGCCGCGCCTACCGGATGTCGCCGTCCGACGCCGGCGTGCTGCGCCGCTGGAGGAAGCTCTCGCGCGAGCTGCTGACGCTGGGCCGGACCGTCGAAGCTTAGCCCGTCGGACGTTCGCGACGAAGCGTTCGCGATGTTGTTACGCGCTCGCCGTTGGCGAAGGCGGGGTCCGCGGATACCATTCTCCCGATGCTCCCGCGCGACCGCTCCATCCTATTCGCCGACGACAGCCCCGACGACCGCTTTTTCCTGAAGCACGCGTGCGCGGAGGCGGGCATCGCGTCTCCGATCGCCATGGTCGAGGACGGCGACGAGATCGTCAAGTATCTGGAGGGGGCCGGAGCCTACGCCGACCGCCGCGCGCATCCGCTGCCCGGCCTCGTCGTCCTGGACTTGAAGATGCCCCGGATGACCGGGCTCGAGACCCTCGCTTGGATCCGCGGCTATCGCGCGTGCCGCTGCGTGCCGGTCCTGATGCTGAGCGCGTCGATCAATCCGGGGGACATCCGGCAGGCCTACGAGCTGGGCGCCAACGGCTTCCTGGCGAAGCCTTCGACGGCGCAGGAGCTCATCGAGCTGATGCGGGCGCTGAAGTCGTTCTGGCTGCGGTTCAACGAGTATTCCCCGTGCATCGAGGAGGCCTGACGCCGAGCCTCATCGCGTCCAGTCGATCGGCGCGGCGCCGGCGGCGGCGAGGAGCTCGTTGGCTTTGGCGAAGTGTCCGCAGCCGCTGAAGCCTTGATGCGCGTAGGCGGGGTGCGCCGTTTCCAGCGCCGGGTGAAGGCGCAGAAGCTCCGTTTTCTTCCGGGCCTTGGCGCCCCAGAGCAGGAACACGAGCGGGCCGGGGCGCGCGTCGAGGATCCGGAGCGCGCGATCGGTGAAGCGCTCCCAGCCGCGGCCCTCGTGGCTGCCGCTGCGGTGGTGGCAGACGGTGAGGCAGACGTTGAGCAGGAGCACGCCCTGGCGCTGCCAGCCCTCGAGCGTCGGATCCTGCGGCCGCGCGCCGCAGCAGCGCTCGACCTCCTTGAAGATGTTGCGCAGCGAGGGCTGGAGCTTGGGGCCCGACAGCGCGAAGGCGCGGCCGACCGCGCGGCCCGGCGTCGCGTAAGGATCCTGCCCGAGGATCACCGCCCGCACGTCCTCCAAGGGCAGGGCGAAGGCGCGGAACACGCGCTCGATGGGCGGGGCGGCGTCTCCGCGGGCGTAGTCCTCCTCGACGGAGCGCCACAGCTCGCGGAAATAAGGCTGCCGGGTCTCGGCGAGCAGGGCCGACCAGGAGGGGTCGACCGTCGCGAGCGCGCGCTCCAGCAGAGAGGAGCTCATGCTAGAAGAGCGTCCGCGCCGCGTCAGCTCGCGGAGACGACGTCGTAGGCGAGGCCGACCAGGTCCTCGTCGCCGAGGCCTTTCTCGTCGTCGCTCGCCTTGCGGCTCAGCGCGACGCGGGCGGCGAGCTCGGAGGCGAAGCTCTTGTCGGCGATCTTCGAGAGGAACGCCTCGAGCACGCGCGGGCGGCGCAGGGCCTTGGCCGCGTGGCCGCAGAGGATGGGGTGGGTGCCCTCCCAGATCTCGTTGACGATCGCGTCGTCCGCGAGGCGGTTCAAGGGAGAGAAGTCGTCGAGGATGCCGTGGCCGCCCACGAGCAGCTGCGCCTCGCGGACGAGGAAGCTGGCCCGCTTGGAGATCTCGACCTTGAGCATCGGCACCAGGGCCTCGGCCTCCGGGGCGCCGGCCGCGACGGCGTCCACGCCCTTGTAGAACGCCGTCAGCATGCCCAGGCGCTCCCGGCGCATGCGCTTGAGCCGCGCCTTGACCGGCGGCATGTCCCCGATCTTCCTGCCGTAGGCGACGCGCCAGGCGGCGAACGTCTCAGCCTCGAGCAGGGCCCGCGACGCGAAGCCCAGCGCGGCGCCCGCGACGCCCATGCGCGACACGGAGAGGATCTCGTTGACGAGGATGGCCAGCCCCTCGCGCGGCTTGCCGATCAGCTCGGCGCGCGCGCCGGCGTACTCGACCTCGGCCGTGGCCTTCCCGCGCGTTCCTCCGATCTGCTTGAGGCGCAGGAGCTTGTGGCCGTTGAGCCGCCCGTCGGGGCGGCGGCGCAGGACGAGGAACAGGGCCACGACGTCCGTGCCCTCGACCTTGGCGGTCGTGACCCAGGCCTCGCCGGGGTTCGAGCAGAACCACTTGAGCCCGGTGAGCGAATACGAGCCGTCGGCGGCCGGGACGGCGACCGTCTCGTTGGCGGAGACGTTCGAGCCGCCCTGGCGCTCGGTCACGTACTGTCCGCCGGTGATCGCCCACTCGGCGTCGTCGGAGCGGAGCTTGGGCAGCAGAGCTTTCTGAGACGGGGTGCCGCGCTTTTCCAGCAAGCCGATCAGGCCCTCGGTCATCACGAGCGGGCAGGTGAGGCCGCCCTCGCCCGCGTAGTTGGCCAGCACGGCCAGCGTGACGCGCTCGATGTACGGGAGATCGCCCGAGCAGTAGATCGCGCGCGCCATGGCCCGGCGCGCGTCGATCTGCTCCGGGCAATATTGAACCGCGTTGACTCGCTCGCCGCCGACGTTCTTCTCCACGAGGCGCGGCAGGTTCTCCGGCCGGTGCGCGGTCTCGATGAGCTCGCCGAGCTTGCCGCCCACCAGCCCGCCGAACGCTTGGAAGCGGCCGACGGCCTCGCGGTCGGTCAGGCGGGTCATGACGGCGTCGCGGAGGTCCGCGTCGACGTCCCACATGTTGAGGCCGCGGGTGCCCGCGTAGCCCGGCAGGACGTCGTCCTTGGTCGCTGTGCTCATACGCGCAGGATAGGAAATTACGACGCGACGTTGAAGTCGATGAAGCCCCGGGCGGGGTTCGCCTCGACGAGCCTCACGCGCACGCGGTCGCCGACGCTCAAGCCCTTCTCGCCGGCCACGATCTTGCCCTCGACGTGGACGTCGAAGATGCGCGCCCACGTGCCCTTGGGGCTCGCGCCGGTGACGACGCCGTCGAAGACCTCGCCGACGCGGTGCTTGAGCAGCATGGCGCCGACCGACTTGGCGACCTGGCGCTCCACCTTCTTCGCGGCGGCTTCCTGCTCCGAGCAGTGCGCGGCGACCGCGGCCAGCTGCTCGTAGGAATAGTCGCGCGTGCGCTTCACGAGGCGCTGGGTGACGAGGTCGACGTAGCGGCGGTTCGGGGCGGTGGAGTGAGTGTAGGCGTTGGCGGCCATGGCGAAGTGGCCGGTCTCGTCCTCGCCGGGGCGATGCGCCTCGTACTCGCCGCGGCCGATGAGCTTGACCAGGGCGAGGGAGATCTCGGCGAAGCGGTCCGGCTTCTCGCGGCTCATCTTCTCGGCGAAGTCCGACAGCGCCTTCGCGTGCGGCGCCTGCGGCAGGGTCACGCCGAAGCCGGCCGCGTAGGCGACGATCTTGGCCCAGCGCTCGGGCTGCTTGACCACGCGGCGGATGGAAGCCTGGCCGCGCGCGTCGAGCTCCTTGGCGAGCGTGGTGTTGGAGACGATCATGAGCTCCTCGATGATGTCGCCCGCGCGCGTCTGCGGGTGGGGGGCGAGCGACGAGACTAATCCCTTGGAGTCCGTCACGACCTCGACCTCGTGCGTGTCGATGTCCAATGCGCCGAGCCGTTTCCTTCCGGCGTTCAGCGACTTCGCCAAGACGTCCTGAAGGCGGACCTGCTCTTGAAGAGCTTTATCCTCGAGGCCGGGCGGCGGCGGGATTTTCCCGTCCAGCCAATCGGACACCGTCGGATACGCGAGCTTGGCCTTGTTGATGGTCCACGCCGGATAGACCGCTCCCGATTTAACAAGTCCGTCGCTCCCGATCATGGTCTCAATGACCATCGTCAGCCGCTTTTGTCCCGCGAGGAGGGACGTCAGATCGAAAGAGAATCTCTCGGGCAGCATCGGAAAAGTTCGCACGCCCGTGTAGACGCTCGTGGTGTTATTGCTCGCGAACTGGTCGTTCGCCTTCCCGAACGGAACCAAGTGCTCGACGTCCGCGATGCCCACGTACAGCTTGGTCCCGCCGTCGACGGACTCCACGGCCTCGATCTGGTCGAGATCGCGCGACTCGGTGTTGTCGATCGACGTCCACGGGAGCGCGCTCAAGTCCTTGGCGCCGTCGCCGTTCTGCAGGGCGGTCGAGGCTTGGGCCTCGGCGACGGCCTGCGCGGGGGGATAAGGGATGAAGCCGCCGTCCGTCATGGCGCGCTCGGCGATCCGGGCGAGCTCGGCGCATTCCGCGTTGGTCATAAGACCACAATACTACTTGGAGGTGCCGGGGGGAACGGTGTCGTAGAAGACGGTGTTGAAGCCCGAGCACAGGGCGCGGTCGGGATGATCGTTCTCGTAGTTCACCGCCGCCTTGCACTGCAGGATGTTCACCTGTTTGCGCGTCTCGGGCGCGACGCCGAGGAAGCACAGCGCCTCGGTGCCGTAGACCCGGTCGGTCACGAAGACGAACTGAGGCAGCTCCCAGGCCGCGTTGTGCTTCTCGAGCGGCAGGTTGTCGGCGCCGACGGCATGGAGCGTCTCGTGGAACAGCGTGCCCGCCAAGCCGGTGCCCTTTTCGTCCATGCAGGGGCCGACGTTGAGGATGCGCATCTCGCCGCCCGAGCCTTCGACCTTGCGGTGATCCGCGCAGAATTGGCTCTTCGGGTCGTAGGCGGGGCACGTGATGTGCACGGGATTGGCGCGGAGGAACGTCGTGATCTCCTTGGCCCACTGGGGGTTATAGTCGGCGAGACAGCCGCCTTGGGAGACCGGGAGGTTCGGAGAGAACTTGCGCGCCGCCGCGTCGAGCGCGGCGCGGAACTGCGCGGCGGTGAAGCGCTTGTCGCGCAGGCAGGAGGCGTCGACGATCCAGCCGGCGGGATGAACGTAATCCCGCCCCGCGTCGCAGTCGGCGCCGCCGGATTGGCGGCACAGTTCGCCGAGCGCTCCGGCGCGCGCGAGCGCCGGGGCCAGCGCGGCCGCGAGGAGGAGAGCGGCGGCGGCTTTCATGCGCTCAGCGCGCGTTCAGCCAGGCGCGGATCGGGGCGTAGGTCGGATCGGAGTACAGGATCCGCGCCGTCGCGGCGGCGAGCGAGTTGGCGACGGAGTTGCCGCCGACGGGCACGTCGCCGTTGACGTTGACGTGGTCTCCCGAGCCCCAGCCGACGTTGACGATCGTCCCGTAGCCCGTGAAGATGTTGCCGCTGGCCGCAGCCCGCAGAAGCAGGCTCGTGAAAAGGCTCTGCGTCGCCAGATCCGGCGCCGCGGCGGCGGTCGCGCCGCCGCGGGTCTTCAGCTCGAGCAGCAGAGGCGCCGACAGGGACGGGAGCATCGCCGACACGCGCGCGCGGTTTTCCCGAATCTGCGCGACGGCCTGAGGCGCCCAGATGCCCCGCTGCTTCTGCACTTGATAAGGGAAGGAGGGCTTTTCCACGTGCGGGGCGTGCCAGCCGAGCACGGCCGGGCCGACGAAAGTCGAGAGGCTGGCGGCGAGCGCGGCGCGCACGGCCTCCGGCTGGATCTCGGGGGCGGGGACGGGCGCGGGGCTGTCCGCGGCGGCGGCTTTCGCGGCGCCGTCGAAAGCGAGGCGTCCGGCGTCCGCCGGGGCGGGAGCGGCAGGACCGTCGGCCGGAGCGGCGAGCGCGCGCAGCGCCGGCAGCGCGGGGGCGGCGGGAACGGCAGAGACGGCCGCTGCCGCGGGAATTGCCGCGGGCGTGGCAAGCGTGGGGGCGGCGAGCGCGGCGGTCGGCGCCAGAGCCGGCGCGGAGATCGGCGCTGCCGCGAGAGCGGAAACCGACAGCGCGGCGGGGGAGAAAACCGCGGAAGCGGCGGCGGGCGCCGCGAGCGCCGCAGGAGCGGAGGGAACCACCGGCGCGGTCAAAACCGCGGCGCGGGCGGCGAGCGGCGAGATGAGAACGGCGACGGCGAGAGCGTGACGCATGATGGGACCTCCGAGGACTCGAAGGTAGCAAGTCCCGTGATTTGGAGGATGGGCCGAAAGCCCCCTCTTCCCGACGGCAATAGTCCCAAGGGATATTCCAGCACCGCCCTGGCGACCTCTCCCGATGTTTGTATTGAAACGGGTGGCACGGTTCTGATTTTCCCGTTACAATCGACAAATTCCTGGCCGTGCTTTACGGCCCAGCGAACTCACTCTTTGGCCAGCCTGACTGATCAATACCACTTCGCCAAGAGACCAGCTTCAGGGATCTCACCGTCAAATATGATTTCCACCCGGACTGGGTTCCCGTCCGGCCGGTCCTCGCTTCGGTCATCGAGAGGAAAGGAGCTCGTAGGAAACGTTAGCCTGCGTCTTGCCTCGGCACGGGGCATTTGCTTCAATGGCGCCATGAACCTCATCCCCCAAGTCATCGAGCGCGCCACCCAGGGCTCCGTCATCGGCTACGACATCTACTCGCGGCTGCTGAAGGACCGCATCATCTTCGTCGGCGGTTACGAGGGCGAATTCACCACCGATTCCGCCAACACCCTCATCGCCCAGCTCCTGTACTTGGACTCCGACGACAACACCAAGGACATCAACCTCTACATCAACAGCCCCGGCGGCATGGTCACGGCCGGCCTCGCCGTCTACGACACCATGCAGTTCATCAAGTCGCCCATCACGACGATCTGCATGGGCATGGCCATGAGCTTCGGCGCCGTCATCCTCGCCGCCGGCTCCAAGGGCCGCCGCTACGCCCTGCCCCAGTCGCGCATCATGATCCACCAGCCCCTCGTGGGCGGCATCTCCGGCCAGGCCACAGACATCATCGTCGAGGCCAAGGAGATGGCCCACACCCGCAAGGTCCTCGAGGAGATCATGGCCAAGCACACCGGCCAGACCTTCGAGAAGGTCAACCGCGACATGGAGCGCAACAACTACATGTCCGCCGAGGAAGCCAAGGCTTACGGCATCATCGACGAGGTCATCACCGGCGCGAAGGTCGCCGCCCTCAACGGCGCGCCCGCGGGCAAGAAGTAAGCCGCGAGCCGGAGCGCGAAGGCCGGGCTCATCAGAGCCCGGCCTTCCTTTTTATCCGCGGTCCCGCGTCCGGATCCCTCAAATCTAAATCAGCAATCACTGCGAGGGATTGACAGCTTTGCTGTCCGGGTGCTATAATTTAGCAGTCGGAGGAAACGACTGCTAATAATCAGCGGTGCGGCTTTCCTAAATATATGAGACAGCTCAAGCCCGAAGTCGTCGAGCAGCGCAAGCGCCACCTCTTGCAGTGGATCGTCCATTATTTCATCAAGACCTCGCGGCCCGTCTCGTCGGGGCTGATCGCCGAGGAGGCGGGGCTGGACCTGTCCAGCGCCACCATCCGGAGCATCCTGCAGGAGCTGGAGAACGAGGGCTACCTGGCCCAGCCTCACACCTCCTCCGGCCGCGAGCCCACCGACAAGGGCTACCGGTTCTTCGTGGACTACCTGTCCGACGTCCAGCGCCTGGCCGTCGGCGAGAAGGAGCGCATCGAGGAGCAGTACGCGCGGCGCACCGGCGAGCTGGACACGCTTCTGGCCGAGACGTCGCGGCTTCTGTCGCGCGTGTCCCATAGCGCGGGCATCGTGCTCTCGCCGCAGACGCTCAAGCAGACGCTGCGGCGCCTGGAGCTGGTGCCGCTGGGCGGGCGAAACGTGCTGGGCGTGATGATCACCGACGCCGGCCTGGTCCGTCATTGGCCCATCCAGCTGGCCTTCGCGCCGACCGCCCGCCAGCTCACCGCGCTCAACAGCTTTCTCAATCAAGAGGTTCGCGGCTGCCCGATCGACAAGGTGCCGGCGCAGGTCATGGCCAAGCTCGGCAAGATGGAGCGGGAGTTCCAGACGCTGGCGGACCTGGCCGGCGAGCTGATGAAGGAGATCGGCCTGGTGTCCGCGCCGGAGTCTCTTTACATAGAAGGCGCGGAGAACATCCTGTCGCAGGCCGAGCAGTTCGGCGACCTGAAGGCCGTGCAGTCCCTCATGCGCGTCATCGGCGAGAAGGAGCGGCTGGCCGAGGTGCTGGAGCGGGAGATCCGAGAGTCGGGCAAGGACAACCTGCCCGCGCGCGTGCGCGTGCGCATCGGCGAGGAGGCGGGACTGCCGGAGCTCAAGTCGTCGAGCCTGGTCACCCACGTCTACCGCCGCGGCGACCGCGTGGTCGGCGTGCTGGGCGTGCTGGGCTCCAAGCGCATGGAGTACTCGAAGATGATGGGGCTGGTGGACTACGTCGGCCAGCTGGTCGAGGCTCGCCTCAGGGAATGGGACGAGGAGGACGGGGAGTGAGCGACGAAGCGAAGGATCAGGCCGTGGACGAGTCCGCGGCGGAAGGGGCGGAGATCGGGACGTCGGTCGAAGCGACGCCCCCGCAGCCCGATTACTACGACCAGCTCCTGCGCTTGAAGGCGGAGTTCGAGAACTACCGGCGGCGCGTCGACCGCGAGAAGCCGGAGTGGTTCGCGCGCGGCCGCGCCGAGGTGGCGGCCAAGCTCCTGCCGCTGTACGACCTCGTGCGGCACGCCCACGAGGACGTGAAGGCGGGGTACGCCGACACGCCGCTGGCGAAGGGGATGGATTCGATCTTCAAGGAGTACGCGAAGCTGTTCAAAGAGGAAGGCGTGACGGAGATGGACCCGCTGGGCAAGCCGTTCGATCCGAACTATCAGGAAGCGTTCGGTTTCGTCGACAAGCCCGGCGTCGAGGAGGGCGCCGTCGCCGACGTGCTGCAGGCGGGCTTCCTGCTCGGCGACAAGGTCCTGCGCACCGCGAAGGTGCGCATCCAGAAGAAGTCCAAATAGTTGAAAAAGTGAAGGCCTGACCCCAACTTTGGAGGAAACGTTATGAGCAAGATCATCGGAATCGACTTGGGCACTTCGAACACGGCGGCGTCGGTGCTGGAGGGCGGCAAGCCCACCATCATCCCGTCGGCCGAGGGCACGTCCATCGGCGGCAAGGCCTTCCCGTCGTACGTGGCGTTCGCCAAGGACGGGCAGCTGCTCGTCGGCGAGCCGGCGCGGCGCCAGGCCGTCGCCAACCCGGAAGGCACGTTCATGGCCTTCAAGCGCAAGATGGGAACCGACTTCAAGTACAAGGCGCCGGACGGCAAGGAATACACGCCGCAGCAGCTCTCCGCCTTCCTGCTGCAGAAGGTGAAGCGCGACGCGGAGGCGTTCCTCGGCGACAAGATCGCCAAGGCCGTCATCACCGTGCCGGCGTACTTCAACGACAACCAGCGCCAGGCGACCAAGGACGCGGGCACCATCGCGGGCCTGGAGGTCGTGCGCATCGTCAACGAGCCGACGGCGGCCTGCCTGGCCTACGGCATCGACAAGAAGGGCAAGGACGAGAAGATCATGGTCTTCGACCTGGGCGGCGGAACGCTCGACGTGACCGTGATGGACTTCGGCGGCGGCGTGTTCGAGGTCATCTCGACGTCCGGCGACACCCAGCTCGGCGGAACCGACATGGACAACGCCCTGCTCGACTTCGTCGTGGGGGAGTTCAAGAAGGACACCGGCGCCGACGTGCGCAAGGACCCGATGGCGACCCAGCGCGTGCGCGAGGCCGTCGAGAAGGCCAAGATCGAGCTCTCGACCACGTTCGAGACCGACATCAACCTGCCGTACCTGACGGCCGTCGACAACGTGCCCAAGCACCTGACGCTCAAGATCAGCCGCGCCAAGCTCGAGTCGCTGGTCGAGCCCATCGTCAAGCGCTGCAAGACGTCGATCGAGACGGCGCTGACGGACGCGAAGCTCAAGGCGTCGGACATCACCAAGATCATCCTGGTCGGCGGCCCGACGCGCATGCCCATCGTCCAGAAGTTCGTCGAGGACTACGTCGGCAAGAAGCTCGAGCGCGGCATCGACCCGATGGAGTGCGTGGCCGCGGGCGCGGCCGTGCAGGCCGCCGTGCTGACCGGCGAGGTCAAGGACGTCCTGCTTCTGGACGTCACGCCTCTCACCCTCGGCATCGAGACGATGGGCGGGGTCATGACGCCGCTCATCGAGCGCAACACGACGGTCCCGGTCGAGAAGTCCCAGATCTTCTCGACGGCCGCGGACAACCAGCCCGCGGTGACGGTGCACGTGCTGCAGGGCGAGCGGCCGAAAGCCAGCGACAACGTGCCGCTGGGCAAGTTCGACCTCGACGGCATCCCGCCGGCGCCGCGCGGCACGCCGCAGATCAAGGTCAGCTTCTCGATCGACGCCAACGGCATCCTGAGCGTCAAGGCGGAGGACCTGGGCACCAAGAAGACCCAGCACATCACCATCTCCGCCTCCAACAAGCTCGACAAGGCCGAGATCGAGAAGTACGTCAAGCAGGCCGAGCAGTTCGCGGCCGAGGACAAGGTCTTCAAGGAAAAGGTCGCGGCCAAGAACGAGTCGGACACGCTGCTGTTTTCCGCGGAAAAGGCCTTGAAGGAGCACGGCGACAAGGTCTCGGCCGAGGACCGTCAGAACATCGACCGGGGCATCGCCGACCTCAAGGAAGCGCTGAAGGGCGACGACCTGGCGGCCATCAACAAGGCCAAGGAAGCGCTCATGAAGGCGTCCCACAAGCTCGCCGAGGAGATGTACAAGTCCGAGCAGGCCAAGGCCGGCTCGACGGCCGGAGCGGCGGGCGGCGAGGGTCCCAAGAAAGGCGGCGAGGGCGTCGTGGACGCCGAAGTCGTCGACGAAGGAAAGGACTCCAAGTAATCATGAGCGGCGCCTGGTCCGAAAGGGCCGGGCGCCGCTCCTTTTGATACTCTAGAGAGACATGGCCGAAGATTATTACAGCCTGCTGGGCGTGGCGCGCAACGCGACGGACGCGGAGATCAAGTCCGCGTACCGCAAGCTCGCGATGAAGCACCATCCGGACCGCAATCCCGGCAACCACAAGGAAGCCGAGGAGAAATTCCGGCAGGTGAACTCCGCCTACGAGGCGCTGTCGGACCCGAAGAAGCGCCGGCTGTACGACCAGTACGGCGAGGCGGGCGTCAACGCGGGCGCGCAGGGCGGCTTCGGCGGCGGTCCCGGCTTCGAGGGCTTCGGCCAGGGCGTCGACGTCAACGAGGTGTTCGGCGACCTGTTCGAGAACTTCTTCGGCGGACAGGGGGGCGGCGGCCGAGGCCGACGCCGGGGCGGCGCCGATTTGAAGTATGAGGCGGAGCTGACGCTCGAGGACGCGTTCAAGGGGATGCAGCTGCCGCTCAAGTTCGCGCGCGCGGAGACGTGCGGCACGTGCCGCGGCTCGGGCGCCAAGCCGGGCTCGACGCCCAAGCGCTGCTCGCAGTGCCGCGGCTCCGGGCGCGTGCAGCTCTCGCAGGGCTTCTTCACGATGGCGCAGACCTGCCCCAAGTGCCAGGGCGAGGGCTCGGTCGTCGACGACCCGTGCAAGGACTGCCGCGGGCAGGGCCGCGTGCGCAAGGAAGCGGAGCTCAAGATCAAGATCCCGCCGGGAATCTACGACGGCGCCACCCTTCGCATCTCAGGAGAGGGCGAGGGCGCGCCGCACGGCGGCGAGCCGGGCGACCTGTACGTGCACATCCGCGTCAAGGCCGACCCGCGCTTCGACCGGCACGAGGACGATCTCAAGGTCACGACGGGCATCGACGTCGCGCTCGCCTCCTTGGGCGGCGCGGTCGAGGTCCCGACGATCGACGGCGAGCCGGTGAAGGTCAAGATCCCGGCCGGCGTACAGGGGGGCGCGACCTTCCGCGTGCGCGAGAAGGGGATGCCCAAGCTTCACGGGCGCGGCCGCGGCGACCTGCTCGTCGCGGTGCGCGTGGACGTGCCCAAGGAGCTCACCGCGCGCCAGCGCGAGCTGCTCGAGGAGCTGCACAAGACGTTCCACGGCGAGCACGGGCACGGGCACAAGGGCGAGGGCGGCGTCTTCGGGCGCATCTTCGGAAAGGACTAGCTCTCGTGAGCCGCGATTTGAGGTCATTGATACCCTTCAAATAGTGTCTATAAAAATAGACACGACTCAGAGGGGGTGCTTATTCTTTGGCCGCCTTACTCCGGCAGGCCGGTCTATTGCTAGAATCGGGCCAGAGGTTCCCGCCCATGCCCCAATTCTTCATCGCGCCCGAGGACATCCAGCAGAAGTCCTTCCGCCTGACCGGCCCCGAGGCTTTCCACGTCACCAAGGTCCTGCGCTACGGCAAGGGCCAGTCCTTGGCCCTCTTCGACGGCAAGGGCGGGCGCTTCGAGGGGATCATCGAGGACGTCGCGGCGGACGGGACGGTGAGCGGCAAGCTCACCGCGACGCTGAAGGCCGACGACGCGCGCGCCGCGGTGCGCCTGCACCTCTACCTGGGCCTGCTCAAGGCCAGCCACTGGGACTACGCGCTCGAGAAGGCCGTCGAGCTCGGCGCCGCCTCGATCACGCCTCTGCTCACGCCGCGCACCGTGGTGCTCCTTCGAGAGGACGACCGCGCCAAGAGCAAGGCCGACCGCTGGGGGCGCGTGGTGATGGCCGCGGCCAAGCAGTGCGGCCGCGCCGAGCTGCCGCCGGTGCGCGAGCCTGCGCAGTTCCGCGACGCGATGCGCGCGGCGAAGGACAAGGGGCTGATCCTCCTCGCTTATGAGGGCATGAAAGGCGCGGTCGCGGCCGACCATTTGCGGCTGGCCTTGCGCGAGGCGGACCAGAAGCGCGGCGCGAACGCGCTCGACGCGCACCTCTTCATCGGGCCCGAGGGCGGCTTCAGCGAGGAGGAAGTCGAGCTCGCGGAGGCCGACGGCGCGGTCGTCTTCGGCATGGGCCCGCGCATCCTGCGCGCCGAGACGGCCGCCGCCGCGGCGATCACCCTCGTGCAGTACGAGTTCGGGGCCTTGTGAGCGCGGCCGCCGAAGCTCTCGACGACGGCATGGCGCGCACCCTGCGCTTCCTCGCGGTCGCGATGGGCTTGGGCATCGCTTTGATCGCGCTCGTCTCGGTCGTCTTCTACGCGCGCTCGGCCGAGGCGGTGCCGACGCCGCGGTCGCTCCAGCTGATCAACCTGCTCACGATCGTCTCCGCGGGCTACGCGCTCGCGACGATCGTGGCGTCCGAGCTCCTCTGGAAGAAGATGATCGCCGGCGCCGTCGCGGCGGACGTCAACATGAAAGTCCAGAAGGCCTTCATCGTCCGCTCCGTCACGCGCGAGGGCGGGGCGCTGCTCGGCGCGGTGACGTTCTTCATCGCCTGCCAGAACGGCGTCCTGCGCGCCTACCCGGCGTACTGGATCGATCTCGTTCCCGCGGCGCTGTTCTGGTCGTTCCTGTACGTGCATTGGCCGAGCCTTGAGAACCTGAAGGCCGAGGTCGGAGGAATTCAATGATGAAAGCGGCGATCCTGGCGTTCGCGTGCGCCCTTCTCGGCGCGACGGGCTGCGCGACGGGCGGAGGCATGATGGCCGCGCAGCCTCAAGGAGAGCAGCGATCGGGTTTCGGCATGATGGGGGCCGCTCAGCCCGCGTACACGGACTCGACCGTGCGCCCGTTCCAGCTCGACCTGCTCGCCGCCGCCGCGCGCGGCGACCTTCAGGGCGTGCAGGACGCGCTGGGCCGCGGCGAGAGCGTGGACACGCGCAATCCGGCGGGCGCGACGGCCCTGCTGCTGGCCTCGGCGAGCGGGTCTCTGCCGGTGATCCAGACCTTGATCAGCGCGGGCGCGGACGTAAACGCGGCCGCCAACGACGGACGCACGCCCTTGTCGGCCGCGACGGCCGGCGGCTACGACGAGATCGCCCGCGTGCTGAAGGCTTCGGGCGCCCGCGGCGCTCCCGGCGAGAAGGCTCCGGCCGGCGACGGCCAATGGTGGAAGGACGGCGCCTCGCATTAAGACCTGGGTCAAGACGTTCGGCTGCCGCGTCAATCAGGCGGAAGGGGAAAGCCTGAAGGCGTCTCTTCTCGCCGGCGGCTCGACGGAGGCGGACGGCTTCGAGGACGCGGACGTGTGCGTGGTCAACACGTGCACCGTCACGGCCGAGGCCGACCGCGAGGCGCTGGCGCTGCTGCGCCGCGTGACGCGGCGCAATCCGGCCGCGCGGCTCGTGGTCACGGGCTGCCTCGCCACGCGCGACCCGGAGCTCGTGAAGGGCGCCGCGCCTCACGCGGTGCTGGTCGGCAACGACGCGAAGGCGTCGATCCCCGCGATGTTCGGCTGCTCGCCCGCGCCCCCCGAGGCCGCCCTGCCGTCGGTGTCGGGCCGCAGCCGCGCGTTCCTCAAGGTCCAGGACGGCTGCAACATGGACTGCGCGTACTGCACGATCCCGTCGATCCGCCCGGCGCTGAGCGTCGTGCCCCTGCCGGAGCTGCTCGAGAGCGTGAGCGCGCTCGCCGCCGCCGGCGTGCCCGAGATCGTGCTGTGCGGCATCCGGCTGGGCCGGTACCTGTGGCGGACGCCGGAAGGAGCGCGCGTCGATCTCGGCGGCCTTGTCGCGCGCCTGCTCGACGTGCCGGGGGACTTTCGGATCCGGCTGTCGTCGCTCGAAGTCACCGACGCGACGGATCGGCTGCTCTCGCTGATGGCGACTTCGGGCGGGCGCCTGTGCCCGTCGCTGCATCTGCCGCTGCAGTCGGGCTCCGCGACGGTCTTGAAACGGATGGGGCGGTGGTATTCGCCCGACTACTACCAGCGGCGTGTTTCATCCTACCGCGAAGCCGTGCCGCTGGGAGCGCTGTTCACCGACATCATCACCGGCTTCCCCGGCGAAACGGAAGAAGAACATGATCAGTCGCTTCGGTTCGTCGAGGACCTGAAGTTCGACGGCCTCCACGTCTTCCGCTATTCGTCCCGCCCCGGGACCGCGGCTGCGTGCCTGAAGGCGCCGAGTCCGCGCGTCGTCTCGGCGCGTTCGGACGCCTGGCACGCCCTCGACCGCTCGCGCCGAGCCGCGCACGCCGCCCGCGTCGTCGGCCAGGAGCGCATCATCGCTCCCGAGATTTCCGGCCGGGACGGGCTGACCGAGGATTTCCTGAATGTGGTCCTAGGCGGCGTTTCCGAGCGCGGCCTCACTCGCGTTTGTATTTCGGAGCTGCGGACGGATGGACGGGCCGTTGCTGTTCCTGCTTTATGACTCGTTTTCCCAAGGGGGCATGCGACATCCTGTGTCCGGACACAGCATGTATGCACCCCTTTAGGCCCAGCGCGCTCCTGGGGCGAAAGCCCCTCGCGGACGGGCGAGCGGCCTGCTATCTTCCCTGAATATGCGATCTTTCGAAGGTTCCGGGGGGCCTTGCCGACTCGGTCCTATACGGCTATAATTTCCGGCGAGACTTGATGGATCAGTGCCTGTTCTGCCGGATCGTCCGACGCGAGATTCCCGCCCAGATCGTCCACGAGGACGACGAAGCGCTCGTCTTCAAGGACGTCAACCCCCAGGCTCCGACGCACGTGCTGGTGGTCCCGAAGAAGCACCTCGGGGCCCTCTCCGCGTCGACGGACGCCGACGCGGCCTTGCTGGGGCACCTGCAGCGCGTGGCGTGCCGCTTCGCGGCGGCGGCCAAGCTCTCGTCGTTCCGCCTCGTGACGAACGACGGGCGCGGCGCCGGGCAGACGGTGGCGCACCTGCATTATCATCTTTTGGGCGGACGGCCGATGGAATGGCCTCCGGGTTGATCATCTTAGAACGTCCGTGCAGCGGAAAGGTGGTGAATTTCTGAATGGTTTTCATTAAACTGCGAGAAGGCGAAGGGCTCGAAGAGGCGCTGCGCCGCTTCAAGCGCGAGTGCGAGCGCAACGGCGTGCTGAAGGAAGTCAAGCGCCGCGAGCACTACGCGTCTCCGGCCGTGAAGCGCAAGCTCAAGGCCGCCGAGGCCCGCCGCAAGATGCGCCGCGCCAAGCGCCGCCGCGTCCCCTAAACAGCCGAATAGGGTCCGCGCCGGCCCATTGTGGCCGGCGCGGACTCGCTTTTCCCGTGACGACGGCGGAGGTTGTCGACGTGGCCATGATCGCGCCGGAAACGCTGGAGTTGATTCGTTCGCGGCTCGACATCGTCGAGCTCGTGGGCGAGCTCGTCCAGCTGACCCGCGCCGGACGCAACATGAAGGGCCGCTGCCCGTTCCACCAGGAGCGCACGCCCTCGTTCATCGTCAGCCCCGAGCGCCAGACCTTCCACTGCTTCGGCTGCGGCGAGGGCGGCGACGCTTTCTCTTTCGTGATGAAGACCGAATATCTCACGTTTGTCGAGTCCGCGGAAAAATTGGCCGAGCGGGTCGGCGTGAAGATCGAAGCTTCCAAGACGCTGAGCCAGGACGACCGCCTGCGCCTGCGCATGAAGGAGGCGCTGGAATTCGCCGCCTCTCACTATCACGAGATTCTGATGAAGGACCCGTCGGCCGAGCCCGCGCGCAAGTACGTCGCTTCGCGACATCTGAATAAGTCCTCGGTCGACGGCTTCCAGCTCGGCTACGCCCCGCGCTCGGGCAACCTCGTCCAGGCCGCTCTAAAAAAAGGGTTCGAGGAGGAGATCCTCCTGAAAGCCGGCCTCGCCGCGCGCCGCGCCGAGGGGACCTTGCGCGACTACTTCTTCGACCGCCTCATGTTCCCGATCCGCGACGCCAAGGGAGCCGTGATCGGCTTCGGCGGCCGCACGCTCGGCGACGGCGAGCCGAAGTACCTGAACTCGCCCGAGTCGCCCGTGTTCTCGAAGGGCCGCGTCCTGTACGGCCTGTTCGAGGGCGCCGCCGCGATCCGCAAGGGACGCCGCGCGCACATGATGGAAGGCTACATGGACGTGATCGCCGCGCACCAGCACGGCCTCAAGACCGCGTGCGCCGCGCTGGGCACCGCGCTGACGCCCGAGCACGCGATCCTGATCAAGCGCTACGCCGACTCCGCGATCCTGATGTTCGACGCCGACGCGGCCGGACAGACCGCCGCCGTGCGCGGCGCCGAGGTGGCGCTGGCCAACGGCCTCGCGGTGCGCGTGGCGACCGTGCCGGAGGGGAAGGACCCCGACGAGCTCCTGCACCTGAAGGGCCTGCCCGCGCTCGAGGCCGCCCTGGACGAGGCCGTCGACTTGGTCGCGTTCAAGACCGAGCTCTTGATCAAGCGCGCCGGAGAGCTCACGCCGGAGAGCAAGTCCGCCGTCGCCAAGGACGTCCTCTCGACCATCGCCCAGTGCCCCGACGAGGTGCTCAAGGACGAGTGGGTGCGGCGCCTGGCGTCGCGCCTGGGCGTCAACGAGGACTCCCTGCGCAGGTCGGGCGGCAAGTCCGTCCCGCAGGCGCGCCGAGCGCCGGCGAACGCTCCGACGCCGGCGGCGCCCGTCCGCCGCGAGCCCGTCCAAGCGGCCGAGGTCCCGGCGCACGACCTGCAGCTGCTCGGCGTGCTCTTCAAGACGCCCGCGTCGGCGAAGGACACGCCCGAGGACGCCCTCGATTCCGGCGCCGCGCGGCTCATTCTTCTGAACCTCCGCGGCGTCGAGCCGTACGACAAGAGCTGGGGCCCGCGCCTGCTGGGCGCGCTGCCGCCGGCGGAGTCCGCCGTCGCCTCGCGCCTGCTCGCCGACGAGCTGGGCTACGACGACCCGGCGGGAGTCCTGCGCGCCCTGCTCGACAAGCGCGCGCGGCAGAGGCGGCTCAAGGAGCTCGAGCCTCTCGTTTTCAGCGGACGCACCGTCGATCCGGGACTTCACGAGGAGTACAAGCGCCTCGTCGTGGAGCTGAAGGGCACGAAGCGCTGACGCAAGGAGAGTTATGGCGATCCAGACGAGCCAGGCGATGAAGAATCTGATCGACCTCGGAAAGGAGCACGGCTACCTGACCTTGGAGGAGATCAGCCGCACGGTTTCCGTGGCGAACATGAAGTCGGAGGAGGTCGACGAGCTGATGACCGCGCTCGAGGACCTGGGCATCGAGCTCGTCGACCGCAAGAAGCCCGAGGCCGAGCGCCCGACTCCCGCGCGCGAACGCTTCGCCGAGGACTGGGGCGGCTCGTCGGACATCTCCAACTCCATCCGCATGTACCTCTCCGAGATGGGCCGCGTGCCCCTGCTCAACCGCGAGGAGGAGGTGACGCTGGCGCGCAACGTCCGCGAGCGCGAGAAGGAGCTCCGGATGCTCGTCCTCGAGTCGCCCGTCACCATGCGCGAGATCCGCTCGTGGGAGACGCTCATCGAGCAGCAGGAGATGACGCCCAAGGAGCTCATGCCGCGCGGCCGCAAGACCAACGCGGAGCTCGCCGGCATGCGCCGCAAGATGAAGTCCGTCGCGACCTTCATCACCCGCGCCGAGAAGCAGATGGCCGTCGTGCGCCAGAAGCTCGAGAACCCCAAGCTCAAGCCCCAGCGCCGCATCAAGCTCCAGAAGAAGATCGAGGGCATCAACAAGCAGGTCATCGCGCGCATCGTGAGCCTCAACCTCAACCAGGACAAGATCAAGCGCCTGACCAACAAGATCAAGAACCTGGCGGCCAAGATCGACGAGTGCCGCGACGAGATGGAGCGCTACACCAAGCGCTACGGCTGCTCGCACGAGGAGATGAAGACCTACTTCGCCCAGGTGAGGAAGGGCAAGATGCGCGAGGCCGCGTTCAAGGCCAAGACCGGCTACGCGACGACCGCCGTCGAGGCGGCCATGGAGAACATGGACGCCGTGGTCGACCGCCTCCAGCGCATCCAGAACACCCTGCCGATCCCGATCGACAAGTTCATCGAGCTCAACGACCGCGTCGTGAACCTCGAGGAAGTCATCCTCGTCGACAAGCTCAAGCTGATCCGCGCCAACCTGCGCCTCGTGGTCTCGATCGCCAAGAAGCACGTGAACTCCAACCTCGAGCTCTCCGACCTGATCCAGGAGGGCGGCCTCGGCCTCATGAAGGCCGTCGAGAAGTTCGAGTACAAGCGCGGCTTCAAGTTCTCGACCTACGCGACGTGGTGGATCCGGCAGTCGATCAACCGCGCCATCGCCGACCAGGCCCGCACCATCCGCATCCCGGTGCACATGAAGGAGCTGATCTCGAAGCTCACCAAGGTCACGCGCCGCTACCGCCAGGAGTTCGGCCGCGAGCCGAGCCTGGAAGAGTACACGCGCTCCCTGCACATCTCGATGGACAAGGTGAAGAACGTCCTGAAGATCATGCAGGAGCCCGTCTCGCTGGCGACGCCCATCGGCGAGGACGAGGACAGCTACCT
>Ga0134128_10001520_pt1 | contig 29641 bp, 29 predicted proteins | sample KB31754_FD_96462 | JGI IMG/M metagenome (GOLD analysis project Ga0134128, IMG submission 96462) | Terrestrial soil microbial communities with excess Nitrogen fertilizer from Kellogg Biological Station, Michigan, USA - KB3-175-4 | ecosystem: Environmental > Terrestrial > Soil > Unclassified ... | reverse complement strand
GACGAGACGAGACGGTTTCCAGCGGAGCGAAGCCTCTGCTGGGAACGACCGGTGCGGCACCGCCCGGAATTGTATCGAGATCTCGGATGCCTGCTGTGGCAGGCGCTTGCCCGTGCGCAGGTAAAACGGCACGTCCTGCCAGCGCCAGTTGTCCACAAACAACTTCAACGCCACAAACGTCTCGGTCTGGGAATCGGGCACCACGCCATCTTCCTCGCGATAGCCGGGCACTTTCTTGCCACCGCTATTACCGGGGCCATATTGTCCGCGCACGGCGCTTTGAGCGACAGCGTCGGGGTGAATCGGTCGGGCCGCGTGAAGCACGTCCACCTTCTTGTTGCGGATCTCGTCGGCTTCAAAGGAAACCATCGGCTCCATCGCCACCAGACAAAGCAATTGCATCAGATGATTCTGCACCATGTCGCGCAGCGCTCCCGCGTGGTCGTAATAACCGCCACGGTGCTCGACGCCCACCGTTTCGGCGACGGTGATTGTCACGTAGTCAATGTAGCGCCGGTTCCAGATAGGCTCGAAAAGCGGATTGGCGAAACGAAACGCCAGAATGTTCTGCACCGTTTCTTTGCCCAGATAATGGTCGATGCGGAAGATTTGGCTTTCCTTGAAATTGGCGGCAAGGATGTTGTTGAGGGCGCGCGCTGACTCCAGGTCATACCCAATCGGTTTCTCGACTACAATCCTAGTTCGTTCCCGATCGCGCACCAACTCGGCGTGGCCGAGATATTTCGGGATTTCGCCAAACATGCTTGGCGGCGTGGCCATGTAAAAGATGTGGTGGGCTTTGACGCCCCATTCCTTTTCCAACCGAGCGCATTGGGCGCCCAAGGCCGTGTAGGTCTGCGGTTTTTTGAAATCGCCTTGTTGGTAGTTGATGTGCGTGGCGAATTTGTTCCATGCGGCGGTCTTTGCTTTCCCAAGGCGCGAGAATTGTTTGACGCCACTGTGCAACCGCTGGCGCAGTTTTTCGTCGCTCATCTTAATGCGATCCACCGCGAGGATCGAAAACTGAGCGGGGGTGCTATTGTCCTGGGAAAGATCGAACAAGGCCGGCACGAGTTTGCGCCAAGTCAAATCGCCGGCGCCGCCAAAAATGACGAACACAGTCGGTTCGAGTTGGTCGTTTGTCGTCATGATTGTTACTCTTTCTCCCATTCCGTGTGAAATGTCCCTTTGTCGTCGATTCGCTCATAAGTGTGCGACCCGAAATAGTCGCGCTGAGCCTGGATGAGATTGGCCGGTTGCCACGCACTGCGGTAGGCGTCGAGATAGCCCAACGAAACCATTAACGCCGGGGCCGGCACGCCAGCTTCAGCCGCCTGACATATCACCTGGCGCAAGTCTTCCTGATGCTCCATAACCTTGTGCGACAAGTTAGAATCGAGCAGCAAGTTCGGCAGATCATGCCTCGCGCGGAACGCCGCGCGGATGTCTTCCAGCAACGCGGCGCGGATGATGCAGCCACCCCGCCAAATCCGGGCCACGGCTTCAAGATCGAGGCCATACTTATACTTATCTGAAGCCACCGCCAAAAGCGCCATGCCTTGCGCATAGGTGATGATCATCGAGGCAAAGAGCGCCCCGCCCAGTTGCGTGAGGAACTTGCCGCGGTCGCCGGCAAAGCGGCGTATGACTCGCTGATATATTCCGCTCGCTTGTTCACGTTCCTTCGTGAATACGGACATGTCCCGCATCGCCACCGCAAGGTCGATGGTCGGGACCGGGAGTTGCAGTTCCGTCGCGCTTTGCGAAGTCCACATGCCCGTGCCTTTTTGTTCGGCAACGCCGACGATCTCGTCGATCAGTCGCTTGCCGGTCTTCTCGTCCTGTTTGGCGAAAATATGTCCGGTGATCTCCACCAGATAGCCATTGAGTTCGCCCTTGTTCCATGAAGCATAGGTTTCATGCACTTCGCCGTCGTTCATGCCCCAACCACGCTTCATCAGGTCGTAGGTTTCGGCGATCAATCGCATGATGCCATACTCGATGCCGTTGTGGACCATCTTGACGAAGTGACCGGCCGAAGTCGGACCCATCCAGGTGACGCACGGATCGCCGTTGACCTTCGCCGCAGCAGCTTCGAGCACCGGGCGCACTCGCTCGTAGGCATCTTTCGGGCCGCCGGGCATGATGCTCGCTCCGTGGCGTGCGCCTTCCTCGCCTCCCGACACGCCCACACCCAGGAATTGGATGCCTTTCGCCGTCAGGGTGCGGGCGCGCAGATCAGTGTCTTTGAAATAGGAGTTGCCGGCATCGATGATGAGGTCGCCCTTTTCCAAGTGCGGCAATAAATCCTTGATGACCGAATCGACCGGAGCGCCGGCGGGCACGAGCATCATCACTGCGCGCGGGCGGCGGAGCAGGCCGATGAACTCTTTGACATCAGTCGCGCCGCGAACAGCGCGGTCTTTTCCTTCCTGGCGCAGGGCCTCGACTTTGGCCATGTCCTTGTCATAACCCGCCACCGAAAACTTATGATCGGCCATGTTGAGTAAAAGGTTGCGTCCCATGACGCCCAAACCGACCATGCCGATTTCATATTGCTTTTGCGATTGTGTGTTTGTCATAAATTTCCTTTAGCGTCGGGATCTTTCCACGACATGCAGTGTTGAGTGTAGCGATAGTTGTTATGCGGATTCATCAATTTGTGACGCATCGATCCCACTTTCCCGACCAAGCTTCTCCATCAAGGCATCATACGCGCCGCGCCGCGCCGCCGTGTCGCACATGGCCCGATGATACAGAGCTTGCTGTGCCGCCAATACGTTGGCCTCGTTGCCCCGCCAAATCTCCAATGCCGGTTGCTGGATGGCGCGGGCAAACGAAAACGCCAATGCCCAAGGCAGTCGCGATTTGAACCTGACATTCATGGCATTCAAGCGAGCCGAGGCCAGTTCACCGGATTGGCCGCCCGACAAGAATGCAATCCCTGGAACGGCGGCAGGAACGGCTCGCATGAGACATCCCACCGCGGCGTCGGCCACCTTGTCCACCGTTTCCTGCTTAGGGCACGTCAGCCCCGGAAGCACCATGTTGGGCTTCAAAATCATGGCCTCCAGCATCACCCGTTGTGTATAAAGCTGGCCGAAAACCGTTCGCAAGACTTCTTCCGTTACTACGCAACACCGCTCCAGGGTGTGTCCGCCATCCATGAGCACTTCCGGCTCGACGATCGGGACCAAACCACTTTCCTGGCACAATGCGGCATAGCGGGCCAGCGACTGCGCGTTGGCCTCGATGCATCCTCGGCTGGGAATGTCATCGCCCAGGGCAATCACAGCGCGCCACTTGGCAAAACGAGCGCCCATTTGAACATACTCCTTGAGGCGGTCACGTAATCCGTCCAGGCCTTCGGTTATTTTCTCTCCGGGATAACCCGCCATCTCTTTTGCACCGGTGTCAACTTTGATACCGGGAATGATTCCCGCGTTGATGATGACTTCAATAAAAGGAGTGCCATCTTTCGCCTTCTGGCGAATCGTTTCGTCGTAGAGAATCGCGCCACTAATGCACTCACCCAGACGAGGCGTTGTCACAATCAACTCTCGATAGGCGCGCCGTGCCTCCACAGTTAGGGGAATCCCTAACTTAGCAAATCGTTTGTTGATGGTTGAATTACTTTCATCCATCGCCAGCAGGCCTTTGTCGCCAGCGACCATTGCCTGCGCGGTGTCTATAAGCGCTTTCGCATTCATTTGTAATGAATCTTTGGAGGCCCTGCTATTTTCCGACGACGAACTGTTCGTAGAGGAGTTGTTTTTCTGGCGCGGGATTGTGTTGAGATTGTCATCATATCATTCCTTTCCTACCGGGAAAGCCGATGTCAAAGTGGAGATTTGATCAGATCGCGTGCTCGTCCAGACCCAGTTGCGGACTTCCGGCATGTCTTCAAAATGCTCTCGCGTGTAAGAGTGATGCCTGGCGAGCATTTCCTGACACCACTTGATTACTGGGTCCGCTTGTGGGTATGCGGATCGCCGTAGCGCCTCAATGCACAGGTGAAAGCGACTCATTTGGTTGCGAACCACCATGTCGAAGGGGGTGGTCGTGGTTCCTTCTTCCATAAAGCCGCGCACGTGGAACCTATTCGTGCAGGTCCGCCCGTGAATAATCGCGTGGATCGCGCGTTGATAGCCATGGAAGGCAAAGATGACTGGCTTGTCCGCTGTGAAAAGTTCGAGAAACTTGTTTTCCGAGAGACCGTGCGGATGAATCTCGTTCGAAAAGAGACACATCAGGTCGACGACGTTGACCACGCGAACTTTCAGATTGGGCGCTTGTTTCCGGAGCAGCCATGCGGCGGCGACTACTTCGAGCGTCGGGGTATCTCCGGCGGCGGCCAGCACTACGTCCGGCTCGCCCTCCTGATCGTTGCTCGCCCAGGACCATATCGAGGCGCCAGCAGCGCAGTGCCGCACGGCTGCCTCGATGTCGAGCCATTGCAGTTCCGGCTGCTTGTCGATGACAATCAAGTTCACGTAGTTCCGGCTTTGAAAGCAATGATTTGCCACGGACAACAAACAGTTCGCGTCCGGCGGCAGGTAAATGCGGCCCACCGTCCCTTTCATATTCACAACTGTATCGATCAGGCCCGGACCTTGGTGACTGAAGCCATTATGATCGTTGCGCCAGCAGGTAGAAGTTAGCAAAATGTTCAGCGACGGAATCGGCACACGCCACGGAAGCTTGATGGCTTCCTCCAGCCACTTGGTGTGCTGAATCGTCATTGAAGCCGTCACCATCGCAAATGCCTCGTAGGTCACGAAAATGCCGTGTCTTCCGGTCAAGACGTAGCCTTCCAGCCACCCCTGACACAGGTGCTCACTGAGCACTTCCATCACGCGGCCATCCGGCGAAACGTGGTCGTCGATAGGAATAATCTGGCCGACCGAGCAACGGTTCTCAGTCTCGAAGACGTTTCCCAGACGATTCGAGTTCGTCTCATCGGGGCAAAATAGACGGAAGTTTCTGGAACGCGCACTTCGCTTGAACAGGTCGCGAACCAGTTTGCCGAGTTGGCGAGTCGATTCATACTGCTTGGCCGCAGGTTGTGTGACAGGAATCGCGTAGTCGCAGAAATCGGGTAGATCCAAATGAACAATTTGCTTGCCGCCATTGGCGTTGGGATTGGCTCCCATTCGCCAGTCGCCTTTGGGAACGAGCGCGGCCAACTCTGCGACCAACCTTCCATTTTCGTCAAAAAGTTCTTCTGGACGATAGCTTCGCAGCCATTGTTCTAGCATTTGGAGGTGCGCCGGGTTGTTCCGCACGTTGGCCAGCGGAACTTGATGAGCGCGAAACGTGCCTTCTACCGAAAAGCCATCGACGACCTTCGGTCCGGTCCAGCCTTTCAAGCTGCGAAGGACAATGGCCGGCCAACTCGGTCGTTGAGAAAAACCTGCGGCGCGCGCCTCCGTCTGGATGCTGCGGATTTTCGCGTAGCACACGTCGAGCGTTGTTGCGAACGCGTGATGCATTGACGGGGGATCATCTCCCTCGACAAAGTGGACGTCGTAACCATGCGCTTCAAGAAGCTTTTGGACATCTTCATCCCGGTCTCGGCCAAGCACCGTAGGCCCGGAAATTTTGTAACCATTCAGATGAAGGACCGGCAGCACGGCGCCATCGTGGACGGGATTCAAAAACTTGACTCCTTTCCAGGAACCTTCGAGTGGTCCCGTCTCTGCTTCACCGTCGCCGACTACCGCGACGGCGATAAGGTCGGGATTATCCAAGACCGCGCCAAAAGCGTGGGCCAGAACGTAGCCAAGTTCACCCCCCTCGTTAATCGAACCAGGAGTCTGGACGCTGGTGTGGCTCGGGATGCCGCCCGGCGTTGAGAACTGGCGGAAGAGCCGCCGCAGACCGGCGTTGTCCTGTGAAATGTCAGGATAAATCTCGGAGTAGGTCCCTTCCAAATAAACATTGGCGACGATGGCTGGCCCTCCGTGTCCGGGACCGGTAAGGTAAATGACATTCGCGTCCGTGTCCTGAATCAGCCGGTTGAGGTGCGCGTAGATGAAGCTAAGGCCGGGCGACGTTCCCCAGTGACCCAGCAGTCGCGGCTTGATGTGCTCGGCGCGCAAAGGTTCGCGTAACAGCGGATTTTCCTGCAAATAAATCTGGCCGATGGTCAGGTAATTGGCGGCGCGCCAGTAGGCGTTTATCCTGTTGAGCAGTTCCGGCGTGAGCGTATTCATAGTTCAATTCTTATGGTTCATCGTGCCGAGTCCGACCAGGCGGGATACCGCGCGCGCAATCATGAGTTCTTCGTCCGCGTGAATGACACGCACGGTGACGCGAGTGCTCTTCGCTGAAATCACCGCTGCATTCTTCGCGTTCCGGCTCTCGTTCAGTTTGATGCCAAGGAAGCCCAGTCCTTCGCAGATGCGCGTACGGACCAGAGGCGCATTTTCGCCGATGCCTCCTGCGAACACGAGCGTCTCCAATCCGCCAAGCGCGGCGGCAAAGGAACCAATCCACTTTTTCGCCTGATAACAAAACAACGCGACGGCTTCCGCCGCCCGCGCGTCGCCGGCTTCCCGTTCGATCAAGTCCCGCATGTCGGAACTCGTTTCCGAAACTCCCAGCAAACCGGACTTGAGGTTTACCATTTCGTAAAATTGTTTGGTGGTCATTTTCTCGGTTCGCGCCAAATACGGCGCCAGACCGGGATCCAAATCGCCAGAGCGGGTGCTCATTACCAATCCCGCCGTCGGCGTGAAGCACATGCTGGTGTCAATGCTTTTGCCGTCCTGTACCGCGGCCATGCTGGCGCCGTTTCCGAGATGCGCGAGAATGACGCGGCCACCCGTTGCCGCCGGGTCGCCATGGCGCGCGAGTTCCTCCATCAGATAGTCATAGGACAGACCGTGGAAACCGTAGCGTTGAATTCCTTTGGCAGCGAAACGCCTTGGAATTGGCAGCAGCGTGGCCACACGCGGCATCGTGTGGTGAAAGGCTGTGTCAAAACACGCCACCTGTGACAATTTTGGATGACGTTTTCGAAACATCTCGATGAGTCCGATCTCGCGCGGCAGATGATCCGGGTCGATTGGACTGATGCGATGCAGTTCCTTCAGCAGTGCCTGGGTGACTAGCTCAGGCGCGGTGTGATGCATCCCGTGGACTACACGGTGTCCCACCGCCTGAACCGATTTGAAACCATTCTGCTTGTCGAGCCAGTCAATCAGGAAACTCACGGCCGATTTGCGATTGGGGACGGCAAGCTTGGGGCTGCACCGATGATTTTCAGCCGGGTCATGAAACGTTAGATTAGTCCCGCTCAACCCAATGCGGTCCATCTTTCCATAAAGCACTCGCTTCAGAGGTTCCTCGGTCTGATATAGCGCAAACTTGATGCTTGAAGAGCCGGCATTAATAGTGAGTATGGATTGCATGGTGTTAGTTTCGGCTCCAGTTCCATAGTACTAGATGTCTTCGCGGTAGCTGACTCGTCGCGGAGCCAGCCGCCTTCCTTCCAGAAATTGTTTTAAGACGACCGCCTCGTTGTGCCCTTGATCGCGAGCTCCGTAAACGAGAGTCACCGGCCATGTTTTCGCCTGGCTCTTTATCAACGTGATCTGATCGGAGTGACGTTTGAGCTCCGTATGATAACGTTCGCGGAAACCGCGCCACTTTTTTGGATCGTGTCCGAACCATTTCCGAAGCTCGGTGCTGGGGGCAATTTCTTTGAGCCACAGGTTGATCTTTGCCTTTTCTTTGGTCAAACCTCGCGGCCAGAGGCGATCCACCAATATACGGTGGCCGTCATCCCGGCCCGGTGTTTCGTACACTCGCTTGATTTTCAGTTCGCGTTTCATTTTTGAGCTGCTTCTCAATAGCCGGAGAACTCCTCGGTGCGTATATTGTCGTCGTTGACCCCCGATTCGCTCAAGGTTTTGCGCAACGCAGTCACCATTCCCGGCGGACCGGCAATGTAGTAAATTGGCACCGCCAAATTCTCGATATATTTGGAAAGCATCGCTTGGTTGATGAGTCCCGTTTCTCCCTGCCAGGTTCGAGTTGATTTTTCCATTTCGGTCATTGTTCCGACAAAGGTGTAATGCAGAGATTTCTCGCGTGGTTTCAGTAGCTCGTCCAGAAATACCGCATCTTCCGGTCTTTTGTTGGAGTCAAAAACGAAAATTCGGTGCGCGATTTTGTCGTGAATGGCTTGCAACACGATGCTTCGCACTGGCGTCACACCGATGCCGCCAGTTACGAAAACGGCGGGAATGGCCGCGTTGTTGTGCAGTGTGAAGGACCCGCCCGGAGCATCCAGCGTGAATTCGTCGCCGGTCGCCAATGTTTTTAATACTTGTTTGAACGCAGTGTCACGCATCCGTGTCGCGGACATGAGATCGTTTTCGTAAGGAGCACTGCCCAGAGAAAACGTCCGGGTATTGCCCTCCGCATCGGTTTCAGCGGGATTGACCAGAGTGTAATCGACGTACTGGCCCGCCTTATAGACAAATCCCTTCGGCTTTTCAAAATGAAATGTCATGGTTTCAGCGGCGATTTCCTGCTTGTCCTTCAACTTAACTTTGTAGATTGGCATAATACAATTTCCTCATTTCGTTTTGCATCTCTGACTTGGGCGCATAACATAATTGTCGCTGGCTCGACACTGGCTTGTTTGATTTCATTTAACTCCTTTATGCGAATTGACGCTGGACCCCTAATTGGGAAATGCATCAGGTACACCCTGGCATTCTCGATGTTTTCTTGCCACCCCCAATCGCATTGACGGCGGTTGTAAAATGTGTTGAACGCGATTTTTCCGATGAAGCACACCACTTTCGGCCTATGAGTTCGAATGGTTCTTAACGCCCGTTTGATACCCGCTTGCGCCTCGCCTTTTTTCAGTTCAGTCACGTCTATCGTGGGCCGGTCCACGAGATTCACAAAATTCAACGCGTATTTTGGGAGAAACTTGTGGTCATAAATACGTTTTAACGATTCGTCGTTTTTGAGATCGATTTCAAGTTCATCCAACAGCCCGGCGCGAACGAGCAGATACCAGAACATTTTGTTGTTTGAAAACGGAACGCCGCGCCGATACGAACCGGGATGAGGATTGATGCCCACAAACAGTATCCTTGCATTCTTTGAGGTTTTGTATGCGATCATGTCGTAAGTAGGGGTGAGTGCGAGTAGGTTACGTCGAATGTTGGGAAGGATGTGCCTGAAGGAAACGAATGAATTCAGCGAGCGTGCGCGTGGAATGGCCGATTGTCATGGCCAAAGGCGAGAGTTTTTCCTTACCGGTGTTTTTCTCCGCTCCACCGACATTTCGCTCCACCGACATTTTTTTAATTTTCAACGCGCTCATGGTTTGCTTTTGAGTTTCCTGAGCGCCGATCCCTTGTGCATGGCCAAATGGTCGGTCGTGTCGCTTTTGATCAAATACTGCGGCTCCTCCTTCGAGGCGCGAACGGTGTAGGTTTTAAACTTGATGGCTGATATGACCTTCTTCTTGATCGTTCCCCGGACATGCCCGGCCTCCGAGTTCCACCCCACATGATCTCCAGCATTAAATTCCTTTTTCATAACTATGATTGCTTTTCTGGTTCAGGATCGAATCTTCCGGTCTCAATGAGATGACGTGAACGATGAAGTCCGCTCCTTCCCAATGATCAGCGTCCGGCCAATAGAAGGTGAATTTGATCTGCTTTCCTTCTGGAATCGCTTTGGTCGCGAGATCGGCGATGTGAATCCCCAACCCGATATCGTGTGTGTTTACATCTTTGACAGTCTCCCAATCATCGGCGCTCCAATGGATGACGGCACGAGCCGTCGCCTCGACGCGCAGGATTTTGCCGGGAGGGATTGAGCGAACCTTGTGGTTGAACCGCCACACCATGCGCGGGGAGACGGTTTTTTCCTTTAGGTAGCGTTGCACCGTTTGAGGCGGCAGGTCGAAAATCCGTCCGTCGCGCAGTGAGCGTCGCAGCTTAAGGTACTCAGCGTGCGCCCAGACCAAAGGCATTGCCGAACCGGATGGATGGCCAAAATGAAGTCCGCGTTCCGGTATGTCCGGAGAATCCCAGACTTGCTCGGAAATCAGACCCCCTTCGTTGGCAAAAGATTCCAACGCGGTCAAAAGATGTTTCGTCTTTTCTATTCTCCCAGCCGCCAATTCGTAGTGCGCCCGCTCTCCAACAAGCAGTGGCCACAAACGGCCAATTCCTGTTCCGTCAAAAGGCGAACCATCCTCGTGCTCGCCGTATCCATCGTCATTGTAGCGATGCCAGGCAGGACCACACGGTGTCTCCACCTTGAGCAACGCGTCAATGACGCGTGCCGTGTCGCGAATACGAGGGTCGGCGGCGGCGCGCAGGCCAAAACGCACCAAGGCCAACGCGTCAGGACTCACCAGATGACCTGGGCGGCGGGACTCCTTGGCTGCTGCAACATTTTTTATATCAACGTTCGTTTGAAAACTCGAATCTCCTGCTCCTGTCTCTCTTGGGGCTATCCGCACGTAATATCCTTGGACATTGAACTCCCTGCACCAGTCCGTGCCGGACACATACATCCAACGTTCGATGGAATCGTTCCAAACATCGGCGATCTCGCGAAGGTAGATGGCGATGGAATGTTGATGATTCAAATCAGCCAGATCCGCCGCCGCCAGAAGGGCGGCAATTTCGGCCGCGACCGTGAACGGTGTATAGCCGGGATCTTCTTCCCAGCGATCCTGCAGGCTGACCGGGCCGTTGCGGACCAAATATCCAGCCGCTTTCCTCACCATCGGCCAAAACCCGGACACGTCGGTCACACTCAACAACTTTTCGCGATGGGCCAGGTCCACCAGGAGAATAGGCAACGCGGTCTCGTCCATTTGGATTCCGTCCCAATAAGGCGATCCGTCCACCCACATGTTTTGCGGCCAGTGCCCATCCGGCTGCTGGGTTTTCTGTAAATAAGAAAGCACGCGCCCAACTTCCTGATGCGCGCCGGCAGCCAGCAAACCGACTGCCGTTTCCACCATGTCGCGCGGCCAGACCAGGTGGTAACCGCCCAGATCGTTGTCGCCCTTGCTGAACCCCCAAGGAATGGCGAGGCTGGCGATGAAGGCGCCCGGTGTTGTCTTGGATTCGTGAGTGCGCAGAACGGCGAGGCTGATCTGGGAAAGGTCGCCCAGATTGAGTTCGTTCTTCTTCGGCGGTGCGTGTGTCTTCATCCAATCCTGCCAACCGGCGACATAATCATGCTTTGCCTTGTCAAAACCGTCGCGAAGGCTGGCAATGGCATTTCGGGCCGCTTCATCCGAATCGATGCCAAAACCGAGTGCCAGCACGAAGTCTCCTTGCGACTTGCAAAGATCGATCTCTCCAATCAGAGCCACGTTGCCGTTCTCCGCCCGCGCGTATTCCCAAGTCATTCGTTTGTGCACCTTTAGGTCCTGCCAACCGTCAGATGAGCCCACATAGCCGGCAGAGCACTTTAGCCATGAAATGGAACATGCCAGCGCCAATGCGCAACCGTTGCGCTGCGCGAACAGCAGCGGCGTTCCCCCAAATTCGCCCAACCAGGCATTGTTGTCGCCGCCTTGATTCCCTAGGTGCGGCGCAAGCAGGACATGAAGATGATAATTCGAAAGCGCGCCTTGTTGAGCGGCAAACCAAACCTTTTGCAACACCGTGTCCCGATGCGGGTCAGTCACAATCTGCTTTTCGATGCGGTACCGGCCTTCACAACAGGTGTTGACCAGTTTGAATGCGGGCACCCCGTCGGCTAACCATTCCACTTTGTGCCGGGCATCGCGTTTCTCCTCCGAGAAAAACTCGGCTCCCTCCGTGACGATCAGTCCCATGTCGCGGATGCAGGCCTGGTCGATGCGCGGGTAATAGATCTCGTTGAAAATTCCGTGGCTCAAAGTGAACCACACGTGACTCTTGTCGCTGAGGGCCGTGCCAACACCTGTCTTGGCACTGGAAGTCCAGCGCGCCGGGATTCCAGGACCACCTGGAGCGTACCCCTTTGAGGTATACGCGCCATCTCCGTTTGTCTTTTGAATTGTGGGATCTGCCATCGTCGGCAAATGGTCTAGCGTTGACAAAATCGACGAAGATTTCAGTGGTATTCTCTTTATCCTTGGATAAGGAGTTTTAGTTTTCATAAGACCTTTGGTGGCGCGTTTTCAAGCTCTGCCACTTTGGCCAGACGTCGCCGGTGGCGTTCCGCATCATTTAAACGTGCGGCGAGGAAGGCTTTGGCCAAATCCCACGCGAGGGCGCAACCGAGCACACGCGCGCCGAAGCAGATCACGTTCATGTCGTCGTCTTCCACTCCCTGGTGCGCGGAAAAGATGTCGTGAATCAGTGCCGCCCGCACTCCCTTCACCTTATTAGCTGTGACGCAGGCTCCGACTCCGCTTCCGCAGATAGCGATCCCGCGCTCGACCTCGCGACTCGCCACGCTCTGAGCCAACGGCGCGATGTAATCCGGGTAGTCATCTTCCGGAGTCAAACTGGACGGGCCGAAGTCCCGGACTTGGTGCCCGGCCCTCGCGCAGTGCTTTGGTCAGTTGTTCCTTCAGACCAAACCCGGCATGATCCGCTGCAATTCCGACACGCATCAGTTTGGATCTCCCTCGTTGCGCCACACCTCCACGGCTTCCTTAACGGTCATCTGGTGACGGCTCGGACGTTTCCAGCCCAGTAGCTTCATGGCATGTTCGTAGACGTTCGCCACGGTAAAACCGTATTCGCGCATCATGACCTTTCCCGGAGCGGACGCACCGAAACGGTCCACGCCAATGACATGGCCCCCATCGCCCACATACCTGCGCCAGCCTTGAGTCGCGCCCGCCTCTACCGCAAGCCGTGCGTGAACCGATGGCGGCAACACCAAGTCGCGATACTCTTGCGATTGAGCCTCAAACAACTCCCAACTCGGCATGGACACGAGCCGCACTTGGATTTCGTTCTCAGTCAATTTTTGGCAAGCGGCAAGGATCAAACTGACTTCCGACCCGGTGCCGATCAAAATGATGTCCGGTTTGCCATTCGGAGCATCGGCCAAAACATACGCGCCCCGACGCAAACCATCTGGCGGAGCAAATTGGCTCCGGTCAAGCGTGGGCACATCTTGCCGTGTCAGAACAAGCGCGACCGGTCGGTCCCGTGTTTCGATCGCAACACGCCACGCCACAGCCGTCTCGTTCGCATCGCACGGGCGGATGACGCGTAAGTTCGGGATTGCGCGCAGACAGGCCAATTGCTCGATCGGCTGATGGGTGGAGCCGTCTTCGCCAAGAGCGATGCTATCGTGGGTGAAAACAAAAATGACCCCCTGTTCCATCAGTGCCGCCAGCCGAATCGGTGGCCGCATGTAATCCGAGAAAATGAGGAACGTCGCCGTGAACGGAATTACGCCACCATGCACCGCCAACCCATTCGCGATGGCTCCCATCGCATGCTCTCGCACACCAAAGTGCAGGTTGTGTCCGGCATAACTCCAGCCGCCGCCCGCCGATCCCTGCAAGTTGCCGGCCTCGTCGTGCGAGTTTTCAAAATCGCCCAACGCTTCAAGCGCCGTGCGGGTGGACGGATCGAGATCCGCGGACCCACCCATCAACGAGGAAAGCTTTGGACTGATCGCGTTCAATACTTGGCCCGATGCGGCGCGGGTTGCCATGCCTTTTGGGTCGGCCGGAAAGCTCGGGATGTCGCTGTCCCAACCTTCAGGCAATTCGCCAGCCATCGCCTGCTGGAATTCCTTGGCGAGGTCAGGAAACGCCTTCGAGTACTCCGAAAATCTGCCAGCCCATTCAGCTTCGGCCTGCTTGCCTTTTTCCAGTGCGAGACGGAAATGAGCGAGTGCGTTGTCTGGAATGTAAAACGGCGGATCGAGTGGCCAGCCTAACGCCTCTTTCGTGGCTTTCACTTCTTTCTCGCCGAGCGGCGAACCGTGCGCTTCAAAAGTGTCCTGTTTGTGCGGCGAGCCATACCCGAGATGCGTGCGCACGAGAATCAGCGAGGGACGTTCCCTCTCAGCCTGAGCCGCCTGCAGCGCGCGATCAATCGCTTCGAGATCGTTTCCATTCTCAACCGTCTGTGTGTGCCAGCCATACGCTGCGAAGCGCCTGGCCCGATCCTCCGTAAATGTGATGTGGGTCGAAGCGGAAAGCGTGATATGGTTGTCGTCGTAGAGGTAAATCAGTTTGCCAAGCTTCAAATGACCAGCGAGCGACGCGGCTTCAGACGATACTCCTTCCATTAAATCGCCGTCGCTCACCAGTGCATAGGTGAAATGATTTACTACCTGGTGGCCCGGACGGTTGTAACGTGACGCGAGGTGCTCTTCTGCAATCGCGAGACCGACGCCATTGGCGAATCCCTGACCCAGGGGACCGGTGGTCGTTTCCACCCCCGGCGTCATTCCGCGCTCAGGGTGGCCCGGACACTTACTGCCCCACTGACGGAATTGCTTAATTTGTTCCAGCGGCAAATCGTAACCCGTCAAATGCAGCAAACTGTAGAGCAACGCTGAACCGTGTCCGGCAGACAGGACAAAACGGTCTCGATTGAACCAATGCGGATGCGCCGGGTTATGCCGGAGAAACCGCGTCCACAACACATAGGCCATAGGAGCGGCGCCCATCGGCAGTCCTGGATGACCGCTGTTGGCTTTCTCCACGGCATCTACCGAAAGGAATCGAATCGTGTTGATGCACACGTTATCCAATTGCGCGGGGTCGAAATTCAAAGCGTTTGTGGTGGTCATCTTTGTTTGCAAATCTGAAGGGTGGGTAAATACCATTAATAGTTGGTGGAGTTTCCAGCTGGATTCATGTCAGGATGTGGCTCACAAATCTTACATAAAAATTGTTTTTCTTTATTCATTCCGCTTCAAGTTAGCTTGACGCATTTGATCCTCCTCCGCGCCAGCCATACCCTCATCCACCAGTTTTTCATTATCGCCTCGCCCTTCCTCATCCTCGTCTTCGCCGGCAGTCACTTCAACTTTTTGTCCGGTAGAACCAGGCACCGGGTCCCATCGTTCAGACTCGGGTGCGGAATCGAGGATCGCTTCTTCCGGATCCATGTCCGGTTTGCCCGTCAATTCGCGTTTGGCCTGTTCCCAGTCAGATTTCGAAACCTCCTGAGCGGAACGGCCGTTAATGAACGCCAGTTCGACCGCCCGCTCGCGCACCATTTTCCGGGTGACTGTGCCGATGCCCTTGGAATTTTCGGTCAACGCGCCTTGCTTCAGTGGATTGGGGTTCATAGGTCAAAGTTATCGCCCGCTTGGGAAGGACTGGGCCTTTTGCGTCGTTTTGATTGCGCGCGTGCCGCGATCTTCACGCACGTCGCGGGAGTTTGAAAAATGTTGTTCCGCTTTGGAAACTTTGGACCCGGGACGGTTGTCTTGGGCCGAAGTCGATGAAGCGTTTTTGGGAAAACAGGAGGTTGATTCATAATTAAATGGGCTCTTGCCCGCTATTTTGTTGCCTGGGAATGAGCTTCAACAAACCACAACCACTTGTCTATTCCACGCGAGATTTCGGTGAACAGGTCCGCCGTGTCGGCATCATCCAGTTCGTCCGCTTCATTGATCGTATTGCGGGCTTCTTGCCCAAAGGTGGAGAGAGCCCGAGCCACCGCCTCGACATGCGCGAGGCCGTCGGCAATGTTGAGCGGATATTCTTCGAGTTGCGAGCGCGACGCTGCGACGCGCGCGGTGCCCTCGGCGATGCCGCCCAATTGCACGATGCGCTCGGCGATCAGGTCCACGTAGGACTCCACGGCTTCGTCCACTTTATCAAAGAGTTCGTGCAGGCCGATGAAGCTCGGCCCTTTCACATTCCAATGCGCCTGCTTCATCTGTGTCTGCAAATCCACGGCAGAAGCCAGCCGCTGGTTCATGAGCGCGTTCAGCTCCAACCGCCGTTTTTCTGAGATGTCGTTTTCGGTTTCATACATTTTGGGTGCTTCCGCGAGATGATCGATGGATGTTTTCATAATGGATTTTTTTTAGTGGCTTGTTTGGAAAATTATTTTATGTCGGGTTGTGAAAACCGTGGACCCGCGTGAGGTCGCGTTCTGCGAGGAGTTGCGCCTCGGCCTCGAGCCAGTGCTGCACATTGCGCCCGGGCAGCGAACCCTCATTCACATAACTGAAATAGGCCCGTCTGGCCACTTCGTCTGCTGACGCGGAAAAACCAATCTCGTTTTGATTTATTTTGGCATTCGCAACGAGCTGTTCTTTGCCGGCTGGTCTTTGGTTTTGATCGTGGGAGAGTTTATTGTGTTTCATAAAGGGTGAGTTGGGTGAGTTCAATCACTCGCGGCGACCGGAGTTAAATCGTGCGCAAAACTCTGCCCGACGGCTTCACTGGTCAGATTTACGAAAACCGCGGACTCCTCGTAGCTGATCCGATCCACTTTGCTCGTCGGTACCTGAACCTCTTTGCCGGAAAACCGATGGCCGATCTTGATGACCAGTTGACGGATCGCCCAACTTTGGGGATCCATCATAAAATCGCAGACGTGCCCGACGATTCCGTTGCTGGCCTGAAGGTGGTAGCCGTTCACGGCTTTCGCACTCCGCAGATGCGCATCGACTCCTTCGCCATAGTTCGCGCTCACCAGAGCTTGTTCAACGGGGAGAGGCGTTGCTGCCTGCTCCAGAGTCGGAAAGCCGCTCATTCCCCACAAGGCGTCACCCCGCCAATAGTAGGGCCAGCCATAATGCCGATAATATTCCTCTTCAAATTGTCGTGACACGGGCTTATGCAATTCGATCGCCGGGCTGCTCTCAATCTGGTCCCGCGTCAGGTTCACTCCCAGGACCTTGGCCCCCTGATCGATGCGGTAGAGCGAATGGGGAGAAATGAGCACCTGCCGTCCCGGCAACCAGGAACCGGTGTCCGCGACCACATACCGAACCGCCCAGCTTTGATCGTCAAAATAAAAATCCTTCACAAGGCCGATGTCGCCATCGGACGCACCGAGCTTCTTTCCATACAATTGTTTTATGGCACGTAACATAAATTTGCCTTTCGCGTAAACTACCTTGGGCCGCTATTCGGGAAGATAAGTTGGGAATCTTCCGGATGCTTGAACGCTTAATGGCGAGTTCATCAACTGACGAGCCGCCAAGCCAACTGAATATCGGGCGTTTCTTAAACCTCCATATGGGGTTAAACCTACCCTTGGTAAAAGCCGGTATTGCTGAAGAGCAACGGCAAATGAACCAAATGAACCGGAACGGGGTTCTGAGCCCCATTCCAACGGCACCGATTAAAATGCCAGTGTCCCCGCGTGGTGATCGCCGAAACAGAGTTGGCGCAGTCTGAAATCTCACGCCATAAGGGTGGGAAGCAATCCAGTGCAGGGAGCCCAAGGCTTTGACCCCATGACAAATTGCGTACAGAGGAGTAGCTTGGAAAAGGAGACTTTGATATGCACATTTTTTGGACCATTATTGTTGGCTTTTTTGTGGGCCTCGTTGCCAAGTTGCTCATGCCCGGACGCGACCCGGGCGGCTTTATAATCACAACCCTGATTGGCATCGCCGGGGCCCTTGTCGCCAAATATATCGGCGTCGCGATGGGATTTTACCAAAACACGGATCCGGTAGGTTTTATCGCTTCAGTTATCGGAGCAATCATTCTCCTGGTTCTATACCATTTGATCGTTCGTCGTACCCGTCGCACGTAGCGTCTTGGAAAGGGAGAAGGCCGCATGAGTGAATCAAATCCATCCCGACCGCAAACAAACGTCGCATCCTGGAAGGAAATCGTCGCGAAATATCAGGAGCCTTCCACTCCGCGAGCGATGTGGCAATTGACCAACACACTTGGTCTCTATGCCCTCGTTTGGTATCTGATGTATCGGAGCCTGACGATTTCCTGGTGGCTGCTCGTCCCGCTCTCAATTCTCGCCGGAGGGATTCTGGTGCGTATCTTCATTATTTTTCATGATTGCGGTCACGGTTCGTATTTCCGTTCACGCACCGCCAATGATGTGTTTGGCTTTATCACCGGCATGCTCACGTTTACGCCCTATTACCACTGGCGTTGGGAACATGCCATCCACCATGCCACCTCCGGTCATCTGGACAAACGCGGCGTCGGCGACATCTGGACGCTTACAGTGCAGGAGTATCTCCAGGCCTCGCTTTGGAAGCGGTTTGCCTATCGCCTGGCGCGAAACCCCTTCGTCCTGTTCCTGCTCGCCCCGCTTTTTATCTTCCTGGTTCGACAGCGATTCCCGTCTCCTGATGCCAACAAGCGAGAGCGTCATTCAGTGGGCTGGATGAATGTTGCCATCCTCGCCATGGTGACAGGCTTGTGCCTCCTGCTCGGCACCAAGGCCTACTTCCTGATCTTATTGATTTCGTTCGGAGTCGCTGGCGCAACTGGATTCTGGCTTTTCTACGTGCAGCATCAATTTGAGGGCGCTTATTGGGAACGCGCAGACGATTGGGATTATACCGCGGCCGCCCTTCAAGGCAGTTCCTTCTACAAGCTCCCGAAAATTCTCCAATGGTTCTCTGGCAACATCGGTTTCCATCATATTCATCATCTCAGCGCTCGTATCCCCAATTACAATCTGGAACGATGCCACCGTGCGAATCCACTTTTCCAACAAGTAAAACCCATTACGTTTTTCCGCAGCTTCAAATCCTTGACTTTCCGGCTTTGGGATGAACAACAGCACAAGCTGGTGAGCTTCCGTCATCTCCGGCGAATGCGCAAACACTGCGAACGAGACACGCATTCTGCTTGAGTTTAAGCCGGAAACCGGCCGAAGAAGACGTCCGGCAGACGACGATTATGGTTCGGACCTGACTTCGGGCGCTTAACCTTTTGCGGACTGGTGCACTGCCGATTTGCCACAATCGGGCGAAGAAACATTTTGAGTCAGCCAAAAACCTTTGAGTGTTCTCATCGTCTCTTCGAGCGCGTTCAAATCGGCAGGCTTGACCAAATAGGCGTTCACGCCCAGCTGATATGCCATCCGAATGTCCTCGGTGTGGCGCGAAGAAGTAAGCACGATCACAATCGTCGATTTCAATTCCGACTGCTCGCGAATCCAGGCCAACACATCGAGCCCCATCACAAAGGGAAGTTTCAAATCCAGCAAGACGAGATACGGAATGGGAAATTGTGAGCGATTGGCAAATTTTCCGACCCCCTGAAAATAATCCAAAGCCTGCTGACCATCCGTGACGACCTGAATCGGATTCGTCATTCCAGCTTTCTTCATCGCCATTTTAACGAACATCACATCGTTCTCATCGTCTTCCACTACTAAAATCACTCTATTCATTTGGATTAACCTTTCTTTAACTCGATCCAGAAATTGCTGCCTTTGCCGGGCTCCGATTCAAAACCGGCTCGTCCGCCCATGCGCTCAACTGCTTTGCGCACTATGGTTAGACCGATGCCGGTGCCGCGATACCGGCCGTCGGGGTTGATCCGTTCGAACATCCGGAAAACGCGAGGATGGTTCTGCGGCGCGATGCCAATGCCGTTATCCTGAAAGTTGAGTCGAACGCGTCCGTCAACGGGTTCGGCCCAGATTCTTACCTGCGGTTTCGTGCCGGGCGGAATAAATTTAACTGCGTTGCTCAGCAAGTTGGAGATGCATTGAGTAAGAAACCCTGCGTGGCCCAATACCGTCGGCAGCGTCCCTTCAACTTGAATGTGCACGGCCGGTGGCTGCCAATCAGGATAGCTCTCAATGATGTCCTGGACGAGTTCGTGCAAATCGACCCGATTCAATGGAACGGCGGCGCGGATGATTTGGGTGTAGTTCAGCACTTCTTCAATCAACAAATCCAGACGCGCGGCGGCTGTGGAGATGCGGTGGAGATAATCGCGCCCGACATCATCGAGTTGGGTGGCATGCGAGTCTTGAAGCAATCGGGCAAAATTATTCATCGCCCGAAGCGGTGCGCGCAGATCGTGCGCAATGCTGTAGGAGAAGGCTTCCAATTCGCCGACCGTTTCACGCAAGGCGGCGGTCCGGTCTTCGACCAACCGCTCCAGATGTTGAGCCTGGTCATGCACCAAATCTTTCGCTTGATGCAATTCCTTTTCGGTCTTCTTGTGCTCGGCGATTTCCGCATTCAGTTTCGCATTGAGCTTTTCCGCCGCGTCCGTGAGTTCATGCTGGCGCAGTCCCGAGATCAGCAACGCCTCGTTTATCGCGGCCATATTTTGACGAAAGCCGGCTGCCTTCGTCATTTGAATGATAACTCCCGCAGGACGTTCGTTGGCATCCAGCGCCGGCCACATCGCATACAACCAATATGCTGCATTGGATTCGGACTCGTCCGGTCGCGCATGGGTGGCCGCCTCTCCGGTCTGATAAACCCGGTCCAGAATCGGCACGCATTCGTCTCCTCCGTGCACGATCTCGGCAAATGGTTTCCCGATCAGTTCGTTTCTGCTTTTTCCTATCAAAGTGCAAAAGGCGGAATTCACATAGGACACGAAATGCGCGCTTCCCTGCACCTCAACCAGAGGCAGAGGAGCGCGTTCAATGATCGGCGCAGCCCGGCTCCGCAGCCCGGATGTCACATTTGTTCTCATGTTCAGATTCTCAGCAGGCCGCACTTACTCTCTAGCCTTTGGCTCTGGCGCAGGTTCCTTAATCCGGCCGCTACGTTCCGGAAGTCCCGTGGTCAATCGCGAATACTCCGTCTGGCGCGGGCCGACGACGACTATGCCTTTGTGGTTGATAATATATTCGCGAATGTCTTTGCTGTGATTGCCGCCTCGCATTTTGATCACGACCATCACTTTGCGAAGCTGGCCTTCGATTTCCACATAGCGCAGTCGAACGATGTCATCAGTAAGGAACGAAATCGCATAATGACTGAACTGCATCGAAGTAAATGTGTCCTCGATCTCGACCGTCGTGAGGATGGTCACGCCCGCTCCCGTCAGCGCCGCAATCATGCGATACAGCGATTCACGAAAGTCTTCCCGGAAACCGGGCGCCAGTGCCATTTCAAAACCCACCAGTGAATCAATCACGACCCGCTTTGCGTTGACTCTTTTCACCGCATCGAGGATCTCCTGCATCGTTTCATCCACCGAGAGATCCAGCGGACGCAGGTAAAGCACTTCCAGCTTTCCGGTTTGCTGAGGCGTATCCAGATCGAGACCAAAAGTGGCCGCCCGGGATGTGTAGCCTTCCGGACGTTCTTCGAAGATCGCCGCGATTCCAGATTCTCCGCCTCGCAGGCCTTCGGTGAGAAATTGAGTCGCGAGGGTCGATTTCCCGGTTCCTGAAGGACCCGACACCAACACGCTGTCGCCTTCCAGAATGCCGCCGCCCATCATCTTGTCCAACTCAGGAACACCGATGGAAAGCAGCCGCCGCTTGGCCAGTTTCGTCTTTTTGCCGATCAGCCCGTGAGTGCGGGAGAAGGCCTGCAACCCATCGCCATTAATGCGGATGGTGTGCAAACCCGGCACTGAACCCTGACCGCGCAGCTTCATGATCTGGAGTTTTCGCACCACGGAATTGCGCTCGATGTTTTGCGTAAGCCAGAAGAGGCCATCGGCGACGGTGAAGGCCGGATTGTCGCGCATCTCGGCGTCGGTGTATTCGCCGATCAGAAACGTCGTGGCTTGCCAGGTCGCCAGAAACAAAGCGAGGTCCTGGATGAAGGTTTGCAATTCCATTTCCACGGTGTTTCCCTTCAGCTTGCGCACCACCGTGCGGAACGAGTCCACCACCACAATGCTCGGATTGGACGCTTTTACTTCTTTAATAATCTCCTCCAGAATCCCGTTCAAATCCTTTCCTACGACCACCTCGCTCAGGTTGACGAACCGCACCGCATTGCCCAGCCTGGCCGCATCGAAGAAGGAATATTGTTGCTGGTAGCGCAACATTTTAAGAGCGGGTTCACCGAGAACGGTGAAATAGAGCGCGGGCTTCTGCCGGGTCGCATTGGCGAACACAATTTGGTGCGCCAGCGTAGTCTTGCCGCAGCCGGGCGCGCCGGCGACGATATTAAAGGAAAATTCCGGCAGGCCGCCGCCCAGGATTTCGTCAAGACCCCGAACTCCGGTCGGCAGTTGCCGGATTCTCACCTTATGCGACTGCTTCGTGGTTTTTGGCAGCCTGGGTGCCTTGGTTGTTTTTTTCTTCATAACATATTCTCCCGTTCAGACATTCAGATCGTCCGGCTTCGGCCAAATATCGCGTAACAGCTGCTGCGTTAATGTCGGGCCAATGAACGTCACCAAAAGTCCGAGTAACTGTGCCACCAGCTCGACTTCGCCTTCGGCAATCTTGCGCGGGTCAAATTCCGTCTGACTTTTCTCCAGACCCTCCAATGAGCCGTCGGCCTTGACCTGCAGCGCGCGTAACCAGGAAACCTCCGTGCCGGCCAGCGCCAGCGCGCGCGCCAGAAGCGAGCGAAAACCGCCGATACCTGTGAGTCTGCTGAGCCGTCCGTGCAGTTTTTCACAGACCCGAAAGCTGGCGGGAATTTTCTTTCCAGCAGCTTTGTCGAAGGCCCCTTCGTGGGCCACAAGCCGCCGGGCAAGTTCTTTCAGATTTGGTGTGACGTTATTCATTTAAAAAGGTCGCCAGGACCAATATTCATGAAACGTGGCAACACGTGACTGTTCGGTTGCAATTCACATTTACACCTCACGCTCGATCGCACAGGCGCGCGAACGCCCAAAGGCCCGGAGGGGAACATTACCCTCTATCTTTCCACCACTTATAATACGACTGTTTCACGGATTTTCATAGGCTCCGCAAAATCACTGCATGGGAGCGGTGGCATCATGACTTCGCTTTGCTCTGCCGACCGAGTTCACCCTAGAGTGGTTGCCCCATGGTGTCGATTGGGGGAAGTCCCCCCGGGTGCGATGTGAACTGAGGGTCAAAGAAGGGGGCGGCCGGAAGTTTTAGCCTTGTACTTTTGGAGGAGGTGTATAGTTAGAGAGTTCATGAAGAATGAACCAAGAAAAACCAAGCTTCAAAAATCTTTGGATGAACGGTTTTCCCGGCATCCGGAGATGTACGAGCAGATGCATCGGATTGCTGATGAGATGGAGCAAGCCATTGCCAGCGGAATGACAGCTGATGAGGCCGAGCAGATGGCCATCAAACGGATCAATGAGTTGGGACGGGTTATGTTGACCGATTGGGCTAAAGCGCGGCACGAGGGAACTGTGGAACAAGTGCGGCAGGAGAAGCCTTCAGTTATCCGGGATGCAAAAAAAAACTGACTTGGCAAACGACCTTTGGGCAGGTGCAAATCGAAGAGCAAGTTCTGCGAGAGGGCCGGCGCGGAGTGCGGATACGGCCATTCTGTATCAAAGCTCAAGTGCGACCAGACAGCTACTCGCGAGCTTTGCAGCGGGCACTGACCGATTTTGGAGCTGAGGAATCTTTCGAACGGGCAGCCGTTCGGCTGCGGGAGCATTACGGTTTGGACATCAACGCCAGCGCGGTGCGACGGATCACCTATCAGCACGCACGAAAAATCCAAGCCGTGGAACCCGCCCGGCCCGCGAAGGCGGCCAAAACGCTCATTACCCAGATCGACGGAAGCATGATACCTCTTGTGGAACCGGGGCAGAATGGGGATCGGCGAAAAACCAAGAGCTTGCTCTGGAGCGAAGTGCGTCTGTGCTGTGCCCGGCCAGAAGATCAGGTGAGCCGAATCTACGGAGCCACCTTGGGCACTCTGGAAAGCGTTTCGGTTCTATGGCAACAGACCGCTCAGCGCTGTGGGTTCGAGGAAAAAACGTTTGTGCACGGCATCGGCGATGGTGCGCCTTGGATCGTCGAGAAGTTCCGGGACAACTTCGGCTTCCAAGGGAAATACCTGATCGACTTTTACCACGTGAGCGAGTATCTGGCGGCGGCCGCCCTTAAAATCGCCAGACCGAAGAAAGCTCAACGCTGGCTGAAAAAGCAAAAGGCCAGACTGATGCTGGGCCAAGCCAGAAAAATCCTCCGAAGCTTGGAAGCGCATCGGGAAGGTCCCCAAGCCACTGAGACCCCGGTTGAAGACGCCTCCCACTACATTCGTCAGCGACTCGAACACCTTCATTACTCCCAGACGCGCAAAGCCAACTTACCCATCGGGTCTGGCGAAATCGAAAGCGGCCACCGCCATGTCATCCAACAACGACTCAAACTGGCCGGAGCTTGGTGGAAACAAACCAACGCACAGGCCATGCTCGGATTGCGCGTATCGGGTCACGCCGGGTGCGGTTGATACCAAAAAATCCATCGCCCCCTTTCGGGCCACCTGTTGCAGGTAGGCAAACTGCGAAAAAGCGGAAGCCCCAAACTTGTCCAGGGGGAGCGGATCACTGAGCAACGTAAGCAGGCGGGCGGCATCCCGCTTCTGCTCCGTGCGGTTGAGCCACTGTTCAATCCACACTTTTACTTCAGAAGGCAATTCTCCGGTGCCGTGCGTCGCCACAAAGACCATCTGCGCTTTGACGGCGTCATTGACCGCTACAAACCGCAACTCCGGAATCCGCAACGCATCGAATTTCCACAGACACAGCTCAAAATCAAAATCATTCAGCGTGAGTACCAGATAGTCCCACTGCTCCTTGGCGGTTTTTGCAATGGAAGGTCTTCGTATGTCATCACCGCATGCAGGGTTGGATTCATCCGCGTTCATTGTCTGGCTCATTGTTCCGCAATCGATCATTGACACTGGATGCATTGTCGGTGGGTCAAGCTGAAGGACTATCCGCCGGTCGCATTGCACTGTCGATTGGGAAAAATTCCCGATGGCCAGACCGCATACCCTTTGGACTGCTGTTTCAGAGGAGAACTCAGACGTGCGGGCCTTGCCGCACAGGAAACAACTGAGATCCGGACGGCGGAAGGATGCCAGGGGCCGGCTCGAATGATTTCTCCGCTTCCGTTCCTCTTTTACAATGCTCGCCCGGCAAACAGCGGCTCTTAGGTTTTACGAAGCGCCTTGAGCCTTTCGCGCGCTTTGTAATCATCGGATTGTGAAGCAGACCACTACCGGATCAGAATACGCCGTGGTCGAGCAGTTCCCGTCAGGCACAAACGAAATTTGGACCAAGGGCCGCAACGCGATTGAAGTTCTGAAAGTGTTTACTCAAGACCAGCGCCAGGCATTGCAAATCTGGAAAGAGGATTTGGCCGCACAGGTGAAAAATTTTCTAACCGAGAAATATCCGGGCCACGATATGGACCGCGTTGCCGATGCTTTTATCATTCAGCATACTCAAGCCTCGCTTTCGCAGAGGCAAGCACTCACACAAGGCCATCAGCAAAAACATGGGCGTGGGATTCGGATTTAAGTCGGTGCGGCTATGATTCCGCCTATGCGGTTTACGCATTCCAAAGTTCCAAAAAGTTTTCTCGCGCAATAGCCCATTGTATCCCTTCTTTGTATACCTCAGCCGGTTTTTATGGCCAAAAGTAGTATATCATAGCAAAAGCCAAAAGTGAAAGAAACCATTGTAAACACGGGAGAATCAGTGCTTGCACATCGGGAGAAAAGATAGCTAAAGAAGTGCTTTCTGATTTTCAGTCCTCTGCTCTACCAACTGAGCTATCCTGCCAGCCAAGGGACGCATATTGAACTTGGGTCCGCCTCCAAACGCAAGACTGAATTCAACGAATTTACTGTCTCACACGGCAGCCGGGCGTCAAATGCTACGCTCGCGGGTGCGCGGCGTCATAGGCCTTCTTCAGCCGCTCAGTCGTGAGATGCGTGTAAACTTGCGTGGTCACGAGGTGCGCGTGGCCAAGCAATTCCTGGACGCTGCGAAGGTCCGCGCCGGCATCGAGCAGGTGCGTGGCGTAGCTGTGCCGTAATTTGTGCGGCGTGAGCGAAGGGTCCAACCCCGCGGTGGCGAGGTGCTTTTTCAACCGCACTTGCAACACATACGGTGCGATCGGCGCGGCTTTTGTTTTTTCGGAAAGAAAAACGGGCGCGGGTCCGGCGGGTTTTTGCTCCAGCAAATTCCAATACTCACGAATGGCTTTCAATGCGGGTTCGCCGATCGGCACGAGGCGCTCCTTTTTGCCTTTGCCGCGCACGCGCACGAGTTGCTCGTTCCAATCAATATCTTCCGCGCGCAGGCCGCACAATTCACTGATGCGCAAGCCGCACGAGTAAATTGTCTCGAGCACGGCAACGTCGCGGAAACAAATGGCGGCGGAGATGGGCCGGCCCCTGCCCTTTTCTTTTTTTTCGGTGAGCGGCTGCATGGGAGCGATGAGCAGGTCAGTTATTTGCTGCGCGGTTAGATATTTCGGCAACCGTTTTTCGAGTTTCGGCAACGCAATGTTTTTGATGGGCGATGCGTCCACTGCCCCGTGCCGAATCAGAAATTTGTAAAAGCTGCGCAGCGCGGAAAAGCGAAGTTGAATCGCGGCGCGGCCGAGATTGTTGCGCCCCAGGAAGCGCAGATAGCTGCGGAAATCATCGCGCTTGAGCGCAGCCCACAGGGGCGCGCTCTTCCGTTCTGCGTGATGCCAGCGGGAAAATTCGGCGAGCGCGTCGCGATAATTTCGCTGCGTATAGATGGACGCCCCACGATCCGTGGCGAGATGCGCGAGGAATTTGTGAATCCACTTGTCGGGCTTCGGAGCACCAGCGCCTTCAGCCTCTTTGCCGTGCGGCGATTCGGTCATCTTAATTCGAGCTGGCGGGCACTTCCAGGTCGCGCGGCGGGAATTCGAAGCCCACCTTGCCGTTGTCGTCCAGCACGAGATACGCGGAGAACGGTTTGCCGGATTTGGAAATAAATTTGTCGAGCAAATCGGTTTTGCCCTTGGCCAATAATTTCTGCGCTTGCTCGACGTCGATGGGCCGCTGCAAAATCTCCTTCCCGATCTTCTTGAATTTACAGGGCTTTTTGTCCGCCTGGGTCTTTTCGCAAACGTAACCGGTCGGCGTCTCGAACACATTGCTGCCGCAAACCGGGCATTTGCCAATGGGCTGCAGGCCGGTGAAATCAATTTTCGGCTCCGGTTCTTTCGGGCCTTTTTTCGATTTGCGTTCGCGCGGCACAAACTCAAACGCGGTCCCGCCGTCTTTCACCACGAGGAATGCTTCGAATTTACGGCCGGTTTTTTTCGAAATGAAGCCCTTCAGCAAATCGGTTTTCTTCTCGTTCAGCAATTTCTTCACCTGTTCCGGTGAAATTTCCTGCTGCAAAATGATTTTGCCGGTGCGGAAATCGCAGGTCTTATTCGGGCCGACGGATTTCTCGCAGACGTAATTCATTCCGACGTCAAAAACCCGCGAACCGCACTTGGGACAATTACCAAGCGGTTCTTTCCCGCTGAAATCCACCGGCGCGGCGGCTTCGCCATTCTCGCCTTCTTTCTCCTGGCCGAAATCAAATTCCACCTTGAATTCCGGCGTCAATTTGATGACGGCGGCAAATGGAAATCCCTGCTTGCTGCGGAAACCTTGCAGCGGGCCAATCTGCTTTTCGGTGATCAACTGCTCGATTTCCGCCGGTTCAAACATGCGTCCGCCGAGGGTTTTGCGGATGGAGAAATCGCATTTGTTGCACTGGTATTCCTTGTATTTCTCGTGAATCTCGCCGCCGCATTTCGGACATGGCACTTTGAGGACGCCGAAATCGCCGGGGATGGTATCCAGTTCAAATTTTTTGGCGCGATCAACAATGTGCCGCGTCATGTCGGCAATTTCCGACATGAATTCATCGCGGCTCTTTTTCTTTCGCTGAATCTGGTGCAGCTTGAATTCCCAATCGCCGGTCAATTCCGGCTTGGTCAATTCCGGCACGCCGAGGCCGTTGAGCAAATCCATGAGCGAAAACGCCTTCGCCGTGGCCTGCAACTCGCGGGCGTTGCGCACGATATACTGCTCGTAAATCAAACCTTCGATGATCGACGCGCGCGTGGCCGGCGTGCCGAGGCCTTTCTCGCGCATCGCTTCGCGGAGTTCATCGTCCTCGACGAGTTTGCCGGCGCCTTCCATCGCGCTGAGCAGCGTGGCTTCGGTGTAGCGGGGCGGCGGCTTCGTCTGAAGTTGCTTCACCTCGATGCCGCTCGTCTTGACGTTCTCGTTTTGCTGAACCGGCGCGAGGTTCGCGGCTGAATCTTCATCCTGCGCTTCCTTGCCGTAAACGGTCAGCCAACCCGGCGACACCAGCACTTTGCCCGTGCTCTTGAACGGCTCGCCTTCGACGCGCGTGAGGCGCACGGTTTCCAGGAATTCCGCGGCGGGATAAAAAATCGCGAGGAACCGCTTGCACACCATGTCATACAATTTTTGCTCCGGCTCGGTCAGGCCCTTCGGCGCTTGCGTGGTCGGAATGATGGCGAAGTGATCCGAAATTTTCGCGTTATTGAAAATGCGCTTGTTGGGCTTCACCCAATCGCTCTTCAAAATCGTGTCGGCGAACGTCGAATAGCGCGTGATGAACGTGGTGCCGCCCGGCGTGTGGCCTGAAAGCATTTCCAGCGTTGTCTTCACCGTGCCGAGGTAATCCTCCGGCAACGCGCGCGAATCCGTCCTGGGATACGTGAGCACTTTATGTTTTTCATAAAGCGCCTGCGCCAGGCCGAGCGTGTTCTTGGCGCTGAAACCAAAGCGCGAATTCGCGTCGCGCTGCAGGCTCGTCAAATCATACAGAAGCGGCGACATCGAAGTTGTTGGCTTGCTCTCTTCCGTGACAATGCCGGGTTTGCCGAGGCATTTGTCGCGGATGGCTTCCGCTCTATCCTTCTCCCAAACGCGCTCCGGCTTGAGCTGGTCATCGCCCTCTGACTTGGAAAATTTTTCATCGAACCAGCGGCCGGTGTATTGGCCCGCCGCGGCGTCGAACGTTCCAATGATTTCCCAGTAATCGCGCGGCACGAACTTGCGAATTTTACGTTCGCGCTCGACGACGACTGCCAGCGTCGGGGTTTGCACGCGGCCGACGGTGGTTTTGAAAAACCCGCCGGACTTGGAATTGAATGCCGTCATGGCGCGCGTGCCATTGATGCCCACGAGCCAGTCGGCTTCCGAGCGGCTGAACGCGGCATCGGCCAGTGGCAACATGCTGGTGTCGTCGCGCAATTGCGCGAAGCCATCGCGAATCGCCGCGGGAGTCATCGATTGCAGCCAGAGGCGCTGGATGGGCTGCTTGGCTTTCGTGTATTTGACGATGTTGCGGAAAATCAGTTCGCCTTCGCGCCCGGCGTCGCACGCATTCACGAGCATGTCGACGTCTTTGCGTTTGATGAGCTTGGTTATGACCCTGAGCTTGCTTTCGCTCTTCTCAATCGGCCTTAAATCAAAATGCGGCGGGATGACTGGCAGCGCCTTGAAGGTCCACTTGCCGCGCGCGGCTTCCACGCCTTCCGGCGCCACGAGTTCAAGCAAATGGCCGACGGCCGACGAGACGATATATTTATCGCTCTCGTAATAGTCGTCGACTCTCTTGAAACCGCCGATCGCCTTGGCGATGTCGCCGGCGACCGAAGGTTTTTCAGCTATAATGAGTGCTTTTCCCATCTTTCAATTCGCACGCTTCAAGCCAACGCCAGCATTATCCGTGCAATTTTTTCGGAAATTGGCCCAAAGCGTGGTGGATGTCAAAACTTCGTTTATATTTCCTAAAAATGCAATATTCCCAAAATCGGCGGAACCAGCGCCT
>Ga0134128_10001519_pt1 | contig 29663 bp, 30 predicted proteins | sample KB31754_FD_96462 | JGI IMG/M metagenome (GOLD analysis project Ga0134128, IMG submission 96462) | Terrestrial soil microbial communities with excess Nitrogen fertilizer from Kellogg Biological Station, Michigan, USA - KB3-175-4 | ecosystem: Environmental > Terrestrial > Soil > Unclassified ... | reverse complement strand
GACGATGATCAGGTGGCCGGTGGAGGAGACCGGAAGGAACTCGGTGAGCCCCTCCACGACTCCGAGGACGAAGGCGTCGGCGAGCGCATGTAGCATCGGGCGCCTAGTCTAGCATCGGCATCTTGCGCGAAAGACCGTCTCGGCGTGGATTACGAGCGGCCCCGATCGCCGACGTGCGGCGCGGGAGCTGGATGCGGCGACGCATTCGCGTCCCGTCGCCACACCGTGATGTAGTGCGCCGACTGCGGCTCGCGCGCTGCGTCGCGGCCCCAGTAGGCGCGCGAGCCGTCGAGCCGCACCTCGACCAGGCCTTCCAGCTGGTAGTGGCGCGCGGCGTAATCGGGTGCCCAGTGCAGCACGTCCTGGATCGAGTCGCGCCGGACTCCCCAGGAGGTCTCCATGTTGACGAGCACGAGGAACAGCGGCTTGGCCGCCTCGATTTCGCGCATCATGTCCGCCTGCATGGAGGCGGCGAAAGGCTGTGGCTCCATCAGGCCGTACATGTAGATGTAGCCGGTTGCGGAGCGCCGATCCGCATAGAAGAAGATCTCGGGCTCCGAGCCCAGCACCGCGATCTCGTCGTCGGGCCCGCTGTGCGTGCGGAGGTACTCCGCCACCAGGGCGGACTCGGGAAACGGATTGGGCCAGTAGATCTGCCGGCTCACCTCAGTCGGTGGAACGACGAAGAGGTATCCCGTTTCCCGCACGAGGCCCCAGATGAGCAGGAGCCCCAGGAGCGTCGGGGCGAGCGCGCGGCTCAGCCGGGAATCGGGAGCGCGCGACGACACCAGCACGCCCGTCTCGGTCACGGCGAAGGCGGCCAGCAGGGCGACGACGGGAAGCAGCAGCACGAAGTAATGGGCGCGGAAATAGAAGCCCGGGCTCAGTGCGGCAAGAGACGCGACGAGAAGGCCGAGCAGGAAGGGCCGCGCGGTCGGCCGCGCGCGGCGCGCCGCGAGCAGGACGAGGCCCACGCCGGCCGCCACCCAGAGCGGCGCCTCGAAGGCCGCGACCTGCGGCGTGTAAGCGAGGAAGCGGGCGATGCCCTCGCGCGGCCCGATGAGGGAGACATAACGCCGGGCGTACTCCACACACCACAGCCATGCGCGCGGGCCGGTGCCGGCGGCGGCGCACCAGGCGGCCACGGCCAGCACGGGAATGGCCGAACCGCCGGCGAACGCGGCGGCGGTGGCGAGCGCACGCCGCGTGCGCGCGCCGAATGCCGCCGCCGCGACCAGCCCGAAGGCCGCCAACAGCGCGGCATGCTGCTTCATCAGAACCGCCAACCCGAAGCAGAATCCGGCGGCCGCGGCGGTGCGCAGCCCGCCCTCGCCGTCGCGAAGGCGCAGCAGCAGCAGCAACGCGGCGAGGGAGAAGAGCACCACGAACTGCGTGGCGTGGGCGAAAACGCCGAGGACGCCCTGGCTCACCGACAGCAACGCATAAGCCGCGGCCGCCGCGAGGCCCGTTTCGGCGCCCAGCAAACGCCGGCCCAGACGCCACACGAGCCCGACGCATACCAGGTTGCAGAGCAGCAAGCCGAGATGGATCGCCTGCGCGCTGCGTCCGAAGACGAGGATGAGGAGCGCGTAGAGCAGGCCCACGCCGGGCAGCTTCATGGTGTACAGGCCATCGAAGGGCGCGTGGCCCTTGAGCAGCAGCAGTCCCTGGTAGGCGAATTCGCCCTCGTCGCGCTCGAGCGGCACGCCGAGCAGGCGGACGCGCGCGGCGATCACCGCGAGCAGCAAGGCGGCGAACAGCAGTGCGTAGGCGCGGCGCGAAGCTTGGGCGGGTTGGAGGGGAGTCTGGGCTGCGGCCATGCTGGCCTGGGTCGGTCGCGGGTCGGGCTCCGGCGCGCGGCCGGTCGCGGCGCACATTCTAGCAGCCGGTTCCCGGCGCCTTCAGCCCCTCTGGTAGATCTCCGCGCCCTGCTTCACGAACTCCACGGCCTTCACCTCCATGCCCTTCTTCAGCGCCTCCTCATGGGAGACGCCATGCTGCGCGGCGAAGTCGCGCACGTCCTGCGTGATCTTCATCGAGCAGAAGTGCGGCCCGCACATCGAGCAGAAATGCGCGAGCTTCGCGCCCTCCTGCGGCAGCGTCTCGTCGTGGAACTGCTTCGCCTTGTCGGGATCGAGGCCGAGGTTGAACTGGTCCTCCCAGCGGAACTCGAAGCGCGCTTTCGAGAGCGCGTTGTCGCGGATCTGCGCGCCGGGATGCCCCTTGGCGAGGTCGGCGGCGTGCGCCGCGATCTTGTAGGTGACGATGCCTTCCTTCACGTCGTCCTTGTCCGGGAGGCCCAGGTGCTCCTTGGGCGTCACGTAGCAGAGCATCGCGGTGCCGTACCAGCCGATCTGCGCCGCGCCGATGCCGCTCGTGATGTGGTCGTAGCCCGGCGCGATGTCGGTCGTGAGGGGGCCCAGCGTGTAGAACGGCGCCTCGTGGCAGTGCTCGAGCTCGAGGTCCATGTTCTCCTTGATGAGCTGCATCGGCACGTGGCCGGGGCCCTCGATCATCACCTGGCAGTCGTGCTTCCACGCGATCGTGGTGAGCTCGCCGAGCGTGCGCAACTCGGCGAGCTGCGCCTCGTCGTTGGCGTCGTAGATCGATCCGGGGCGCAGGCCGTCGCCGAGCGAGAACGAGACGTCGTACGCCTTCATGATCGCGCAGATGTCCTCGAACCGTTCGTACAGGAACGACTCCTCGTGATGCGCGAGGCACCACTTGGCCATGATCGAGCCGCCGCGCGAGACGATGCCCGTCATGCGGCTCGCGGTGAGCGGCACGAAGGGCAGGCGCACGCCCGCGTGGATGGTGAAGTAGTCCACGCCCTGCTCCGCCTGCTCGACGAGCGTGTCGCGGAAGATCTCCCAGGTGAGCTCCTCGGCCTTGCCGTCGACCTTCTCGAGCGCCTGGTAGATCGGCACGGTCCCGATCGGCACCGGCGAGTTCCTCACGATCCATTCGCGCGTCTCGTGGATGTGCTTGCCGGTGGAGAGGTCCATCACCGTGTCCGCGCCCCAGCGGATCGCCCACGTCATCTTGTCGACTTCCTCGCCGATCGAGGACGTGAGCGCGGAGTTGCCGATGTTCGCGTTCACCTTCACCAGGAAGTTGCGGCCGATCACCATCGGCTCGCTCTCCGGGTGGTTCACGTTCGCCGGGATGATCGCGCGGCCGCGCGCGACCTCGTCGCGCACGAATTCCGGCGTGATTTGCGCGGGAATGCGGGCGCCGAACGACTCGCCGCGGTGCTGGCGGCCCATCAGCTCCGCGAGCTTCGCGCCCTTCGGGCCGGAGGCGCGCAGCGCCTCGAGGTACTCGCGGCGGCGCAGGTTCTCGCGGATCGCGATGAACTCCATCTCGGGCGTGACGATGCCGCGGCGTGCGTAGTGCATCTGCGTCACGTTGGCGCCCGCCTTCGCGCGGCGCGGTTCGCGTCCGAGGTCGAAGCGCAGCTCCGCGAGCTTCGGATCCGTGAGCCGCTCGCGGCCATAGCGGGAGGTGGGGCCCTCGAGCACGTCCGTGTCGGCGCGTTCCTCGATCCAGCGCAGCCGCAACGCCGGCAAACCCGAGCGGATGTCGATGCGCGCATCCGGGTCCGTGTACGGTCCGCTGGTGTCGTACACGAAGATCGGCGGATTCGCCTCGGCGCCGAACGCGGCCGGGGTGTCCGTCTGCGAGACCTCGCGCATGGGCACGCGCAGGTCGGCGCGCGAGCCCTCCACGTATACCTTGCGCGAGCGCGGCAGGGGTTGGATGGCGGCCTCGTCCACATGCGCGGACGCGGCGATGAATCTGGGATGGGCGTTCATGGCGGCTCCTTCGGGCGCGCGGCGCGAGGAGCGGAGAGGGATCTCGCACGCTCCCTACGCCGGCATGATCCGGATCAGGTTCCAAGGGACTCTCTCACTGCGGAGAAGTTTTCCGCAGACCCCTGCGTTCGAATCCAAAGTATAGCAACGCCACGGCGCGCGCGAACGCCTGGCCGGCGCGCGTCACGGCGAATGGCAGGCGCGGGCCGCCTGGAAAATCGGTCCGCAGGCGGCTTTGCTACAATTTCGCGTGCTTCCCGTCCCGCCCTCCGCCCCCGCTCCCCGCTCCCCGATGAACCTCGAGCAAGCCCGTTTCAACATGATCGAGCAGCAGATCCGCACCTGGGAGGTGCTCGATCCCGTCGTCCTCGACCTGCTGTTCGAGGTGAAGCGCGAAGAGTTCGTGCCGCCGGAGCACCGCAGCGTCGCGTTCGCCGACCTCGAGATCCCGCTGGGCCACGGCGAGTCGATGATGGCGCCGAAGCTCGAGGCGCGCATCCTGCAGGAGGTTGCCGTGCAGCCCCACGAGGAGGTGTACGAGGTGGGAACCGGCTCCGGCTACCTCACGGCGCTCCTCGCGCGCCGCGCGCGCCACGTGACGAGCGCCGAGATCCATGCCGACCTTCGCGCGCGCGCCGCGGCGAACCTGCGCACGGCGGGCGTCGCGAACGTCACGTTGCTGGAAGGCGACAGCGCGCGCGCGCCGCTCACCGATTCCGCGTACGACGTGATCGTGCTCGCCGGGTCGACGCCGATCCTGCCGCAAGCCTTCCTCGACCGCCTGAAGCCGCGCGGGCGGCTCTTCGCCGTCGTGGGCGACCCGCCGGCGATGAAGGCGCTGCTGCTGCGCCAGCCCGCGCCCGGCTCGCCGCAGCGCAGCGAGCTGTTCGAGACGGTGGTGAAGCCGCTCGTGAACGCCGCGCAGCCCGCGCGGTTCCGCTTCTGATGCGTGCCCTGCGCGCGGGCCTCGCCGCGGCGCTCGCCATGGCCCTCGGACCCGCGCATGCCGTGGACCTGCTGCAGGTGTATCGCGATTCGCTCACCAGCGATCCCGTGTACCAGTCGGCGCGCGCGCAGTACCAATCGTCGATCGAGGCGCTGCCGCAGGCGCGCGCGGGCTACCTGCCCGTGCTCACCGGCCAGGCGTCCGCTTTCCGCAACGACGTGCAGTTCGAGAGCGTGCCGAGCCTCGCGTACAACACGACGACCTACGCCGTGACTCTCTCGCAGCCGGTGTTCCGCTTGCAGAACTGGATCGCGATCGGCGAGGCCAAGCAGCAGGTGGTGCAGGCCGAGGCGGCGCTCGCCTCGGCGGGGTCGGACCTCATCGTGCGCGTCGCGCAGGCCTACTTCGACGTGCTTCTCGCGCAGGACAACGTGGCGCTCTCGGAATCGCAGATGGCGGCGATCTCCGAGCAGCTCGCGCAGGCGAAGCGCAACTTCGAGGTGGGGACCGCGACCATCGTCGATACGCTCGAGGCGCAGGCGCGCTACGACCAGGCGGCGGCGCAGGAGATCTCGGACAAGAACAACCTCGAGGTGAAGCGCCGCGCGCTGCAGCAGCTGCTCGGCAAGCTCCCCGAGCACCTGTCGCCGCTCAAGGATCCGCTGGTGCTCGCGCCGCCGCAGCCGAACGACATCGAGGCCTGGGTGCGTACCGCGCAGGACACGAGCTTCACGGTGGTGTCCGCCAGGGCCGCCGACGAGATCGCGCGCGAGGAAGTGAACCGCCAGAAGGCCGGCCACCTTCCCACCCTCGACCTCACCGGCAGCTACAGCCGGGGATACAACCCGGTCACGTCCAACGCCGACATCGTCGGCTCGCGCACCAATACGTCCTCGATCGGACTCACGCTTTCCATTCCGTTCTACGAAGGCGGCCTGATCCAGTCGCGCGTGCGCCAGGCGATCGCCAACCGCGACAAGGCCGACCAGGACCTCGAGAGCACCGTGCGCACCGTCGCGCAATCGGTGCGCGAGAACTACCTCAACGTGACGAGCGGCATCGCGCAGGTGAAGGCGCTCGAGCGCGCGCTCACCTCGACCCAGAGCCAGCTCGATTCGACCATCCTCGGCCGCGACGTCGGCGTGCGCACCAGCGTCGACGTGCTGAACGCGCAGCAGCAGGTGTACCAGACGCGGCGCGACCTGCAGCAGGCGCGCTACAACTACCTGCTCAACACGCTGCGCCTCAAGGCGGCGGCGGGACAGCTCGCCGAGATCGACGTCGAGGGCGTGAACCGCGCGCTCACGCGCTAGCGGGCGTCCGCAGGCTCGACGAGCGGCGCGAGCCAATCCATCAGGTGCCCGATGGCGCCGCGATGCGCGGCGACGAAGTCGCGCGCCTTCTCTCCCATCGCGCGCCGGCGCGGGGCGTCGGCCGAGAGCGACGCGGCGGCGTCGAGCGCCGCTTGCGCATCCGCGACGCGCAGCGCCGCGCCCGCGGCGATGGCCCCTTCGCTCGCTTCCTCGAAGTTGTAGGTGTGAGGCCCGACGATCACGGGTCGGCCCAGGGCGCACGCCTCGATGAGGTTCTGGCCGCCATGGGCGAGCAGGCTCCCGCCCATGATCACGACGTCGCCGGCCGCGTAATAGGCGAGCATCTCCCCCATGGAATCGCCGATGAGAACGCTCGTTCCTGCATCCACGGGGCGCTCCTCGCTGCGGCTTGCCGCCGTGAAGCCGCGCGCGGCGGCGATGCGGTGCACCTCGTCGAAGCGCTGGGGGTGGCGCGGCACGATCACGAGCAGCGCCTCGCGCGCGGCCTCCGATCGCGCGAACGCATCGAGGAGCAGTGCCTCCTCGCCTTCGCGCGTGCTGCCCGCGACCCACACCGGGCGTGCGCTGCCGAAGCGATCGCGGAACGTGCGCCCGAGGTCGACCATCGCGGGCGGTATCTCCAGGTCGAATTTCACGTTGCCCGTGACTTCCACGCCGCGCACGCCGAGGCCGCGGAAGCGCTGGGCGTCGGCCTGGGTCTGCGCGGCGACGCCCGCGAGGTTCGCGAACGCCCAGCGCGCGAAAGACGGAACGCGCGCGTAGCGGCGCGCCGAGCGTTCCGAAAGCCGGCCGTTGGCGAGCACGACCGGTACGCCCTCGTGGGCGCATTGCTCGAGGAGCCGCGGCCACAGCTCCGTCTCGAGGATCATGCCGAAGCGCGGGCGGTAGTGCGCGAGGAACCGGCGCACCGCGAAGCGCAGGTCGTAGGGTAGCCACGCGCGCTCGACACGATCGCCGAAGAGCGTCTCGCCGGTCTCGCGGCCGGTCGGCGTCATATGCGTGAGGAGGATGCGATGGCCGGGAAAGCGGCGTGCGAGCGCATCGACGATCGGCGCCGCGGCGCGCGTCTCGCCCACGGAGACGGCATGGATCCAGATGCGCGGCGCGACCGGCACGCTGCGGTAACGACCGAAGCGCTCGCCGAGGCGATCGAGGTAGCCGCGCTGGCGGCGCGAGCGCCACGCGAGGCGCGCGAGCGCGAACGGCGTGGCGACGATCCACGCCAGCGCGTAGAAGGCGCGGATCATGCGGCCCCGCGACCGATACCCGCGGCGGAGGCGACCGCGTCCACGTCGGGCGCGGCGCGCGGACCGCCCAGGTTCACGGCGAGCGCGCCGCCGTGCAGCCCGGTGAGCCGGGGCGACGTCGCGCAGTAGATGCCGACCGTCGGGACGCCGAGCGCGACGGCGAGGTGCGAAAGGCCGGTGTCGACGCCGACCACGCCCGCAGCGTGCGCGAGCAGCGCGGCCGCTTCGGCGAGCGGCATTGCGGGCGCCGCGCTCGCCATGGGGCCGATCGCCTGCGCGAGCCGCGCGGCGTCGGCGCGCTCCGCCTCGTTGCCGCCGGGCAGCACCATCGAGTAGCCGTCGTCGCCGAGGCGCCGGCCCAGGGCCACCCAGCGATCGTCGGGCCAGCGCTTGTCGGCGCGGCTCGCGGCGTGGAGCAGCACGGCGTAGCGGCCCGCCGGCGCCCAGGCGGGAGGTTGCGCCGGCGGCGCGAGCCCATAGCGCGCGGGCGCCGTCACCTCGTAGCCGAAGACCTGCGCGAGCAGCCGCCGGTTGCGCTCGACCGCGTGCATCTCGCGCGGCACCGCGATCTTCACGTCGTAGAAGCGCGCGGCGAAGCGCTCGCGCGCGCTCGCGCGGTCGGGGCCGAATACCGGCGCGCGGGCCCAACGCGCGACGCACCCGCTCTTGATGAGGCCCTGCGCATCGACCACGAAATCCCAGCGCTGCGCACGCAGCTGCGCCTTCGCCGCGCGAAGCGCGAGCCAGGCGGACCGAGACCATGGCCGGTCGCGCAAGCGGCGCAGCGGCACCGGGATCACGCGGCTCACCGCGGGATGCAGCGCGGCGAGCTCGGCATACGGCGTCTCGACCGCCCAGGCGACGTGGACGCCGGGACGGTGCGCCGCGAGGTCCGTCACGCCGGGCAGCAGGTGCACCACGTCGCCGAGCGAGGAGAGCTTGACGAGCAGGATGCGCGGCGCGGGCATGGCGCATTCTAATCCGCACGCCGGAGGGTAGAATGACGGCCTCGTGCCGCAGTCCCGGTCCATCGTGGCGCCGCCCACCGAAGACAAACTTCCCCTCACCGTTGCCATCATCTCGCTCAACGCCGCCGCGCAGATCGGCCCCTGCCTCGCGAGCGCAGCGTTCGCCGACGAGCTGCTGGTGGTCGATTCCGGAAGCAGCGACGGCACGGCGGAGGTCGCCCGTGCGCACGGCGCGCGCGTCGAGACGCGGGAATGGCTGGGCTTCGGGCGCCAGAAGCAGCACGCGGTCTCCATCGCGCGCCACGATTGGGTGTTGTGCCTGGACGCCGACGAGCGCATCACGCCGCGCCTCGAGCGCTCCATCCGCGAGGCGCTCGCCTCGGGGCGCTATCGCGCCTGGCGCGTGGCGCGCCGCAACCGCTTTCTCGGCCGCTGGCTCGCGCACGGCGAAGGCTATCCCGACTGGACCGTGCGCCTCTTCCACCGCGCGCACGCGAGCTGGTCGAACGACGAGGTTCACGAGGCCGTGCTCACGACCGCGGAGGTGGGAAGGCTGCAGGGCGACCTGCTGCACGACTCCGCCGAGGATCTCGCGACCTACATGACGAAGCAGAACCGCTACTCCACCCTCCATGCGCAGGCGCTGTACAAGCAGGGCGTGCGCGCCGGCTATTGGCGGCTCGCCGCGAGCCCGCTCGCGCGCTTCCTCAAGTTCTACGTGCTGCGCCTGGGCTTCCTCGACGGAGGTCCCGGCTTCGCGCACATCGTGATCGGGTGCAACAGCACCTTCCACAAGTACCTGAAGCTGATGGAGCTGCAGCAATCGGCCGGGAGGGATGCTTGATCCTCGTCACCGGCGGCGCGGGCTTCATCGGCGCGAACTTCGTGCTCGACTGGATCGCCGCGACGGGCGAGCCGGTGGTGAACCTCGACAAGCTGACCTATGCGGGCAACCTCGGCAGCCTCGCTTCGCTCGCCGGGGACGCGCGCCACCTCTTCGTGCGCGGCGACATCGCCGATCGCGCGCTCGTGGAGCGCCTGCTCGCGGAGCATCGTCCGCGCGCCATCGTGCACTTCGCGGCCGAGAGCCACGTGGACCGCTCGATCCACGGGCCGGCGGCGTTCGTGGAGACGAACGTGGTCGGAACGTTCGAGCTGCTCGAAGCCGTGCGCGCGCACTGGCAGCGCCTCGAGGGCGAGGCGCGTTCCGCGTTCCGCTTCCTGCACGTCTCCACCGACGAGGTCTACGGCTCGCTCGGCGAGAACGACGCGGCGTTCAGCGAGGAGACAGCGTACGCGCCGAACAGTCCGTACTCGGCGTCGAAGGCGGCTGCGGATCACATGGTGCGCGCGTACCACCACACCTACGGGCTGCCCACGCTCACGACGAACTGCTCGAACAACTACGGCCCGTACCAGTTTCCCGAGAAGCTGATCCCGCTCGTGATCTCGAACGCGCTGGAAGGAAAGCCGATCCCGGTGTACGGCGACGGCCGCCAGGTGCGCGACTGGCTCTACGTCGGCGACCATTGCGCCGCGATCCGCGTCGTGCTCGAGCGCGGGCGCTCCGGCGAGACCTACAACGTCGGCGGCAACTCGGAGCGGCGCAACCTCGAGGTGGTGCACGCGATCTGCGACGCGCTCGACGCGGCGCGCGCGCGCGAGGGCGGATACCGGCGCCTCGTCACCTTCGTGAAGGACCGGCCGGGCCACGATCGCCGCTACGCGATCGACGCCGGAAAGATCCAGCGCGAGCTGGGCTGGTCGCCGCGCGAGTCCTTCGAGTCCGGCCTCGCGAAGACGGTGCGCTGGTACCTCGACCACGGCGCCTGGGTGGAGCAGGTGAAGAGCGGCGAGTACCGCGAGTGGCTCGAGGTGAACTACGCGGCGCGGAGCGCGGCATGAACCGCAAGGGCATCATCCTCGCCGGCGGCTCCGGGACCCGGCTCTATCCGGCGACGCGCGTGGTCTCCAAGCAGCTGCTGCCGGTCTACGACAAGCCGATGGTGTACTACCCGCTCGCGACGCTCATGGTGGCGGGGATCCGCGAGATCCTGGTGATCTCCACGCCGCAGGACACGCCGCGCTTCCAGGACCTGCTGGGCGACGGGCGCGACTGGGGGCTCGAGCTCTCGTACGCGGTGCAGCCCAATCCCGGCGGGCTCGCGCAGGCATTCCTCGTCGGGCGCGGTTTCGTGGCGGGCGGCCCGAGCTGCCTCATCCTCGGGGACAACATCTTCCACGGCCACGACCTCGCGCATTCGCTCCAGCGCGCGACGCAGAACGAGGAATGCGCGACGGTGTTCGCCTACCCGGTGCACGATCCCGAGCGCTACGGCGTGGTGGAGTTCGACGCCGACGGGCGCGCGGTGAGCATCGAGGAAAAGCCCGCCCGGCCCAAGTCGCGTTATGCCGTGACCGGCCTCTACTTCTACGACGAGCGCGTGTGCGACATCGCCGCCTCGCTCAAGCCGAGCGTGCGCGGCGAGCTCGAGATCACCGACGTGAACCGCATCTACCTCGAGCGCCATTCGCTCAAGTTCGAGGTGATGGGGCGCGGCACCGCATGGCTCGACACCGGCACGCACGAGAGCCTGCTCGAGGCCGCGCACTTCATCGAGACCATCGAGCGGCGCCAGGGACTCAAGATCGCGTGCCCCGAGGAGATCGCGTACCGCATGGGCTATATCGATGCCGCGCAGCTCGAGCGCCTCGCGCAACCGATGCGCAAGAATTCGTACGGCCAGTACCTGCTCGAGGTGCTGCGCGAGCGCGTGTTCTAGGCCGCGCCCGTGAAGGCCACGCCCACCGCGATCGCCGACGTCGTCCTGGTCGAGCCGCAGGTCTTCGGCGACGCGCGCGGCTTCTTCTTCGAAAGCTGGAACCGGCGCGCCTTCGAGGCGATCGTGGGACCCGGCGTCGGATTCGTGCAGGACAACCATTCACGCTCGGCGCGCAACGTGCTGCGCGGGCTGCATTACCAGGTGCGGCAACCGCAGGGCAAGCTCGTGCGGGTCGCCTCCGGCGAGGTGTTCGACGTCGCGGTCGACCTGCGGCGCTCCTCGCCGACCTTCGGCCGCTGGGTGGGCGAGCGCCTGTCCGCGCAGAACCACCGAATGCTCTGGATTCCGCCCGGCTTCGCGCACGGCTTCGTCGTGCTCTCGGACTGGGCGGACTTCCTCTACAAGACCACCGACTACTGGGCGCCGGAGCACGAGCGCACGCTGCTGTGGAACGACCCCGCGATCGGCATCGCGTGGCCGCACGCGGGCGAGCCGGTGCTCAAGCCGAAGGACGCCGCGGGCGCGCGCCTCGCCGAGGCCGAAACGTTCGCGTGATGCGCGTCCTCGTCACCGGCGCCGCAGGGCAGGTCGGAGCCGACGTCGCGCGGGCGCTCGAAGGCCGCGCCGAGGTGGTCGCGCTCGACCGTGCCGCGCTCGACCTCGCGCGGCCCGATGCGATCGTTCGGTGCGTGCGCGAGGCGAAGCCGCGGCTCATCGTGAACGCCGCCGCGTACACCGCGGTCGACCGCGCCGAGTCCGAGGCGCAGCTCGCGCGCGCCGTGAACGCCCGCGCGCCGGCGATCCTCGCCGAGGAGGCGGAGCGCTCGGGTGCGCTCCTCGTGCACTACTCCACCGATTACGTCTTCGACGGCACCAAGGCCGGGCCGTACGTGGAATCGGATCCGACGGCACCGCTCAACGTGTACGGCGAGACCAAGCTCGAGGGCGAGCGCGCGGTCGCCGCGAGCGGGTGCGCGCACGTGATCGTGCGCACGAGCTGGGTGTACGCTCCGCGCGGTCGCAACTTCCTGCTCACGATGTTGCGCCTCGCCGAGACGCGCGACGAGCTTCGGGTGGTCGACGACCAGCGCGGCGCCCCCACGGCGAGCGCGGAGCTCGCGCGCGCGACGCTCGCGCTCTTCGTTCCTCCGGCGGATGCGACGCCACTCGGCGAAGCGGACCTGCAGCGCGTCGGCGCGTCGAGCGGGCTGTATCACGCGAGCGCGGCGGGCGAGACCACCTGGTGCGGTTTCGCGCGAGCCATCTTCGAGCAATGGTCCGCGCGCGCGGGTGGAGGATTTCGCATGCCCCGCGTGGTTCCGATCCGTACCTCCGAATATCCGACGCCCGCGCGACGGCCGGCGAACTCGGTCCTCTCGAGCGAGCTTCTGGCGCGCACCTTCGGCGTGCGGCTCGCGCACTGGCAGGACGGGCTCGCGCGGGTGCTGTCAGCCCTCGGCCGCCGCGACGGATGAGCCGCGCGACAGGCTGAAGCACACCGCGCCGTCGCGGTTGGGTCCGAGCTCGATGCGGTAGCCCGCCTTCTCCGCGAGGCGCGCCGCGTTGAAGAGGCCGATGCCCAGGCCCGACGGATGCTCGGTCGGCTCGCGGAACAGGCGCTCGGCGACACGGCCCGGAACGGCGCTCCCGGTATCGCAGATGCGCAGCGACACCACCTCGCTCGAGCATTCGAAGTCGACCGCGATGCCGAGGCCCGGCTCGCGTGCGCCCTTGGTGCGCGCGTTCTCGAGCGCGTTGTCGACGAAGTTGTCGAAGAGCGCCGTGGGCACCTGCGCGTCGGCCTCGATGATCGCCTTCATCACGATGCCGCTTCCCTCGAGGCGCCGGCCGAGCTCGTACCACCACGACCATGCCGTGACCGGCAGCTCCGCCGTGGCCACTTCCGGCGCTCGCAGCTTGTCGAGCGTCGCCTGCAGCCGGCGCGTGAGCTGCGGAAGCTGGCGCTGCAGCAGGTTCGAGTAGCCGTCGGCGGGATCCTTCGGCGCGATGGAGGTGAGCGCGTAGAGCGATTGCAGCAGGTTCTTCACGTCGTGCGTGAGCCGCGCGCCGGTCTCGTGCACCGCCTGCAGGTAGGCGTTGCGCCGCAGAGCCGTCTCGCGCCGCTTGCCCTCGTAGAACTCGCCCACGACCTGCGAGAGGAGCCGCATGTGCAGGAAGAGCGCGGGCGAGAGCTCGATCTGCGTGTAGAACACGACCTCCAGGCCGTGCACGGTGAATCGCGCCGGGTGTCCGAGCGCCTCGCCGAAGCGGCCCTCGCCCGCGGGCGAGCGCCATTCGCCGCCGCGCACCCAGGGCAGCTCCGACACCTCGCGCAGCGACTGCTCGAGGAAGCGGCTCGAATCCATCTCGGTCTCGGCGAGCTCCGCGATGCGGCGCATCCAGAGCTCGAACGGCATCCCGACGGAAAGCAGGTAGCGCGAGAAGTACGTGCGCAGGCCGCCGAAGCCGCGCATCGGGTTCCACAACACGGCGAGCACGAAGAGCGCCACGCCGAACGCGAGCACGGTGAGCATCACCGAGGCGAGGTAGTTGCCCGCGGTGAAGCGCGTGAGCGCGATCGAGCCGAGCACCAGGACCACGCCGAGCTGGAACACCAGCACCGCGTAGAAGAAATCGAACACCTGTGCCGCCGCCGGGATCGCGGGCCCGAGCGGCCACAGCGCGAGCAGCACCAGCATCGCGGGGAGCAGGAACTTGGCGAAGCGCTCGACTTGCGCCGGGATCTCCTGCGGCCCGCCCAGCACGAGCACCGGCACCGCGCGAAGCAGCAGCACGAGGAGCACGTACGCGAACGCGATCAGGTAGAAGCGGTTGCGGCTCGCCGCCTGCACGGTGAAGACGCGCCCGCCGAGGATGCCGAGCAGCACCAGCAGCCACATCACGATCATCCATCCGGCGAGGAAGTAGAGGATCGCGGCGGTGATCGCGAGCAGCAACACGACCGAGAGCGGCTCGAGCTCGTGCTCCGTCGAGAAGAACGGCTGCCACAGGAGGAACAGCCCGAAGTGGACGAGCAACCAGATACGCTGGAAAAGTTCTCCGGGTTCCGCGAACAGCGCCGCGTGCAGCGCGAGCAGCATGAGCAGCACCACCCAGCGGGCGTGGGCGGAGAGGCGCTGCGCGAGGGTGGAAGCGGATGAAGGCAAGGCGGGATCGGGGGACGGTGCGGCCGAGAATAATGAAAAGGCGCGGGCCGCGCCATGCGCCGGCGCACCGTCGGCGTTTCGACAGGCGATGTCGGACACTGGGCGATTTCCGCTTCTCTCGCCCTGTGATGGATCGCACGTCGGTACAGTGAAGCACAGCAAAAACAATGGATTAGACGATTTGGCACGCACCCTGCAGGAAGCTGCGTCGAGGCAACAAAACCAGGGAAGGACGAACCATGAGAAAGCAGCAATCCGGCTTCACGCTGGTCGAGATCGCGATCGTGCTGGTGATCATCGGCCTGCTCCTCGGCGGCATCCTGAAGGGCCAGGAGCTCATCAACAGCGCCAAGGTGAAGAACCTCGCGAACGACTTTCGCGTGATTCCGACGTACATCTACGCGTACCAGGACAAGTTCAAGGCGCTGCCGGGGGACGATCCGGTGGCGGCCACGCACGTGAACGGTGCGACGACTGCAACCACCCCGGGCGGCAAGCAGGGCAACGGCGTGATCGACGGCAACTGGAACTCGACCACCACTACCGACGAGTCGTTCCTCTTCTGGCAGCAGGTGCGGCTGTCGAACCTCGCGGCCGGTCCCACGGACGTCACGGACCCGACCTACATCCCCACCAACGCGGTCGGCGGGAAGCTCGGCGTGAACAGCTCGACGTCGACCCAGATCGAGATCCAGGGCATGACCGGGACATACCAGGTGTGCTCCACGGGCATTCTCGGCAAGTTCGCGAAGCAGCTCGACGTGCAGATGGACGACGGCAACACCGCCACCGGCTCGCTGCGCGTCGTTCCGGACGGTTCCGGCCTCAACACCGCGGCGACCGCCACCGCCTCCATCGACGACGCCGCGAACTACACCGTCTGCATGACCTTCTGACCGGACGGCTTTCGCATTGCCCGACGGCCCGCCGCGCGCGGGCCGTATTTTTTAAAAAGGGGTCAGATTAGTTTTTCGGTTCACTGCATGTGCACTGTGGGAACGGTTGCCGCGTTCGAGATGGCATGGCACGTCCGCTGCGCATCGACCTCCCCGGCGTTCCGCAGCACATCGTCATTCGAGGCAACAACCGCACGGCCCTGTTTCATGACGACAATGACAGGATGCTGTTCCTGCGTTACTTGCGCCAATCAGCCGGAGCGAATGCATCGGAGGTGCATGCGTTCGTGTTGATGACCAACCATGTCCATCTGCTCGTCAGCGGACGCGAGCCCGCTTGCGTTTCGCGGTTCGTCCAGGCCATCGGGCGCCGGTACAGCCGCTATGCGAATCGAGCGCACGATCGGACCGGAACCCTGTTCGAGGGGCGTTTCCATTCCAGTCTCGTGGAATGCGAGCGGTATCTGTTCACCTGCATGCGGTATATCGAACTGAACCCGGTACGGGCCGGTATGGTGGTCGAGCCTGCCGAATACCCTTGGTCGAGCCATCGCGACAATGCGGGGCTGGATCGACGCTTCGCATGGCTCGTCCCGCGGATCGAATACTGCGCGCTTGGAATCGACAGCGCGGCCCGAGGAAAGGCATATCGTGAGCTATTCCACTCGGCCATCGACGGTTCGGACCTTGAAGCGATCCGTACGGCCGTGCGCAACGATCAACCGGTTGGATCGCCAGCTTTCCTTGATGGGCTGGAGCGGGCACTGGGGCGGCCCGTCGTTGCGCTACCTCGCGGCCGCCCGGCAAAGCAAAAAGTAATCTGACCCCTTTTTCAGCCCTGCAGCACGCGCATCTCGGCGCGCGCGAGGTTTTCCTGCGTGCCGAGCAGCACCAGCACGTCGCCCGATTGCAGGGAAGTGTCGGGACCGGGGTTCACCTCGCGCGAGCCCTTGCGCCGCACCGCGGTGACCTGAACGCCCACGCGGTGGAGGCCGAGCTCGCCGAGGGTCGCGCCGACGCTGGGCGCGTCCGGCCCCACCACCACCGTGCGCAGCCGCGGCTCGTCGCGGTCCTCGGTCTCGGCGTCGGTGATGCCGTGGAAGAAGCCCGGCGTGTAGCGGTAGCGCTCCTCGCGCACGTCGCGAAGGCGCCGCAGCACGCGGTTGAGCGGGAGCCCGAGCTGGATCATGGTCTGCGTGCCCAGCATGAGGGAGCCTTCCACCACCTCCGCGACGATCTCCGCCGCGCCCGCCGCGCGCAGCGCCTCCACGTCGCTGTCGTCGAACGTGCGCACGATCACCGGCAGATCCGGGCGCAGCTCGCGGACGTGCGCGAGGATCGCCAGGGCCTTCCGCGTGTCGGCGAAGCTCACCACCAGCGCGACGGCGCGTGAGAGCGCGGCGGCGACCAGCACCTCGCGGCGCGCGGCGTCTCCGAACACCACCGAATCGCCCGCGGCCGCCGCTTCACGCACGCGCTCGGGGTCGGACTCGAGCGCGATCACCGGGATCTTCTCGCGCTCGAGGAACTTCGCGAGCGCCTGGCCGCTGCGCCCGTAGCCGCAGACGATCACGTGGCCCCGCGTCGACATGGCCTTCACCGCGAGCTCGTGCAGCGCCACCGCGCGCGCGGTCCATTCGCTCTGCACGAAATAGAGCACGATCGCTTCCATCCGCGCGAGGATGAGGGGTGCGGCGAGCATCGAGAGGAGCGCCGCGGCGAGCACCACCTGCAGCACCTGCACGCGCAGCGCCTCTTCGCGCAACGCGAGCGCGAGCAGCACGAAGCCGAACTCGCCCGCGGGCGCGAGCGCGAGCGCGGTGCGCAGCGCCGTCGGCTTCTCGTTGCCGAGGAGGCGCGCGAGCGCGAACACCACCGCGAACTTCACGACGAGGAGCGCGGCGAAGATCCCCACGACCGCGAGGAAGTGATCCGCGAGCACGCGCGGCTGCAGGAGCATGCCGATGGTCACGAAGAAGAGCCCGAGCAGCACGTCGCGGAACGGCTGGATGTAGTCCTCCACCTGCCAGCGGTATTCGGTCTCGGAGATCAGCATGCCGCCGAGGAAGGCGCCGAGCGCGAGCGAGAGCCCGGCCTGCTCGGTCACCCATGCGAGCCCGAGCGTCACCAGCAGCACCAGCAGGACGAAGAGCTCGCCGGACTTCTCCCGCGCGACGAGCTCGAAGATCGGCCGCATCAGGCGCTGCCCCACGTAGAGCACGACGGCGAGCACCACCGCGGCCTTCGCGAGCGCCGCGCCGATCGCCTGCGCCATCGCCCCCGTGGAAAGCGAGAGCGCCGGGATCAGCACGAGGAGCGGGATCACCGCGAGGTCCTGGAAGAGCAGCACGCCCATCACCTGCCGTCCGAAGCCGCTGTGGAGCTGCGCACGGTCCGAGAGGGTCTTCGAGACGATCGCCGTCGAGGACATCGCCGCCACGCCGCCCACCACGACGCCGGCGCGCCAATCCGCGCCCGCGGCGATCGCCGCGATCGCGCCGAGCGCGAGCGTCGCGACGACCTGCGCGCCGCCGAAGCCGAACACGATGCTGCGCATCGCCACGAGCTGCGGCAGGCTGAACTCGAGGCCCACCGAGAACATCAGGAAGACCACGCCGAACTCGGCGAGATAGCGCTGCGACTCGGTCGCCGGCACGAAGGCGAGCGCGTTCGGCCCGATGAGAGCTCCGACCATGAGATAGCCGAGGATCGGCGGCAGCGCGAAGCGGCGAAAGAGCGCCACCACGGCGACCGCGGAGGCGAGCAGGATCAGCGCGACGGAGAGGGCGTCGTGCATGGGCGGCGCGGCGCGCGCGGGGGGTATTGGATTTATACTTTGCGGTCAATGACCGACCTGCTGCAACCCCACGCCGTCGCCGATGCCGAGCGCTACCTCGCGCTCGCGCGGAGCGTGCTCGACATCGAGGCGGACGCGGTGCGCGCGCTCAAGGGCCGCCTCGGCGAAAGCTTCCTCGCCGCGCACCGGCTGATGCTCGAGACGCGCGGCCGCGTGGTGGTGACCGGCATGGGCAAGTCCGGGCACATCGCGCGCAAGATCGCCTCGACGCTCGCCTCCACCGGCACGCCGGCCTTCTTCATGCACCCGGGCGAGGCGAGCCACGGCGACCTCGGCATGATCACCGGGCATGACGTGGTCGTCGCGATCTCGTACTCGGGCGAATCCGAGGAGATCCTGAGGGTGCTGCCGCTCATCAAGCGCCGCGGCGCCCCGGTGATCGCGATCACCGGGCGGGCGGGCTCGACGCTGGCGGTGGAAGCCGACGTGCACCTGGACGCCGCGGTGGAGAAGGAAGCGTGCCCGCTCAACCTCGCGCCCACCGCGAGCACCACCGCGACCCTCGCGCTCGGCGATGCGCTCGCGCTCGCGCTCCTCGACGCGCGCGGCTTCGCGAGCGAGGACTTCGCGCTGCACCATCCCGGCGGAACCCTCGGCCGGCGCCTCCTCGTGCACGTGCGCGACATCATGCGCAAGGGCGCGCAGTTGCCGCGCAGCCATGCCGGGGACGCGCTCCTTCCCACGGTGCTCGACGAGATGTCGCGCAAGGGCATCGGCATGACGGCGGTGGTGGACGAGGGCGACCGCCTGCTCGGCATCTTCACCGACGGCGACCTGCGCCGCTACCTCGAGCGCCATGACGGCATCAAGGGCGTGCGCGTGGCCGAGGTGATGACCAGGAATCCGGTGACCATCCAGGCCGACCGGCTCGCGGCCGAAGCGGCGCAGGTGCTCGAGCAGAAGAGCCTCGGCGGGCGCCTCGTGGTGCTCGCGCCGGACCGCACGCTCGCCGGCGTCGTCACCTTCCACGACCTCCTCGCCGCCGGTGTCGTCTAGCCTGGACGAAGTGCTCGCGCGCGCGCGCGCGGTGCGCCTCGCGATCTTCGACGTCGACGGCGTGCTCACCGACGGCCGGCTCTACATCGGCCCCCAGGGCGAGTCGTTCAAGGCCTTCGACATCCGCGACGGCCACGGCGTGAAGATGCTCAAGGCGGGTGGTATAACCGCGGCGATCCTTTCGGGGCGCGCGTCCGAAGCGGTCGCGTTCCGCGCGCGCGAGCTCGGCATCGCGCACGTGCTGCAGGGCGTCGGCGACAAGGTGGCCGCTTTCGAGCGGCTCGTCGCCTCGATCGGCATGGACGGCGCATCGTGCGCGTTCGTGGGCGACGACCTTCCCGACCTCGAGGTGATGCGGCGTTGCGGGCTCGCGGTGGCGGTCGCGAACGCGGTGGACGACGTGAAGGCCGCGGCGCACTACGTGACGCGCGCTTCGGGCGGCCGGGGCGCGGTGCGCGAGTTCTGCGATCTCGTGCTGCGCGCGCGGGCACAGGCCGCCGCCGATGCGCGGGGCTGACGCGGGAACGGCGGCATGCGGCCGACGACATGGCTTCCGCTCGCGGTGCTCGCGCTGCTCGTGGCGCTCACGCTCTGGCTCAACCAGCTGGTGCGCGCACCGCACGAGCGCGAGAGCGGCGCGCTGCGCCACGATCCGGATGCGATCGTGGAGAACTTCGACGCGCGCAAGTTCGGCACCGACGGGCGCGTGCTCTACACCCTCGCCGCGCGGAAGATGATACATTACCCCGACGACGACACCGCTCACCTCGATCGCGTGACGCTCGAGGCGTTCGAGCCCGGCCAGCCGAAGATGACCGTCACCGCCGACGAGGGGCGCCTCGAGCGCACCGGCGACCGCGTATGGATCGAGGGCCATGTCGTGCTGGTGCGCGAAGGCGACGCGAAGATGGAGCCGGCGCACGTCACGACGGACCGGCTGCTCGTGCTGCCCGACGCCGGGGTCGCGCGAACGGCGAGCGAGGTGACCCTCGACAGCCCGTCGAGCCACGTGGTGGCGCAGGGCCTCGAGCTCGACAACAAGGCGCGCACGCTCGTCCTCGATCGCGTCCACGCCATCTACAAGTCCGCGACACGTTGATGCGCACCGCAATCCCCGCCGGCCTCCTCGCCGCGATGTTCCTCACAGCGCTCCCCGCCCCCGCCGAGAAGGCCGACCGCGAGAAGGAGATCGTGGTGAACGCCGACAAGCTCACCGCCGACGACGCGAAGAAGACCAGCACCTTTTCCGGCAACGTGATCGTGACGCAGGGCACGATGCGGATGACGGCGGCCACCGTCACCGTGAAGGAGGATCCGCAGCACCACAAGTACTACGTCGCCAACGGCAATCCGGTCACGTTCCGGCAGAAGCTCGACAATGCCGACGAATGGGTCGAGGGCTACGCGCAGCGCGCCGAGTTCGACGACCGCAACGACATGCTGCGTCTCTACGACAACGCGCGCGTGAAGCGCGACCAGAACGAGATCACCGGCAACTTCATCTCATACGACATGCGCAGGGAGCTCGCCGAGGTGACCGGCGGCCCGCCGGGCTCCGCCGCGAACGGCTCGCGCGTGAAGGCGGTGATCCTGCCGCCGAAGAAGGGCGCGGACGGGGACGCGAAGGCGGACAAGGCGCCCGCCGCGAAGCTCAAGGCCGACGAGGGGAAGCTCGAGTGATGGCGCGCCCGGCGCCGGCGCAGCACCTCACCCTCGTGCGCCCGGAGCCGCACTCCTCGGTGCTGCGCGCCGAGGGGCTGATGAAGCGCTACCGCAAGCGCACCGTCGTCTCCGACGTGTCGCTCACCGTGGAGAGCGGCGAGGTCGTGGGATTGCTCGGGCCGAACGGCGCCGGCAAGACCACGTGCTTCTACATGATCCTCGGGCTCGTGCCGATCGACCGCGGCGCCGTGACGCTCGACGGCGAGGACCTCACGCATCTGCCGATCTACCGGCGCTCGCGCCTCGGGCTCTCCTACCTGCCGCAGGAAGCGTCGATCTTCCGCAAGCTCACCGTGGCGCAGAACATCCAGGCGGTGCTCGAGCTGCAGGGCATCGAATCGGACGAGATCGAGACGCGGCTCGAGCAGCTGCTCGACGACCTGCACATCGGCCACCTGCGCGCGAGCCCGGCGCTCTCGCTCTCGGGAGGCGAGCGGCGCCGCGTGGAGATCGCGCGCGCCCTCTCGACCAACCCGCGCTTCATCCTGCTCGACGAGCCCTTCGCGGGCGTCGACCCGATCGCCGTGCTCGACATCCAGCAGATCATCCGGTTCCTCAAGGAGCGCGGCATCGGCGTGCTCATCACGGACCACAACGTGCGCGAGACGCTCGGCATCTGCGACCACGCCTACATCATCAACCAGGGCTCGGTCCTCGCCTTCGGGAAGCCGGAGGAGATCGTCTATAATGAGGCGGTCCGAAAGGTGTATCTCGGGGAGAACTTCCGCCTCTAGCGGACAGTCAGTTCCCTCGGGAACCTTCTCGACATGAAGCACAGCCTCCAGCTCAAGCTATCGCAGCACCTGACGCTCACCCCGCAGCTGCAGCAATCGATCCGCCTGCTGCAGCTTTCGACCGTGGAGCTCAACCAGGAGCTCGAGCGCTACCTCGCCGAAAACCCGTTGCTCGAGCGGGCCGATCTCGCCGCCGCCGAAGAATCGCCTGCGCCCGCGCCGAACGGCGCCGAGGCCGCGCCCGGCACGCCCGAGCCCGAGGAGCGCCGCGAAGAGGGCGCGACCCTCGCCGAGGACCACGGCTTCGGCGACGAGCCGACGCCCGGCGCGGGCGCGCGCCGCGACGACGACGAGCGCGACGACTTCACGCAGTTCGCCGCCGCGGAGCCCACGCTGCAGGAGCACCTGCTGCAGCAGATCTCGCTCACCGGCCTCACGCCGCGCGACAAGCTGATCGCCGAATTCGTGCTCGGGCACCTGGACGAGGACGGCTACCTCAAGCAGGACCTCGAGGAGCTGCGCGAGTCGGCGATCGCCGCGATGTCGGAGGTGGAGATCGAGGAGCTGCAGATCGCGTTGCGCCATGTGCAGAACCTCGAGCCCACGGGTGTGGGCGCGCGCGACGTCGCCGAATGCCTCGAGCTGCAGCTCAAGGCGCTGCCCGAATCCACGCCGCATCGCGACACGGCGCTCAGGCTCGTCACGCAGCACCTCGACGTGCTCGCCGCGCGCGACTTCAACCGCCTGAAGCGCCTGCTCGGCGTCGACGAGGACGAGCTGCGCGAGGTGCGCTCGCTGATCCTCACGCTCGATCCGAAGCCGGGCCGCGCGTTCGGGCAGGGGGATGTGCGCTATGTCGTGCCGGACGTGGTGGTGCGCAAGCTCTCGGGCAAGTGGACGGCGTCGCTCAACCGCGACGCCATGCCGCGCCTTCGCATCAACAAGATGTACGCCGACATCCTGCAGGCCTCGCGCGAGAACGGCGGCAAGCATCTCTCCGGGCAGCTGCAGGAGGCGCGCTGGCTCATCAAGAACGTGCAGCAGCGCTTCGACACGATCCTGCGCGTGACGCAGTCGATCGTGGATCGCCAGAAGAACTTCTTCGAGCACGGCGAGGTCGCGATGCGCCCGCTCGTGCTGCGCGAGATCGCCGAGGCGGTGGGCCTGCACGAGTCGACCATCTCGAGGGTCACCACGCAGAAGTACATGCTCACCCCGCGCGGCATCTTCGAGCTGAAATACTTCTTCGGCAGCCACGTTTCAACCGACACCGGCGGGGCCTGTTCGGCCACGGCGATTCGTGCTTTGATCAAGCAGCTGGTCGCCGCCGAGGATGGCCGCAAGCCCCTTTCCGACCATCGCATCTCCGACATCCTCGCGCAGCAAGGCATCCAGGTGGCGCGCAGGACCGTGGCCAAGTACCGCGAGGCCATGCACATCCAGCCCGCCAATCTCCGCAAGTCGATCTGACTTCGAAAAGGAGCGCTCGATGAACCTGCACCTCACCGGCCACCACGTCGAGATCACCTCGGCCATCCGCGACTACGTGGTGGCGAAGCTCGAGCGCATCAATCGCCACTTCGACCACGTGATTGACGTGAACGTGATCATGACGGTGCAGAAGCTCGAGCAGCAGATCGAGGCGAACGTGCATCTCTCCGGAAAGGACATCCACGTGCGCTGCAACGACGGCGACATGTACGCGGCGATCGACCAGCTGATCGACAAGCTCGACCGCCAGGTGATCCGCCACAAGGAGCGCTTCCAGGCGGAGCGGCACCTGCCCGGCATCAAACGCATCCCGCAGGCCTGATGCGGGCGGCGAGCGCCCGGGCCGCGGTCCCCACCGCCATGAACCTGGTCTCCCGGCTGCTGCCGCGCGAGCACGTCGTGCTCGGGCTCGACGCGACCAGCAAGAAGCGGCTCTTCGAGCAGGTGGGGCTGCTGTTCGAGAACTCGCGCCAGGTGCCGCGCGCGCGCGTGTTCGACAGCCTGTTCGACCGCGAGAAGCTCGGCTCGACCGCGCTGGGCTACGGCGTCGCGATTCCCCATGGGCGCATCAAGGGGCTCAAGGAGCCGGTGTGCGCCTTCGTGCGCACCGCGGCGCCGATTCCCTTCGAGGCGGCCGACGGCGAGCCGGTCTCCCTCGTCTTCGCGATGCTCGTTCCCGAGCACGCGAACGAGACGCACCTGGAGCTTCTCTCCGAGCTCGCGCAGATGTTCAGCGATGCGCACCTGCGCGAGGCGCTCGCCGCCGCGGAAGATGCCCAGGCGGCGCACCGGCTCATCACCGAGTGGTCGCCCTATGCCCCGGCTCAGCGTACAGCGGCTCTTTGACGAGCGGCGCGAGCGCCTCGGCCTCGCGTGGGCCGCGGGCACCGCCGGTGCGGTGCGCGAGTTCACCGACGAGATGCTGCAGCGCCCGGGCGTGGGGCTCATCGGGCACCTGAACCTCATCCACCAGTTGCTCGCGCAGGTGATGGGCCCGCGCGAAGTCGACTACGTCGCCGGGCTCGAGGCGCCGCTGCAGAAGCCCACCGTGGAGCGCATCTGCGGGGCCGATACGCTGTGCGTGATCGTCACCGACGGCGTCGCGCCGCCGGCGGCGCTCAAGGAAGCGGCGGAGCGCTTCGGCGTCGCGCTCCTCACCTCGACGGAGCCCAGCCAGCACGTGATCAACGTGCTGCGGCCGTACATGCAGCAGGAGCTGGGCGAGGTGACGACGCTGCACGGCGTGATGCTCGACGTGCTCGAGATCGGCGTGCTCATCACCGGCGAGTCCTCGATCGGCAAGAGCGAGCTCGCGCTCGAGCTCATCTCGCGCGGCCACGGCCTCGTCGCCGACGACGTGGTCGAGCTGCAGCAGATCGGCCCGGAGACGATCCAGGGCCGCTGCCCGCCGATGCTGCGCGATTTCCTCGAGGTGCGCGGGCTGGGCGTGCTCAACATCCGCTCGATCTTCGGCGAGACCGCGGTGCGCCCGAGGAAGACGCTGCGGCTCATCGTGCACCTCGACGCGCCGGAAAACGGCCAGGAGCCGAAGAACCGCCTCGCCACGCGCTCGGGCACGCAGCACATCCTCGGCGTGGAGATTCCCACGGTCACCCTCGCCGTGGCGCCGGGCCGCAACCTCGCGGTGCTGGTCGAGGCCGCGGTGCGCAACCACATCCTCCTCACGCGCGGGCTCGACTCCACGCGCGAGTTCATCGCGCGGCAGGAGGCGGCGATCCGCGAGGACGGCGGCCCCGGGGAGCTCATCGGTTGATGCAGCTCGTGCTCCTTTCGGGCGTGTCGGGATCCGGCAAGAGCGTGGCGCTCAAGGCGCTCGAGGACGCCGGCTTCTTCTGCGTCGACAACCTGCCCGCGGACCTGATCGGCCCGCTCGCCGACTATGCGATGTCGCGCGGCGAGCGCAAGGTCGCGATCAGCGCGGACGCGAGGAGCCGCGAGAGCCTCGGCAAGCTGCCCGACATCGTGGCGAAGGAGCGCGAGCGCGGCAACGACGTGCGCGTGATCTTCCTCGACGCGAACGACGAGAGCCTGGTGCGCCGCTTCTCGGAAACGCGCCGGCCGCATCCGCTCGCGCGCGAGGGCCAGGCGCTGCCCGATGCGATCTCGGAGGAGCGCGGCGTGCTCGCGTGGCTCGCCGAAATCGGCCAGCGGATCGACACCAGCAGCCTCACGCCGTCGCAGCTGCGCGGCTGGATCCAGGACCTGGTCGTCACGGACCGCACGCGCCTCGCGCTCTGCTTCGAGTCGTTCGGCTTCAAGGGCGGCGCACCGCTCGACGCGGACTTCGTCTTCGACGCGCGCTGCGTGCTGCCGAACCCGCATTACGATCCGCGGCTTCGCCCGCTCACCGGGAGCGATCCGCAGGTGATCGAGTTCCTCGAGCGCGAGACCCAGGCCGGCATCCTCGTCGAGGACATCCAGCGTTTCCTGCAGCGGTGGCTGCCGCGCTTCGTGCTCGACCAGCGGGCGTCGCTCACGGTGGCGATCGGCTGCACCGGCGGCCGGCACCGTTCGGTCTACATCGCCAACCAGCTCGCCGAGCGCTTCGCGTCCGACTATCCGGTCGTCCTGCGCCATCGCGACCTCAAGTCCTGAGCCCGCCTTGCTGCTCCTCAACCTCTTCTCCGTGGGCAGCCGTCCGCGCAGCGTGCCGATCTTTCCGCTGAAGACGGTGCTCTTTCCGGGCTCCGCGCTGCCGTTGAAGATCTTCGAGGTGCGCTACGTCGACATGGCGCGCGATTGCCTGAAGGGCTCCACACCGTTCGGCGTGTGCCTCATCAAGGAGGGCGAGGAGGTGGGAACGCCCGCCGTGCCCGAGCGCGTGGGTTGCCTCGCGCGCATCGACGATTGCGATGCCGAGGAGCTGGGCGTGCTCAAGGTGCGCACCGTGGGGCTCGAGCGCTTCCGCATCGTCTCCACCGAGGTCGCGAAATCCGGGCTCGTCGTGGCGCAGGTCGAGCCGCTCATCGCGGAGCCCGAGGTGAGCGACGCGCCCGGGCTCGCCGAATGCGCCTCGTTCCTGCGCAAGGCGATCGCGGCGATCGGGCCGCAGCGCTTCGTGGAGCCGCTGCGCTTCGAGGACGCGACCTGGGTGGGCTTCCGCCTGGCCGAGATCCTGCCGCTCAGGAACGACGTGAAGCAGAAGCTCCTCGAGCTCACCGATGCGACGCTGCGCCTCGCCGTGCTGCAGAAGTTCCTGCGCCAGCAGCGGCTCATCGAGTAGCATTCCCCGCTCGGAGGGAACATGGCGAGTGCACCTGCGCTGCGCGCAAGCCGGATGTACGCCGCCGCGCAGACCGTCCTGCTCGCGGCGTTCGCGGCGATCCTCGTGTGGAATCCCGGCGCGCCGCTGTTCGCCTCGCAGGCCGCGTCCCGGACGGGAAGCGCGATCGCCATCGCGGGGCTCGTCGTGATCGCCCTCGGGTTCGCGGCCCTGCGCGGCAACATCCAGGTCGCCCCGCATACGAAGCCCGGCGCGCGGCTGGTGCAGTCCGGCGTCTACCGCGTGCTGCGCCATCCGATCTACACCGGCATCGCGCTTTGCGTCGTCGGATTGTGGCTGCGCGAGCCTACGCTCGCCGCGGCTGCCGCCGGCATCGTGGTGCTCGTGTTCCTCGGCGTGAAGCGCCGCGTGGAGGAGCGCTTCCTGCTGGCCGCCTATCCGGCATACGCGCAATACCGCGAGCGCACGATCGCCTTTCCGTGAGCGCGAGCGAGCCGGATCAGAGCGAGCGCAGCAGCCGCTTCACGGGCGAGGGAAGGGCAGCGCCTTCCACGTCGGCGAGGGCGAGCCACGTCGAGGTGGGTCCGTCGCGCGTCATGCGGCTCGAGCGCACCTGCGCGCGCCATGGCGTCACCTCGAGGGTGAAATGCGTGAACGCGTGCTCGAAGGGTTCGAGCGCGCGCACTTCCTCGGCCTCGAGTCCCCAATCGCGCGCGAGGTAGTCCTGCGCCGCGCGCGCGCGATCGAATTCGGGCAGCGACCAGAGTCCGCCCCAGATGCCCGTGGGCGGACGCTTCTCGAGCAGCACCTCGCCCGCGCGCAGCGCCACGAGCATCGACACGTGCTTGCGCGGCCGGTCCGCGCGGCGGCGCTTGCCCGGCAGCTCGTCGATGCGCGATTCGGCGCGTGCGACGCAATCCTCGCCCACGGGGCAGAGGAGGCAGCGCGGATTGCGTGCCACGCACACGCCGGCGCCGAGATCCATCATGCCCTGCGTATAGCGCTCGATATCGCGCTCGGGCAGCCGCGCCTCGGCGACATGCCACAACCGTGCTACGGTCGCGCTGGAAGCGGGATCGCCGTCGATTCCGGCGTGGCGCGCGAGCACGCGGCGCACGTTGCCGTCGAGGATCGCGCGCCGCTCGCCGCTCGCGAATGCCGCGATCGCCGCGGCGGTGGAGCGGCCGACGCCCGGCAGCGCGGCGAGATCGTCGAAGCGGCGCGGAAACTCGCCGCCGAAACGATCGCGCACCTCGCAAGCGGCGCGATGCAGGTTGCGCCCCCGGGCGTAATAGCCGAGCCCGCTCCAGAGCGCGAGCACCTCGTCGAGGTCCGCGGCGGCGAGATCGGAAACCGACGGCCAGCGCGCGAGGAAGCGCTCGTAGTACGGGATCACCGTCTCGACGCGCGTCTGCTGCAGCATGACCTCGGAGAGCCAGATGCGGTACGCGTCGCGGGTTCCCTGCCAGGGCAGCGCGTGGCGGCCCTCGCGGCGCTGCCACTCGACGATCCGGGATGCGAACGATGCAGGCGGGCGCGGCTTCGGCATCGCCCCATGATGCCGCAAACGGCGCGGCTTCAGGCGCCCGTCGGGTACGTTTCCGGCTCGTGCGTGGGTCTCGAGAAGCGCTCGAGGGGTTGGAGCGCGTGCGTCTCGTCGATGTGGATCATCGCGTCGAACTGGTCCGCGAGGCGCGCATGGAAATAGTGACTCATGCGCTCGGTCTCGGGCCGGTAGATGACGCCGATCGCGCGTTGCAGGTGCCGCTCGGGAAGGCCGGCCGCGAGCGCTTCCTCGCCCGGGAAGAGCAGGAAGCGCGCATGTCCGGCTTTTTCGTGGAAGTAGAGCTCGTAGCTCCCGGGAAGCCCGGGCCGCACGCGCTTGGTCTGCGAGGGTTCGTCCCAATCGTCCGCGGCGGTGACCGTGCCGGTGTAGGTGCTGAAGCCCACCAGCACCGCCTCGCTTCCGTGCCGCTCGCGCACGAGCTGGCCCACGTTGAGCTCGCCCGATTCGCCCATCTCGGTCGCGCGTGCGTCGCCCAGGTGCGAGTTGTGCGCCCAGACGACCACCTTCGCGCCGGCGTTGCGCTCGCGCAGGTGATCGAGCAGCGCGTCGAGCGTCTCGGCCATGTGCCGGTCGCGCAGGTTCCAGGACGAGATCCGGCCGCGGAACATCGACCGGTAATACTCCTCGGCGTTCTTCACCAGCCGCGCGTTCTGCTCCGCCGAGAAGGAATCCTCGAGCCCCGCGGCTCCATCGGCGCGTGCGTAGTCGCCGAGGCGGCGCGCCATGTCGGTGAGCTGCGCCACCACCGCCTCCTCGCAGTCGCCGCGCATGCCATAGGAAGCCGCATAGCCGTACGCCTGCGGGTCCTCGCTGAAATGGTCGAAGCAATCGTAGCGGTCGCGCGCGCGCCGGGCCGCCTCGGGATCGACCTTGTCGAGGTAGCTCAGCACCGATTCCATCGAGGTGAAGAGGCTGTAGAGGTCGAGCCCGTAGAAGCCCGCGCGCGGCGCGCCGGCCTCGAGCGATTCGTTGTGCGCGCGCAGCCAGGTGATGAATTCCGCCACCACGTCGTTGCGCCACATCCACGCCGGGAAGCGCCGGAAGCCCGCGAGCGCCGCATCGGCGGAGCGGTCGTCGCCGCGTCCCTTCACGTAGCGGTTGGCGCGCCACGCGTCGGGCCAATCGGCCTCCGCGGCGACTCCCGCGAACCCCTTCTCGACGATCAGCCGGCGCGTGATCCGTGCGCGCTCGGCATAGAACTCGTGCGTGCCGTGCGAGGCCTCGCCGATCAGCACGATGCGCGCGTCGCCGATGCGGTCGATCAGCGCGTCGTAGTCGCGCGGGCTGCCGGTGAGGGGCTGGACGAGGTCGCGCAGCGTCGCCATGGCTTCATGGGGTGGGCGACAGGCGGTTGTCGACGAAGCGCACGCCGCGCACCCGCGAGGCGCAGGCGACCATCTCGGCGATCTGCTCGCCGGTCGCCGGTCCCTTGAGGATCACGGTGCCGTCGTGCACGCGCAGGTCGATCGCGCGCGGGTCGGCGATGGTCTGCGCGAGGGCGTTGCGTACGCGCTCGCGGAGAAGGTTGTCGTCGGCGCGCTCCTCGAGCGCCTCCCCGCGCGCCCGGGGAAGTGCGCGATCGAGGAAATAGACCAGCGCCGCGCCCAGGGCGACGCCCAGCAGCACGTCGATCGCGCGCGTGGGGATGCCGAGGGTGCGCCGCTTGCGAAGCGGGAATTCCATGGGAAGGGCCGCGGGATAGAGCCCGGTAGACTCGACGCGGCGCGGGCGGTTCGGCCGCATAGTCGGTTCGGAACGGGCGGCGCGGCAGCGTGGAGCGGGTGAAGGGAATCGAACCCTCGTCGTAAGCTTGGGAAGCTTCTGCTCTGCCATTGAGCTACACCCGCGGCTCGCGAAGCATTTTACCCGTGTAAAATCGCCGTTTCCATGTCAGCG